>VAPE01030467.1_pt1 | contig 34401 bp, 30 predicted proteins | sample 3393911 | NCBI WGS metagenome assembly VAPE01 (sample SAMN08290436, study PRJNA428436) | hydrothermal vent metagenome | isolation source: Deep-sea hydrothermal vent chimney | place: Atlantic Ocean: South-mid Altantic Ridge
GAGAAACAAAAAAGAATTGCCCTAGAAACAATAGAAATACATGCAAGATTAGCAAACCGAATCGGTATGGGAAAATTAAAAGGTGAATTAGAAGATGCGGCCTTTCCTTTTGCTTATCCTAAAGAATATGCTGAAATAAAAAAACTTTTAGAAACAAAAACAGAAGATAATAAAGAAGAACTTTCTATTTTTACCAATCAGTTAAGAAAAGAATTAATATCTCAAAAAATTCATATCATTGAGATAAGCCAGAGATCTAAACACAAATATAGTCTTTGGCTTAAATTAAAACGGTATAATATGGATATAGATAAAATCTATGATATTATCGCTTTAAGAATTATTGTGGATGATATTGAAAATTGTTATCGAGTTTTGGGAATAATTCATGGCAAGTGGAAACCTGTTCCTGGAAGAGTTAAGGATTATATAGCGAATAAAAAACCTAATGGGTATCAATCTCTCCATACAACTATTTTTACTGGAAATGGAGGGACAATTGAAGCCCAAATTAGAACCCAAGATATGCATGCTGAAGCTGCTTATGGCATTGCTGCTCATTTTGTTTATAAAGAAAATAAAAAAAATAAATCTCTAAAAAAGAATAAACTATTTCTAAATGAACAACTAAAGGAGATGAAAGATACAGTTAAAAAACCAACAAAATTTGTTGAGGACCTGAAAATGGATATTTTTAGAGATAGAATATTTGTATTTACTCCTAAGGGCGATGTTGTAGATTTACCAGATGAATCAAGCGCGATAGATTTTGCTTATGCTATTCATTCTGATATCGGAGACCATATTAGAGGAATTAAAATTAATGGTAAAATTGCACCTTTACATACTAAACTTAGAAATAACGACATTGTTTATATTCAAGTAAACAAAAAATCTCACCCATCTTCAAAATGGCTTGAATATACAAAAACAACTTTAGCCAGAAAACATATCAATAATTATCTAAAAGATAATAGCCTTTTAAAAAGATTTTTATCTTTCGGCAATAATTAAATATAAGATGAAATAAAATCTTTTAAATTGAGAAGTTTTTGATATTATATAAATCAGATTCTTCTTCTGATTTTTTGATTTCTTCTTTTTCTTTATTATCTGATAAATTAGTTTCATCTAGATTATCATTTTCTTTTATTGTTTCAGGTAAGATATTAATAGGATTTATTTTCTCTTGAGTTGCAATAAATTTTTCTAACATTTCATTTGGGTTTTTTTCTGCTTCTGATTTGATAATATCTAAAATAGTATGCAAATCTTCATTCGTAAAGAAATCTATGGTAATAAATCCACCATTTTCTTTTTTCTCAATATGAACGCGAGTACCAAGAGTTTCTTGTAACTTCTCTTCTATTTCTGTGATTTCTGGGTCGGGTATATATTCTTTTTTACGAACACGATCAAAAGCAATTCTACGTGCTATTTTTTCTGCATCACGTACTGTCATTTTTTTAAAGATAATTTCTTTGAATAAAACCATCTGCTCGGCTGGTCTATCTGTGAGCATTAAAATTGGACGAGTATGCCCTTCACTAATTTTACCAGCAGATAATGCATCTAAAACTTCTTGTGGAAGAGATAGTAATCTCAATGTATTTGAAACATATTCACGACTCTTACCTACCTTAGCCCCAATTTGAAGGTGAGTAAATTTAAATTCTTCTACTAAACGAAAAAATGCTCTAGCTCTTTCAACCGCATTCAAATCTTCTCGCTGTAAATTTTCAATAATTGCTAATTCAAGCTTTGAGATACCATCATCTCCTACCCGAATAATTACTGGAACTTGTTTGAGCCCCGCTATTTTAGATGCACGCAATCGACGTTCTCCAGCGATAAGTTCATATTTTACAGCAATACCTCCATCTTCTTTTTGAAATTCTTCTCTAGTAACAACAAGTGGTTGGAGTATCCCATAAGTTCTAATAGACTCAGCTAAATCACCTAAACGAGATTCATCAAATTCTCGACGCGGTTGAAATGGATTGGGTCTAATTTTTTCAGTATCTATCCAAAAAATTGAATTACTATAAAGCTGTGACATATACTGTATATTAACATATCTTCATATTATTGAAAAATTTTTTAAAACCGTGTATACTCATTTTGTTATATAGTAATAATAAATGCGTCGGTGGCAGAGTGGTCAATTGCATTTGACTGTAAATCAAACGCCTTCGGGCTACGTAGGTTCAAATCCTACCCGGCGCACAAAAAAAATGAGCATTATTATAATCTCTAAATCATGCTTGATACATATTCAAAAACTAAAGAAGATATCATTAATAATCTAATAAAATTAGAAAAAGTTGCTACTAGTGAACACACTAAAATTGTAACAAAATCACTTCAGGAAAAGTTGGGAGCAGATATTTTCTCTATTGTTGTAATAGGTCAGTTTAAACGTGGAAAAACTACCTTTATCAATGCTATCTTGGGTAAAGATCTTTTACCTACGGCAATCATTCCATTAACATCTATAATTACAATACTTAAATATGGAGAACAATTATCAATTACAGTTTTCCTTAAAAACGAAACTAAAAAAGAAATCAAGCTCAAGGATTTATTTCTATATATAACCGAAAAACATAACCCCGAGAATGAAAAAAAAGTAGATAAAGTTGAAATAACCTACCCTTCTCAATATCTCAAAAATGGAGTACGGATAATTGATACTCCAGGTATTGCTTCAGTTCATAGTCATAATACTAAAACCACATATGAATATTTACCTCATGCAGATGTTGCAATATTCCTAATGAGTGTAGATCCGCCTATTACTGAAGCTGAACTTAATTTTTTAGATAAGATAAAAAAATTAGTAGTTCAAACATTTTTTATCCAAAACAAAATTGATACAATAAGTGAAATTGATTGTAAAGAATCACTTTCGTTCAGTAAAGAAATAATAGAAGAAAGAGCTGGTTTTAATAATATAAAAATTTACCCTCTTTCTGCTAAGAATGCTCTTGAAGGTAAAAATACAAATAATCTAGAGAAGATAAAAAAAAGTGGATTAATGCCATTTGAAAATGCTTTAGAAGAATTTTTGATTAATCAAAAAGGGAAAGCCCTATTCAATTCAGTAACTCAAAAAATAAATAATCTGATTGAGGAAGAAATGCTTCTCATTGAAATTAAAAAGAAATCTTTGAATATTCCTCTCGAGGATTTGAAGATTAAAATGAAAAAATTTAAAATCTTTATTAAAGACATTGATCAGGAAAGGATAGATAGCATTAGACTTTTAACCGAAGAAATTAGAGTTTTACAGAAAGAAACAGTTGAAAAAAATTTAGAAAAACTAAAAAAGGAGAAAATCATTTGGCTTATTGCAGAAGTGGAGAAATTTGCTGTAAAACATAGAACAAATAAGAATAATAATTTTATAGAATTGGTGGACGAATTTATTGATATAGAGATAAAGAATTTATTTAATTCGTGGCGAATTGAAGAAGAAAGAAATTTGAAAATACAACTTAATGAAATATTAAAGCGGTTTACAAATCGTATGAATAAGATACTTGATGATATTATTCATTCTACTTCTAAGCTTTTTGGTGTTTCTTATAGACAATTTAGAATTAGAGAGACTCTTCCTGCAGAAATAGAATTTAGATTTAAAATTATTGATCAATCAGATGTACTTGGTATGACTATTGATTTAGTTAAAAGAACATTGCCCAAAGTATTAGCACATAGATTAATTATCAAAGAAGCAAAAGAAAGAATAAGAATACTTATTGATCGTCATTGCGGTAAAACACGGTATGATTTTTCTAAACGACTAGAAAAGCTTGTTTTGGATTATAGTTTAACTATAAACGAAATTACAGAATCATCGTTAACAGATGTTTTGAATGCCTTAGAAACTAGTATAACCTTGAAAGATAAAACTTCCACAGAAATAGCTATTCAAGAAATTAATTTAGATTCTAAAACTAAAATTTTAAAAGAAATAGAACAATCTTTACAAAAAATAACGATATGAATTTACCAATCATTTTATTTTTAGGAGTCAGTATAATATTCGGTATTATTGCTGGACTGATGGCATATCTTATTACCTATAGTGAATATATTCATCATTATAGAGGAAATAGAGAACCAAGAAGAATGGCTCTAAAAACAGCGATGCTTGCATTCTTTTTTTTCTTTATCGTTTCGTTCTTAGTGGGATTACTTTATAGACCATAATGTGGTATATTTCTATTATATAAATAATTAATTAATTACAATTATGTTAAAAATAATATCAGTTCAAGCTAGAGAAATACTTGATTCACGAGGTAACCCAACTGTTGAGGTGTCTCTCTCTACAAAACATTATATTAGTGTCTCTTCTGTTCCGTCAGGAGCCAGTACTGGCATCCATGAAGCATTAGAGCTTAGGGATAAAGATGAAACCAGATATAAGGGATTAGGAGTATTAAAAGCTGTAAAGAATATAAATACTGAAATTGCTGAAGCAATACAAGGAAAAAAATATAATCAAGAATCTTTGGATAAATTTTTAATTAACTTAGATGGAACAGAAAATAAATCTCGTCTTGGAGCTAATGCTATTCTTGGTGTTTCAATGGCTTTCGCTAGAGCAAATTCAAAAGAACAACACATAGAACTTTATGAATATTTAGGAGGGTTAATAAATAATAAAGATTTTGAATTACCTCAACCGATGTTTAATATCATCAATGGTGGAAAGCATGCAGATAGTGGATTAGATATACAAGAATTTATGCTTGCTCCTGTTGATTTTAAAAGTTTTAAGGAAAAAGTTAGAGTTGGCTCAGAAATTATACATACCTTAAAAGATGTATTGAAAGAAAAAGGATATAGAGTAAGTATTGGAGACGAAGGTGGTTTTGCTCCTAGACTTTCTTCTAATGAAGAAGCCTTAAATTTGATGGAAGAAGCAATAAAAAAAGCTGGATATAATACTAATCAAGTAAAAATTGGTATGGATGCTGCAGCTTCTAGTTTCTTTTCAGATTCTAAATATAAATTAAAAATAGAAGGAGAATTAAAGATATTGAGAAGCGAAGATCTCATATCTTGGTATCAAGGGCTTGTCAATAAATACCCTATTATGTTAGTTGAAGATGGACTGTCAGAAGATGATTGGCAAGGATTCAGCTCACTTAATAAAAAGATTGGCAATAATATTATAGTTGTCGGAGATGATTTATTGGTGACTAATGTAAAAAGAATCCAATTAGCAATTGATAGACAAGCTGTAAACTCAGTTCTTATAAAATTAAATCAAATTGGGACTGTAACTGAAACAATTGAAGCTATAGAACTTACTAAAAAACAAAATTGGAAACCTTTCGTATCTCATAGGTCAGGAGAAACTACGGATACATTTATTGCTGACTTAGCTGTTGGATTAAATTGTCCACTCATTAAGTCAGGTTCTTTGGTTAGAGGTGAACGAATCTGTAAATATAACCGCCTAATGAAAATAGAAGATATCCTAAAACAAGGTAAATAATAAAAAATTATATTTTTTATTTAATTTGCATAGAAGATTTAGTAATTCTGATATTTGATTTAATCCTTTTCTTCTTCATTTCAATTAATAATTCATTGCCATTCATTGTTACATAAACTATATCTCTCTTTTTAATTCCTTTAGAAATGATAAAGGAAGCTACTTTATTGAGAATTTTATTTTGAATTAAACGGTTTAATGGTCTAGCTCCGTAATGCGGATCATAGCCTTCTTTTGCTAAGTAAGAAAGTGCATCATCTGAAATCTTTAAGTCAACTTTTTTGGCTAAAAGTCTCTCTTTAACGACTTGAATTTTCATATCAACAATATCTCTAATAACCTCAGGTGAAAGTACATCAAAAACAATAACTTCATCTAACCTATTAAGAAATTCAGGACGAAAATAATCTTTCAATTTATTTGTTACTTTATTTTTGACATTTTGATAATCTTGTTTATTTGTATTATTAGTAAATCCGATACTCTCCATTTTTTCAATAAACTGAGACCCTATATTAGAAGTTAAAATAATTATGGTATTTTTAAAATTAACAACTCTTCCTTTCGCATCTGTTAAACGTCCTTCATCAAGAACTTGCAATAAAATATTAAAGACTTCAGGGTGTGCTTTCTCAATTTCATCAAATAGAATCACAGAATAGGGGCGATGACGAATTGCTTCGGTTAAATTTCCAGATTCATCATAACCCACATAACCTGGAGGTGAACCAATAAGTTTAGAAATACTATGACGCTCCATATATTCACTCATATCTACTCTGATTAAAGCCTTGTCATCATTGAACATAAATTGAGCTAAGGCTTTAGTTAATTCTGTTTTACCAACACCTGTTGGACCAAGAAAAATAAACGAACCTATTGGTTTATTAGGGTCTGATATACCAGCTCGACTTCGTCTAACAACATCAGAAATTTTATTAATTGCGATATCCTGTCCAAGAACTCTCTTACTTAATTCATCTTCCATATGAGTTAATTTTTTCATTTCTTCTTCCATCATTTTTTCAAGAGGAATACCAGTCCACCTAGAAACCACAGCAGCAATATCTTCAGCGGTGATATCTTCTTTTAATATTCGGCGTGACTTCTGAAGTCTTTTTAATCGAGATAATTTAGTTCTAAGTTTATTTTGTAAATCAGGAATTTTCCCATAACGAATTTCTGCTACCCTACTCAAATCAGCTCGCATTTCAGCATTTTCAGCTTCTAAACGAAGAGATTCTAGTTCCTTTTTGATATTTCTTATTTCTACAACAACTTTTTTTTCATTTTTCCATTTTAATTCAAGCTCGTGTGTCTTCTCTTTTAAATTAGCAATCTCCTTATCAATATCTTTTATTCTATCTTTAGTTTCTTTACTAGTAGAATTTTTACTTGAACCCCTTGAAATTTCTTTATTTAAAGCTTCCCTTTCAATTTCAAATCGCATAATTTTACGATCAGTATCTTCTAAAAGAATTGGTTTATTTTCAAGTGCTAATCGTAAAGAAGAAGAAGCTTCATCAATTAAATCTACAGCTTTGTCTGGTAAGTATCTGTTTGTAATATATCGCGAGCTCAAATTAACTGCAGTAATAATCGCATCATCAGAAATTCTAATCCCATGAAAAAGTTCATATTTTTCTTTTAAACCACGTAAAATTGCAATAGAATCTTCAATAGTCGGTTCATCAATATAAATTGGCTGAAATCGACGAGCTAATGCTGGATCTTTCTCAATATGTTTTTGATATTCCTTTAATGTTGTCGCTCCAATAACGTGTAGTTCTCCTCTTGATAAGGCTGGCTTCAACATATTTGAAGCGTCAAGCGATCCTCCTTCTGAAGAACCAGCTCCCACTATACTATGAATTTCATCAATGAAAAGAATTATTCTACCTTCTGATTTTTGAATTTCTTTAATTATATTACGCAAACGTTCTTCAAATTCTCCACGATATTTTGTCCCAGATAAAAGTGATCCTAAATCAAGCGAAACAACCTCTTTATCACGTAAGCTTTCTGGAATATCATTCTTAGCTATACGAATTGCCAAAGCTTCGGCTATAGCTGTTTTACCTGTTCCTGCTTCACCTATCAAAATCGGATTATTTTTTGTTCGACGAGAAAGAATTTGCATCATACGCATAATTTCAACATCACGCCCAATAACAGGATCAAGTTTATCTTGTCTAGCAAGATCAGTCAAATTACGAGTATATTTAGCAAGAACCTTAGGCTTTCTTATAAAATTATCTCCTTTTATATTGTCGCTACGGAATTTTTCTAAGACACTGATAACTTGATCTTTTTGTATTTTAAAGCGACCTAAGAATTCACGAGTTTCTCCAGGAATCTCAAAGATTGAAACAAATAAATGTTCAGTTGAAACAAATTCATCTTTCATTGTTGAGGCTACTTTACTTGAATTTTCTATTACTTGAGCTAAATCATTTGTTAAATATATCTGATATGAGGGAGAAAGGGTATTATTGTTTTCTGGTTGTTCAATCATTTCAAGAAGATTATCAACCAAAAGCATCGTATCAACTTCCATTTTATCTAAAATAGAGAGGACTAAAGAATCTTCCTGGGTTAATAATGCCGTTAGTAAATGTAAAACATTGACATGATTTTGCCCACGTTCAACAGCCAGTTCGTGAGCTTTACGAATCGCTTCTTTTGCTTTGGTTGTGAAATGGTTAAATGAAGGCATCATGATAAATTATAAATAAAAAATTAATTAAAATCAATTGTTAAGTATCGATAGATTACTATTTTATAATGATAATTATCAATTGTCAACTTTAGAAATTGGAGCTTTCTTGGTGGTAGAACTAACTTTTTTATTAGCTAATTTTTTTTCATCTTTCTTAGAAATAATCTTTAGCACAGCAAAACCATTACTAAATTTTTTCAAGATTATTACATTAAAATAAGTTTCATTCAAAGTAATTTTAAAATTAGTATGACCATTCAAAATATCAGATTCAACAAGAATTAAACCAACATCAGAAATAATTATTCCTTGCCCAAGAGCTTTAGGTGATTTAATGACTTTGTTTGATTCTTTTTTTGTTGTTTTATTGTTTGAACTAGTATTATTTACATCGTTTATATCAGTTGAAGATTTAGAACTGATTGAATCTCCCTTATTGACAGAATTAGAAGTATTAGAAGAATTTATTGAAGTAGTAGATGTATCAGATAAAATTGCTGAAGTAGAAGTATTTGTATCAGGGGTATTTGAGCTGACAGAATTACTTGATGATGTTGCTGGGACTGTTGGAGTTGTTGGGGTTGGCTTTTCTGTGTCATTAGCATAAATTGAAACTAGAACGTTACCATCTCCTATGAATGGTGTTTGTTGTGTTTTAGTTACTACCTTATTACTTTTAGTCGGTACTGGAACTTGAACAGTTGTAACTTTCTCTATCGTACGCTGAATAATATTATTTATAGTTTTGGGAACACTCTTGGGCATCTGTTGCATTAATGATACCGTTACAATTCCTGTTGCTATTGAAACTACAAATGTTATAAGTAATGACAATAAAATTAACTGCGTTTTGTTTAATTCTTTAATATCCATACTTATCTAGTATATCATAGCTGCTAGAACTATTTCCAGTCTTTATATTTATTGAGAATTGTTTTAAGTGAAGCAACTAGAACATTTAAATCTTTTTTAGTAGTTGGTCTTCCTAAAGAAATGCGAAGAGAACCTTCTATTGAATTTTTCCTCCTCTTACACTTTTTACGGATAGCTTTTATGACATAAGAAGAATTCTCGTCACTACTATGACAAGCACTTTTTTCTGAAACTTTAATACCTAAAGCGTCTAATTCAATAACTAAAAGTTCACTTGAAATATCAGAAATAGATATATTGATATTATTAGGAAGGCGTTTTTCTTGGTCTCCATTTAAAATTATTTTGAATGGAGATATATTTAATTTTATTAATTTTTCAATAGTATAATTTCTTAACTTAATTAAACGAAGAGATTCTTTCTTTTTAATTTTGAAGGTTTCTTCTAAAGAAATAGCTACACCTAAAATATAGGACACATTTTCTGTACCAGATCTTAATCCAAATTCTTGTCCACCACCTTGATATAAGGCTGAAAGTTTAACATTTCTTTTTTTATATAAAACTCCAATACCCTTAGGTCCATAAATCTTGGAACCATTAAATGATAATAAATCTACTCCAAGTTTTTCGATGTTCTCTACTGGCAAATAATTTATAGCTTGGCAAGCATCCGTGTGAAATAAAGGAAATTCAGAATTCAAGGGTTGATTTTTTAAATTTATTTTTTTAAAATGTCTAATGATTTTTGAGATCTCTTTAATTGGTTGAATCGTTCCTATCTCATTATTAGCATACATAACAGAAACAAGAATTGTGTTGTGTTTTAGAGCATCTTTTATGTCTTTTGGGTCAATAATTCCATTTTCCTTCACAGAAATATAAGTAACTTGAGCCAATCCTAAATTTTCAAGAAAACGACAATTTTCTAAAACAGCTGGGTGTTCTATTTTTGTTGTTATAATATGAGGAATAACTTTTTTTGAATTTTTATTTATATTTTGTATTTTATAATTTAAAACGACTCCAACAATTGCCAAGGCGTCACTCTCTGTACCACTACCAGTAAAAATAATCTCATCCGAATGAGCCCCAATCAATTTTGAAATTGTTAATCTAGATTCATTAATTACTCCTCTTGCCTCAACCCCTAAATCATAAACAGCACTGGGGTTCGCAAAATAATGTTCTTGGTATGAAGAAATCATTTTATAAACTAGGGGATTCATGGGGGTCGCTCCAGCATAATCTAAATATATTTTTTTATTGTCTTTAAGTGTTTTCATCTCTTACTTATAAACACTATATCATAATAGTTGTAAAAAACCCCTTACTGGTATATACTCTTTTAAGTTATGAGTATATCTATCTTAGTTTATATATTAGCGGTAATTACTACAACCATTTTGTTATGGATTATCTTAACTGAATATCGATTAAGAAAATTTTTTACTGGAACAAAAGCCAAAAATTTAGAAGATATTATGGTTACTATTGGGGGAGAAATTACTAAAATTAAAAAATCCCAAAAACAGATTGAAGAACATTTAATTATTAATGATAATAGATTAGATAAATCTATTCGTAATATAAAAGCTATTCGTTTTAATCCGTTTATTGATGCTGGAGGTAATCAGAGTTTTGCTATTTCTTTTTTAAATGATTTAGGTGATGGAGTAATTATATCAAGTCTTTATGCCCGTGATAGAATGAGTATTTTTGCTAAACCTATTAAAAATGGTAAATCCGAATTTGAACTTACAGAAGAAGAAAAGGGAGTTTTAGAACAATCTAAATAAAAAAATGTCTAAAGAAAAATTAAAACCACATATTGTGATGCGTTCTCCTGTTGTTGTTGTAATGGGACACGTTGATCACGGTAAATCGACCCTTCTTGATTATATACGTAAAACAAATGTCGTAGCTGGAGAATCCGGTGGAATAACTCAGTATATTAGTGCTTATGAAGTCACACATAAAATTCAATCTAAAACAAATGATAATAAGCCTCGGCTAATTACATTTTTAGATACACCAGGACATGAAGCCTTTTCTAAAATGAGAAATCGTGGAGCTAAAACAGCCGATATCGCTATTCTAGTTATTTCAGCTGAAGATGGAGTAAAAGCCCAAACAATAGAAGCCAATGAAACTATTGTAAAAAATAAAATTCCATATATCATAGCTATAAATAAAATTGATAAAGCTAATGCAGATGTTGAAAGGGTAAAAAATGAGCTTTCAGAAAAAGGAATTTATCTGGAAGGAATGGGAGGAGATATACCTTTTGTTTTAATTTCAGCAAAAGAAGGAACTGGTATAAATGAATTACTTGATATGGTTTTGCTTATTGCTGATTTACAAGAATTTACTGGTGATACTAATACGAATGCAACAGGTATAGTAATAGAATCAAATAGAGAACCTAGACGAGGTATATCAGCCACTTGTATTATTAAAAATGGAACAATTAAATCAGGAATGTTTATAGCTTGTGAGACTTCAATCGTACCAACACGTATTATGGAAGATTTTCTTGGTAATTCAATTAAAGAAGCTACCTTCTCCTCACCTATTTCTATCGTCGGTTTTGATTCTATACCTAAAGTTGGAAGTACTTTTGAATCTTTTAACACTAAAAAAGAAGCAGAAGCTTATGTCAATTTTGTTAAAGAAGAGGAATCTTCAAATAAGGGTAAAGATAAAGAACAAATTAACAAGAACACTAAAATAATTTATCTCGTAATAAAAACAGATGTTTCGGGTAGTTTTGAAGCAATAGAAAAAGAAATTAAAAAATTAAATAATGAAGAAGTTTCATTTAATATTATAGATAGTGGAGTTGGTCCGATTGGAGAATCAGACCTTAAAATGACCAGCGTTGATAAGGATGGAATAATAATTGGGTTTAATGTTAAAATTGAGAGTGGCGCTAGAAATTTAAACGAATCGCTTAAGGTAAATGTTCAAACATTTGATATTATTTATAAATTAACAGATTGGTTAAAAAAAATTGCTGAGGAACGCCGATTTAGAGTAGAGATATTAGAAGTAATTGGGTCTCTAAAGGTATTGAAGATATTTAGTTCAACGAAAAACAAAAGAGTCATTGGAGGAAAAGTAATTAGTGGGAAAATTATATCTGGAAGTGAAGTTAGAATAATGCGACGCGATTTTGAAATAGGAAAAGGAAAACTTATTGAACTTCAACAAAATAAAATTAAAACCAAAGAAGTCCTTGAGGGTTCAGATTGTGGAATTCTTATTGATTCAAAGATAGATATATCTTCGGGTGACGTTTTAGAAGCTTTTATAATAACTATAAAATAGAATGTCATTATATAGAGGAGAAAAAATATCAAATCAGATAAAAGAATTATCGGCAACTTATATTGAACGAATCGCTGGTAATACTTCTTTAATAACTATCACTCGTGTAATTCTTTCGGAGGACAGAAAAAGAGCAATAATTATGATCAGTGTGTTACCTAAAGAAAAAGAAGCTGCTGCTTATGGTTTTATTCGCCGTAATCTTGGAGAAATTCGTAAATCTATAATAAAAAGTATGAATATCAATCCCCTTCCATATCTTGAGGTTAAAATTGATGAAGGCGAAAAAAATCGTCAAAGAATTGACGAATTACTTTCGAAAAGTTAGGATTGATAAAGTTAACTAAAAGTTTAATATCGGCCTAGTCGCCAAGTGGTAAGGCAAGAGTCTGCAAAACTCTTATACGGCGGTTCGATTCCGCCCTAGGCCTCAAAATTATATGTGGCTTATTTTTTATTTTTTTGCTAGAATAAAATCTGTTAATTTTGATTATGCCGGGGTGGCGAAATTGGTAGACGCACTTGCCTTAGGAGCAAGCGGAAGAAATTCCATGGAGGTTCAAGTCCTCTCCCCGGCACCAGAACAAAATGAAATAATTTATAATAGATTTTGATTGCAAAATTAATCAAAATAATGTATCATTCTACCTATGACGATTATAGCTAATATCTTGCCTTACATACAGATTATTCTGTCTATCATTTTAATTATAGTTATACTAGTACAGCAATCAGATGCTGGAGCTGGTGGAATTTTTGGAGGTAGTGATGGAGAAGGCCTGTATCATACACGACGTGGATTTGATAAATTCCTATTTGTCACAACTATAGTTATTAGTATTCTATTTGCTGTATCTTCTTTCATCGCAATAATTATAAAATAATCTAGGTTCCAACTAGATTCTAAAAATTAATTAAATATATAATGCATTTATGCATAGATTTCTAACATTTATTAAAGAATTTCGTGTTCCAAAAAAGAAGGAGTTTATGGAAGCTATAGCTTCTTTTTCGAAGAAAGAATTATTCGTTTTTGGAATAGCTATTTTAATAGCAATAGTAACCACAATAATTATTCTCGGTAAAATCAATTCTGATTTCATGGTTAACGTTCCAACTGATGGAGGGAGTCTGACTGAAGGAATTGTTGGAATGCCAACCTTAGTTAATCCAGTTTTAGCCTTATCAGGGGCAGATAAAGATATTACCTCAATAGTTTATAGTGGTTTAATGCGAAAATCTACAGATGGAAAATTTATTCCAGATTTAGCAAAATCTTATACAATTTCCAAAAATGGTTTAATTTATACTTTCAAGATTAGAGATGACGCAGAATTTCAAGACGGTAAAAAAGTAACAGCCGATGATGTGATTTTTACAATAAATAAAATAAAAGATCCTCTCATTAAAAGTCCACGCCAAAATGGATGGGATGGAATAAGTGTTACTAAGAAGAATGAGAGAACCGTTGTTTTTACACTCAAAAAGCCTTACATCTCCTTTATGGATAATATGACAATTGGAATTTTACCTCTCCATATCTGGAAGAATGTCAGTACTCAAGAATTTAGTTTATCTCCTCTAAATATCAAAGCTATAGGTTCGGGTCCGTATGAAATTAGTTCTATTATAAAAAATAACAATGGGTTTCCAGAAGAATATATACTGAGAAGATTCAAAAATTTTACCTTAGGAGTTCCTCATATAAAATATATAAAAATTATTTCTTATCCCAACGAAAAAGATTTAATTCAAGCGATGTTATCTCATTCAATTGATCAAGCGGGTGGTATCAGTCCAGAAAATGCTGAAATTATAAAGAAAGCTGGTTATACAATACATACAACTACCCTACCCCGTATGTTCGGTATTTTCTTTAATGCTAATAATAACAAAATTTTGAATGATAAAAATGTTATTCTTGCTATGGACAAAGCTATTGATAGAGAGAAAATTGTTGATAAAGTTTTAGATGGATATGGAACAGTCATTCATAATCCAATTCCAGAAAATATGCTTCCTGATAATACTAATTCAGCTAGCTATAAAAATGCTAATATTCTCCAAGCAAAGGCTATTTTAGAAAAAGCCGGTTGGACCTTAAGAAAAGACGGGGTAATGACTAAGGGAGGTGTTACCATTAAAACTAGAACTAGAAAAATTAGAGGAAGAATTATTACAGAAAAAATAAAAGTTAATAATGGCCCTATAATTAAATTAGCTTTTTCTTTAACAACAGGTAATACACCTGAGCTCAAACACGCTGCTGAACTTATAAAGAATCAACTAGCAATTATTGGTATACAAGTTAATATAAAAATCTATGAAACGGGGCAATTGAATCAGTTAATACGGACACGCGATTATGAAGCTTTATTTTTCGGACAAGTAATAAACCATGAATCCGATTTGTTTTCTTTTTGGCATTCATCTCAAATATTGGATCCGGGATTGAATATAGCGATGTATGATAATAAAAAGGCAGATTCAATACTTGAATCAATTCAAAAAACAATAAGCCCTAAGGACCGAATTGTTCAATATAAAGAATTTATAACTGAATTTAATAAGGATTTACCAGCCTTATTAATTTATTCACCAAAATATTTATATGCCACCTCTAAGGGATTAAATAATATAAATCTTAACTCACTAGATTCTTCTTCGGACCGTTTCACTTCAATTTATGAATGGTATGCAAATCAAGAACGTGTTTGGAAAATCTTTAAAAAATAATAATTACAATACATGAATCAAATAAATAAAAAATTAGAAAACAAAAAACATAAAAATACTCGTGATTTTACTTATCATGGAAAAATTAAAAATAATACTATACGTGTTATAAATAAAATTGATGACACGGATGATTCTAATCCTAAGATATTAAAGAATAAAAAAAATATAGTATCAAAAAAAGCTTTTTCGGCAGATACTAGAACTAGAACAAACCGTAGTAGTTATCAATATGGAAACAGAAGAGGTCCTCGTCGACTTAAAACCCCAATTTCAATCTTGAAAGAAATACCTAAAATTTCTAAAAATAAACAAACCCTTATCCCCATTCCAGAGAAAGATGTGATTAGAATCATACCACTTGGAGGTGTTGAAGAAATCGGTAAGAATATGACTGCTATAGAAATTGGTAATGATATTATTATTATTGATGCTGGGATGCAATTTAAGACAGAAGATACTCCTGGAATTGATTACATTATTCCTAACACAACCTATTTGGAAGAACGTAAAGACAGAATACGAGGTATATTCATAACTCATGGACACCTTGACCATATTGGCGGCATTCCCCTTGTCGCTAATCGTATCGGTAATCCTCCTATTTATTCAAGAAATTTAACTATTCTAATGATAAAAAAACGTCAAGAAGAATTTTCTCATTTACCGGCTCTGAAATTACATGTAGTAGAAAAAGATTCAATCATTATTGCTGGGGAAATAAGAGTTAGATTCTTTGCTGTGACCCACACAGTTCCAGACTCAATGGGAATTATCATAGAAACACCATATGGCTTAATTGTTACTCCAGGAGATTATAAATTAGATCAAGTTGATGGGAAAGTATCAGAGAAGGAAGAAAAGGAATACGCATTTTTTGATAAAGAGAAAGTTCTTTTATTATTAACTGATTCCACGAATATAGAAAACGAAGGATTCGCTTTACCTGAAATAAAAGTTCATGAAGGATTAGAAAAAATAATTAAACAAATAAATGGAAGAATAATTATTGCTGCTTTTTCTTCACATATTACCCGTTTAGTAAAAATAGTAGAAATAGCTGAATCTCTCGGCAAAAAAGTTGTTTTAGATGGAAGATCTCTCAAAACAAATATGGAAATTTGTGAACAAGCTGGATTATTTAAACCTAAAAAAGGAACAATTATAATGGTGGAAGATGCTGATAATTATCCACCTAACAAAGTAATAGTTCTAATGACAGGGGCTCAAGGAGAAGAATTTGCCGCCCTCAATAGAGCAGCGAATAAAACTCACAGAAAATTCACAATAAGAGAAGGAGATACAATAATATTGTCAGCTTCTGTTGTACCTGGAAATGAAATTTCAGTTCAGCACCTTAAAGATAATTTAGCTAGACATGGCGTTAGGATAATCAGTTACAGAACTAGCGAAGAATTCATTCATGCTACAGGTCACGGGAATCAAGAAGATATTAAATGGCTTCATCGGAAAACTCATCCTAAATTCTTCATACCAATTCATGGTTGGCACTCAATGCTTGTTAAACATAAAGAGATTGCGGTTGCTATGGGAATGTCTCCAGAAAATATAATAGTCCCCGATAATGGATCAATTATAGAAATAATAAATAAGGGCCAAAAAATGATATTAAGAAAAGAGAAAGCCCCTTCTGGACCAATGATGGTTGACGGTTTTTCTGTTGGTGATGAACAGGATATTGTCATTCGTGACCGACAGATGTTATCTCAAGATGGAATGTTTGTTTTAATAGCCACAATTGATTCTATAAATGGTAAACTTAAGAAATCTCCTGATATTATTTCACGTGGTTTTATTTATTTGAAAAAAAATCAAGAATTACTTCATCAAGTTCGTTTAATAATCAAGAAAACCATAGAAGATGAAACTAGAGGGATGCACCCAATTAATTTTGATTTAATTAAAACAGCTTTAGGAGATAATATTTCAAAATTTCTTTATCAAAAAACAGCCAAAAGACCCCTTGTTATACCAGTAGTTTTAAGTGTTTAAGTAGATGACAAATATAACAAAAATAAAAAGAATCTATATATTATCATTTTTGTTTTCTCTACATATTGCATTATCAGCATATGTAAACTCAACATTCTTAACAAATTTCTTCTCAGTAGATTATGTTGGACTACTTTATACAGCAGCAGCAATTTTAACTTTAATTCTATTATCCACAAGCCCAGACATCCTTAAACATTTTGGAAATCGCCGATTCATCCTTGTTTCTCTAGTGATAAATATGCTTTCTTTAGTTGGATTGATAACTTCTCATAATCAATTCGTTATTGGAGCATCTTTCATTTCTTTATCAATTACAAATACTTTAGTATTCCTAAGTATAGATATATTCATAGAGCATTTTGGTAAATCAGGTGCAATTGGTAAAACTCGTGGACTTTACTTAACTATCACAAATATGGCTTGGGTGGTTTCTCCTTTAATAACTGGCTTGTTAATTTCGAATTCAGGTGGTTATAAAATAATTTATATTATAGCTCTTGTTGCTATGGCTATAATGACATTAGGTTTAGTTTTTTCAATTAAAACATTTAAAGACAAAAAATATGAGAGAACTCCTTTCCTTAGAGCTTATCGTTATCTAAAAACTAATAGCAATATCTCAGCTATTTTTATTATAGATTTTATTTTACAATTTTTTTATGCCTTAATGGTTGTCTATATCCCTATCTATCTTTACAAATATATAGGTTTTAATTGGGAACAAATAGGAGTTATTTTTACTATAATGTTTATGCCTTTTATCCTCTTTGGATTTCCAATAGGGATTTTGATTGACAAATATAATATTGAAAAAAGAAAACTTTTAACTATAGGTCTTATTATAATGAGTCTCTCTACTATTTCAATCTCTGCAATAAATGTAAAAAATATTGCCTTATGGGCTTTAATTTTATTTATAACCAGAGTTGGAGCTACTATGGTTGAAACGACTTCCGAAATCTACTTCTTTACTCATGTCAGAGAAAAAGAAGCCTATCTACTAGGATTATTTAGAGATATGTTTCCTCTTTCTTATGTAATAGCTCCTTTAATTGCAACTTCAGTCTTTTTCTTTTTTCCATTTAAATCTATCTTTATATTCCTTGGAATAATAATTCTATCTGGACTCTATTATGTAACTAAACTAAAACGTGACCATAAGGGTAAAATATTAGATCAAAGTTTTTCTTCCCGGAAAATTTTATAAAAATCTTCATTTAGCAATATAAGGAAGTAACCCCATAAATCGGGAACGCTTTATAGCTCTAGCAAGTTTCCTTTGATTCTTAGCTGTAACTCCAGTACGACGACGTGCAATCATTCTGGCGCTAGGAGTTAAAAATCGACGAAGTAACTCTACATCTTTATAATCAATATGTTTTATGTTGTTTGATGAAAAATAATCTTGTTTCATTTTATGATTTATGAATTAATAATTTTTAAAAAGGTATATCTTCTGCATTAATTTGTTCTTCTGGGTATTCAATTGTATCTAGCTTGTCTTCACTCTCTTTACTTGAATCCTGTTCAATATTTGAAGAACTTTCTTTGTTTTTGGGAGTATTTGAATTAGATGAACCAAATTGGACTCGATCAGCAACAATCTCAGTTCTATATTTCTTGGTACTAGTAGCTGCATCATCCCAAGACCTTGTTTGAATACGACCTTCAATCATAACTTGACTACCTTTTCGCATATATTGAGCAACAGTTTCGGCTTGACGACCAAACACTACTATATTATGAAAATCAGCAGCTTCTTGACGATTACCTTCTTTGTCTTTCCAAACTCTATTTGTTGCAACCGAAAAACTACAAACTTTTACTCCTGAAGGAATAGCTCTAAGCTCTGGATCACGAGTAATATTTCCTATAATTAATGCTTTATTTAAATACATTCTATTAGAAGTAGATAATAAGTTTAATCAAAATCTACTTGATTATATTTTCGACTAATTTTTTATATTTTACTCATTAAATATGATAATCCTAAATTTAAATGAGTTACGTAATACTATTCTACCACAAGTGCTTCAATTTCTTTATCAATAACTTTTTCATCTATCTTTTTAACTACCCCATCTTTTTTTATATTAGTCTTTCTTCTTGAGCCATCTTGCCTTCCAAATGAACGTTTTGAAGATAAAGTACTTTCACGAACAGTTTTAATTAAAAGATAACGGATAAGTTTTTCATTTTTATCTAAATTATCTTTGATGACTTTACATTGTATAGTTGTACACTCAAATTTAACCCAACCAAAATAACCATTAGAAAACTTCTGATTCTTATTTTTTATTGAACGAGTCATTTCATAAGCTAATTCAATCATCTGAGGATATTCATCAGACACAAAAACTGCTCCTTGCTCTAAAAATGAGTCTTTAAAGTTTGTAACTTCTGCCCCAAGTTCTTCTTCGGCAATTGTTGGAACCATTATATATCCAACTTCATAAATACCCTCACGAGCTTCTTTAATTTCTTCTTCCATTTTTTAATACGAAATACGTAATTATTATTTTTAATATTATCTTGCCACGGACCTTCACTCACTAATAAAAATGATATGTATTCTAACTTCAGGGTTAGAATAAACAAGATGACTATTATACTAACAAATATAAGATTAGATGTCAAAAAGACGTTTAACATTCAAAACTATAATTTTTGCCATTTCTTCTTCAGATAATTCTTTGATTCCAGCTATTTTTTTGACAATTTGATTTACATAAATTGGTTTATTCTGTCTACCTCTATATGGGACAGGTGCAACATAAGGGGAATCAGTATCAGCCATAATCTTTTCTAAAGGAGTTTGACGAATTACCTCTTCATAATCACAAATTTCTATTTTAGGTGGAAATGTGATAGGTCCCGCAAAAGAAATAAAAAAACCTAAATCAATAAATCTTTCCATATCTTCGACACTACCAGCAAAAAAATGAACAACTCCCGTTTTTGAGGATTTACCTTTAGATTTTGAATATTCTTCTAATAACTCATAGACGTCAAAATATGCATTATGATTTTTATCTTTAAAATTATTTCGAATATGAAGCATAAGAGGTAAATTAAGTTCATCCGCAAGTTTTATTTGTTCAATAAAAGCAGTTTTTTGTTTATTTACTGATTCTGGTGTACAGCGATAATAATCAAGTCCACATTCTCCAATACCAATAACCTTTCCAAGTTTTATTAATTCTTTATATTTATTTTTATCAAAAATTTCTCCTCGTGAAGTAAATTCTTTCCCTTCATCACCAAGTTCATTTTTATCATGGTAAGAAGCACCAGTGTGAATAGGGTGAAGTCCAATCGTTGAGTAAACACCCTCTTTATATTTATTTGTCATCTCTACTGCTTTTTTTGATGTAGTAAGCTGAGTACCAACATTAATTACCCAAGTATCATTATCAAGTGTTTGGCGAATAACTTCATCTTTATTATCTTTAAAAATTTCAAAATTAATGTGGGCGTGTATATCTATATATTTAGGCATGTTAATAGTTATTTTTAATAAAATCTTCTAATTCTTTTATAGTATCAACAATACCAATTAAATTATTGTATTTTTCTTTTTCAAAAAAAGACCTATCGTGTACACCCCAAGTTACAGCAATAGTAGAAATTCCAGCAATATTCGCTTCTTTAACATCTCCAAGAGTATCAGTTATAAACAGTAAATCTTTCTTTTTTACATTGTATTTTTCTTCAATCAATCTAAATTTTTCTATCTTACTTTCAGATACTTCTGCTGTAGCCCAAAAATCAAATAGTGTCTTAATTTTAGCTTTTTCTAAAAGAGGTAAACAATTCCTATCATAGGCGTTAGTATTTAAAACAAGAATAAAACCAGTCCGATGTAATTCTTTTAAAAATTCTTTAACTCCCTTAAACATTGGTGACAAATTTTTCTTTTCAGTATATTCTATGTGACGTTTCTCTTTTTCTTCTTCTGTTTCAGGTCTCCTAAGATGAAGATATTTATTCGTTCCTTCATAAAAATTACCTGTATGCATATCTTTAAACATCTTACTCGTCATACCTGGATGTCCTTTTAAAAAAAATTCTTTAGCAAAAGGAACTGAATCAAAAAGCACTCCATCCATATCAAAAATTATAATTTTATTTTTCATATATTATTACTTTCTTAAAAATAAGGGTTTCTCTGGTTTTTTATTTTCTTTAATAAGTTTCTGTATTTTTAATGAAGTCTCTGGCATTACTGGATTTAACATCTGCGCAATTTTATATAATTCTAAAACTAATTTTTCTATAATTTCTTTTCCTTTTTCCTCATCAATTTTTACTACCTTAAATGGTTCTGCTTCTTGTATCTTTTTATTAAGATTTTGTATTTTATCCCAAATATAATCCATAGCTTTTTTAATATCAAAATCTTCATATAATTTGAAATATTCTGTAAAATCTGTTTTCTCTGGAATTTCTGGACTTTTCTCTAAATATTTTTCCGATAAAGTCATAACTCTTGAAACCAAATTCCCTAATCCGTTTGCCAAACCTGAATTATAGGCATCTTTGAATCTTTCTAAGGTAAAAGGACTATCTTCAAAACTACTTACTTCTCTTAATAAAAAGTAACGCAAAGCATCTGTTCCATATTCTTTTACTATATCTCTTGGGTCTACTACATTCCCAAGAGTTTTAGACATCCTAATTCCCCCTTCACCAGTTATAAATCCATTAACTACTATTTGGTGAGAATTATTTATTCCTGCTGCCATCAACATTGCTTGCCACATGGCACCTTGAAAGCGAGTATTATCTTTCCCACAATACTGAGTTGGACTTCCTTTCATCCAATACTTTTCAAAATCATCCATATAATCAGGCCAACCTAAAGTAGAAATATAATTAACTAGTGCATCAAACCAAACATACATCACTTGTGTATCATCTCTTGGTACAGGAATACCCCAAGGCATTTTTTCTTTTAGCCGTGAAATTGAAAAATCATGCAATCCTTCCTTTACAAAATTTTTAATCTCATTAAAACGAAAATCTGGAATAATAAAATTAGGATCCTCGTCATAAAATTTGAGAAGTTTATCTCTAAATTGTGAATATCTAAAAAAATAATTTTCTTCATTGATTATTTTAAGCTTTTGACCTGGATGTTCTGGACATTCATTATTGATTAATTCACTATTAGTCTTTTCACTTTCACAACCAACACAATATTGGGCTTCATAATTCTTTTTATAAATAAAACCATTAGAATCAACTACTTTCCAAAATTCTTGAGTTGCTTTTTCGTGATTTTTATCTGTTGTACGAATAAAGTGAATATCTTTAACAACTCCAAACATTTTTAATTGTTGTTTGAAAGTTTTGAAACCAATATCAACAAATTCTTGATTTGATAGATTATTTTCCTTTGCTTTTTCAAAAATTTTTAAGCCATGTTCATCTGTTCCAGTATTAAAATAAACATCATAACCTAAATTTTTTTTATATCTAACAATAACATCAGCTCTAATAAATTCAAGAGTATGTCCCATATGAAGTGGAGCATTAACATAAGGAAGAGTAGTTGTCAGATAAAATGATTTAGACATATTAATTTTTACGAGTTAAAATTTTCTTCTTTTCAATATCATCAAAAATTTCAAACAATCCTACAGCAAACGGTACTGCTAATATGACACCCCAAATTCCAGCCAGACTAGCTCCAACTAAAACTGCTAAGATAACGACTAAGGAAGAAATTCCAATGATTTTTTTAACAATCAGTGGGGCTATTAAATAATTCTCAAATTGATGCAGAACGAGATAAAGCAAAATAGTAAGAACGGCTATAGTAACTCCACCATTAATATAGGCAAAAACTGCTGCAATTGCTAAGGCTATAAATATTCCAAATGGGACAAGTAAAAAAATAGCGGTTATCAAAGATAATACCAATGAATATTTGACACCAATAATAGTCATACCTAAATATGACAAAACCCCAATAATTAATCCGAGTAACATTTGTCCTTGTAACCATAATCCTATTTTATGCTCAGTTCTTTTCCATAGATCAACAATGTATTCTTCCTCTTCCCCAGGAATTATAATCCGTAAAAAGTTTTCGATTCCATTTTCTTGGATAGATAAATAGAATGAAATAATACCAACAACGAATAGATTGAATACTCCGCCAAAAGCATTGCCAATAACATCGATCATTCCCCCAGAGAATGTATCAACAAAATTTTGAATACTTTTTATAACATCTTGGAGCGAAGCATTTTTAGAAATAGTTCCAACTATATTTTTTGCTCCAGAAATAGTTGTCGTTTGAAAACTATTTAATACGCTATTATTAGGGATATAATTGCCGAGTTGACCAACCAAAGCTGACATTTCATTTATAAAAACTGGAATAAAAACAGAGAACAATCCAACGAAAATTAGAATTATAAGACTATATATTAGAAAAACAGCTAAGGTCCGATTCTTAATGTATGGTTTAAGCCTATTAACAGCAGATCCAACAAAAGAAGCTATAACAATTGCTGTTAATATAGCAAATATTAAGATTCTCAATTTGATAATAAAAAATATAAAGAACCCGAACAATACAACCTTAAATAAGGTTCCTGTTGATATATTCACGGTGAAATTCCTATTTTCTCCTTTCATATATTAGTATTCTAGCACGATATTCAAGAGCTAGAAAGTGAGAATATTACTAATTGCCTTTTTGTCCTTTACTGGTCCAACAATAGCTAAATTAAGATTCTTATTTTTGAAGATTAGTTTTGCTATTTTCTTAATATCTTCTATCTTAACAGCTTTTATTTGTTTAATTTTATCTTCAAGTGTTTTTACTTCTTTTTGCATTAGCTCTTCCATCCCGTAAAAACTTGCAATATCATTTGTCGCTTCAAGTGATAATTTAATATTACCAATTAAAAAAGATTTGACTTTTTCAAATTCTCGTCGACTAATAGATTTTTCTTTCAATAAATTACATTGCTGTATAATTTCTTTTATAACTTCTGATACCCTATTATTATTAACTCCTGCTGTTATTTGGAAAGAACCATAATCTAAAGAAGCTTCATTGTAAGCTTTTACATAATAAGCTACCCCCATTTCCTCACGAAGTTTAGTAAACAATCTAGAACTCATTCCAATGCCTAAAATTCCTGAAAGTACTAAAAGTATAGGATTACGTTTATCAAACAATGGGAAAGTCCTAACTCCTAGAACAAAGTGAGTTTGGTCTGTTCCTCTTTTCTTTATTAGAAGATTAGGTTTACTTTGAATTATCTTTGTTTTTTGCTTTTTAAGTGGTTTGTTAATATTTATATTAGAAAAATGCTTTTGGACCTCTTTATAAACTTCTTGAGAATCAACTTGACCTGCAACAACTATAAGAGTATTCCTTGAAACATAATGCTCTTGTCGGTATTTAATAAAATCATTTCGTTTCATTTTCATAATATTTTCTTTTGGACCAGTAATAGACCAACCAGCTGGTTGGTCTCCATACAAAACTCTTCCGAATAAATCCTGAACTTGATCTTGAGGAATATCTTTAAGCATATTTATTTCCTCAATGATAACTCCTTTTTCTTTTTCCATTTCAGTTTCTGGTAGAGTTGAATTTAAATAAATATCAGAAATAATATTAAAAATCTTTTTAAATTTTTTAGCATCTCCTTTGGCATAATATTCTGTATACTCATGACCAGTAAAAGCATTATATTGGCAACCAAGAGCATCTAATTCATGTGAAATTATTTGAGCTGTAGGTCTTTTAGTTGTACCCTTAAAACACATATGTTCTAAAAAATGTGAAATTCCATTTATATCTTTAGTCTCAAAATCACTCCCTGTTCCAACTAAAACTAAAACTGTTACAGTTGGATTATCCTTCATTGGTACAGTTAAAACTCTTAACCCATTTTTAAATATTTTCTTTTTAGCTTTTTGCATAAAGTTATCTTACCATAATTTCTATATATTTATATGGTTAGATTATCTATAATTTTTCTTTTATATAATTAATAATTCTCTCTTTCTTGATTCTTTCCTGCTTACTTGTATTGCGTTCACGAATAGTCACAGAATCATCATTTAGAGTATCAAAATCTATAACAATACACCAGGGTGTACCAATTTCATCTTGCCTTCTATAGCGTTTACCGATGTTACCATTATCATCCCACATTACTCGTCCAAACTCATCTTTAAGTAATTTATAAATTAGATGAGCATAGGAGCGAAGTTTTGGTTTATTTTTCAATAATGGTGAAACAGCACAGATAATAGGTGCTACAGACGGGTTAAATGCCAAATATGGTCTTATATCCTTCCCAGTTGTATCTTCTCTGTAGACGCTAAGTATAAGGGCAAGAATAGTACGGTCTACTCCAAAGGTTGGCTCAACAACATGAGGAGTAATTTTAATGTTCGTGTTTTCGTCTTGATAAGTTAATTTATGATTATTTAAATCAAAATCAGTTCTATAAGCTAATCCATATAATTCTTTTCTCCCAAAAGGAAAATCAAATTCAAAATCAATAGTACGTTTGGAATAATGAGCTAAATCATTTTTTTCTACTTCAAGTTCATGAATTTTGTTCATATCTATACCTATCATTTTTATCCATTCAAGCATTTCGTTTCTCCAATACTCAAAATATTTTTCCCATTCTTTTGGTTTTAAAAAATATTCTATTTCCATTTGTTCAAATTCACGAACCCTAAAAATAAAATCTCGCGGAGTAATTTCATTTCTAAAAGCTTTGCCAATTTGAGCCATTCCAAACGGTAATTTGGGGTGGAAAGAATCTACAATATTTTTGAAATTGACAAACATCCCTTGCGCTGTTTCAGGACGAAGATAAATAATAGAGGCGGAACTTTCAACTGCACCTATTTGTGTTTTAAACATCATATTAAATTGTTTTTCTTTACCTAATTTTCCTCCACATTCTAAACATTTGTTTCCAACGATAGGATCATCAGCTTTAAATCTTTTCTTACATTTTTCGCATTCAACCATTGGGTCTGTAAAAGTATCTACGTGACCACTTGCTTCCCAAACACTTGAATTCATAAGGATACTAGCGTCAATCCCATACATATCTTCGCGTGATTCTACAAATTTATTCCACCATAATTTTTTTATATTATTTTTAAGTAAAACTCCAAGAGGTCCATAATCATAAATTCCAGCAAGTCCCCCATATATTTCTGATCCTGGATAAATAAAACCTCGGCGTTTACATAATGAGATTATTTTTTCCATTAAATTTTCATTTTTCATTTTCATTTTTAATCTTTTTAACATTTATACAATTATTTATTTGACAACACGTTGATCTCCTTGTTTAAAAGCTGGATCATTGGGAAGCATGGTTGTAATTGCCCCATATTCACTCTTGATTGGAACTCCAGCGAAAGAATCCGTTCCTGTAAGAAAGACACTTTTCATTAGCTGCGGGATACTTTGAACTTGAGATAATGATGGATTTAAAGAAATCATAAATGAAGCTTCCCTACTAGAATTAAATCCTACATTCGGATTAACTGAACCGATATTCCACGTTACTTCTCTAGTTATCTTATTATAAGAGATATTTTCATTTCCTCCGGTTAGAGGCCCTACCCAATTAATATAAATAGGTAGTATGGATTGAGCTTGTGCTCCCGTAATCATATTAGAAGTATTAGAAAGAGTCCAAACTACAACATATTTAGTTTCATTTTCTGCTTTGGGTGGTAAAGCTCCTGAAGCATAACTAGCCGATGATGCAATCTGGAAATTTGATAATATCTTTATGATTTTTTTAGAAAAATTATTTATACCTTTGAAAGCTGAACCAGAATCAGGCCGAATTCCTTTGATACTGACACTCAACTCAATTTGTGGATTCTTAATAGAAGTTAAATTACCAATAAGGGATATAGATTTAATCTTGAAATTAAGAGTTCCACTTCCTCCTGGTTCAATAGAAGCTAGTTGAGGAGTTGTATTTTTGTCCCAAATAATTTGATTATTAGACGAATCATAAAATCCAGTTCCTGGATCAACATTGGATCTATCTAGAACATTTCCTGAAAGCCCAACTATAATTTGAGCATTAGTGACAAGCGCCGGTAAATTATTCTGCCAAGAAATTTGAACAGGAATTGTAGTACCCGAGGAAGCAGTAAAATTTAGTAGGTTTTGACCATTGATTAAAATTTTTGCAGCAAGAAATGGCTTTTTAATTATAATTGAATGTAATAACGAATTATATACAATACCAACAACAGATTGATTATCAGTATCTGATTTACCTACGTAGGCATGGAATACCTGTTCATCTCCATTTTGTCCAACAAGACGACCTTTAATAGTAATTGCAATTGGATTTGTTAATGACAATTTTGAAAGATTCCAAGTAGTATTACTGAAGGTTGCTTCGGGTACAGCACTTTCAAAAACAAAATTATTAGGATATGATATTTGTAAAATAGTAGGACTTCCGCTAGGTAAAGATGAATTTAAAACAGTTTTAACCTTGAAAGAAAAATCTTGATCACTAGTTATTGTATCAGGGGCATTAATAAATAATGATAATGGAGCCGAGCTTATGGTCACTGGATATTTTTCAATTTTAGTAAAAATAGCATTAGATCCTTCGGGATGATATTCTAAACTAAAGGTAATATCTCTAATAGATTTTTCTTCACCAAATAATTTAACTTTTACATTACGAATAATCCTTTGCCCTGGTTTAATTGTTCCAATAGGATCACGCGGTAATCGAATAATATCTGCAATATTATTACTTGCTCCGCTAGGATAAGATATTAATAAATTAGATAATTCTAGATCAGCATTGTTTTTATTAGTAATTTCGATTTGTAGAGGTAAATCTTTTCCCCCCTTGGTAAAAGCATTTCCTAAAACAACAATGTCAATATTCTTGTTAGAAACTAAAGTTCCATTATTTGAAAATTTATAAAAAGCAAAACCTATAGCTATCACAAAAAAAATAATGGATCCTATAAAAAAAAATTTAAATATAGGCGTTCTCTTTTTTTTCATTTTACTTTTTTTCATATTATAATCCTCTTTATCTTCCTTAGACCAATCTTCATCAATTTTATATTGTATATTATGTAATTTTCCCTCTAGTTGGTCAACAGAGTTTATATTTTTACGATTGTATAAACGACTTTTGATATCTTCTATTCTATTATAATTTTTATCTGCCATATCAAAACATTATATCATAAAATTTTATAATTGACTTTCATTTAAAGCTTTATTGATATGATTAATTATTAATTTACGTTCATTTAAGAGACTTTTAGCTAAGTTATTGCCGAAATCTGAAAGGATATAATGATTAAGTATAGATGATTCACCAATATACCCTAGAGAGTTCATAATTCTTAAAACTAGATGTAACTCTAAAGCTTCTATTGAATCTTGCGTTTTATCTACATCATCTAATAAATAAAATACCTGGATTAAATCATTAAATATTTTCTTATTGGATTCTTCTCCTGTACAGAGACGCTCTAATAATTTACTGACTCGAACAATTAAAAAAAGCGATTGTTTTTTTGAACGCGCAAAAGGAAAAGAATTTATGGTTAAAGCTGATGTAACTCTCCAAATATCATGACCTTGAACAAGATCAACTTTTGTATAAGAAAAATTCTGTAGAGTGAAACGCAGTTTTGATTTATTGAGTCGTATACCTTGCGCTATAGCTTTTACTAGACCTATCTCTTTTGTATATAGATAAAATATTTTATTAGCTTCACCTATATTATAAGAACTTAATATAAAAGCATTTGTATGATAGATATGATACATTAGAATTCCTCTTCCTTATCTTTTTCAAAATTTTTAAAAACTATTCCCAATTCAGGTAGAATCATTTCAGGTATTTTGTGGTTAGGTCCATAAGAAATTAACATCCCGTCATGTATAGGAAAACAAATTTTAGGTTTAATCTCAAGAGCATATTTAATTGAATTCTTTATATTAGCCCAAGGACCAGCCATAGGTAAAGCTAGGATTTCTACAAATTTATTAGGGTTATAAAAAGCATCACCAGGATAAAATAATCTCTTGTTGATAAAATATCCAGTATTTTGTACCTGACCTATTTCTTTATAAATTTCTTCATGTTTACAATCATGGGCTTCAATTTCTATACCCATAAATTCTTTTGGTTCTTTGTTGTTTAAAACCTGATATTTAATTTTAACCTTATCAAGTAATTTCCCAACTCCTTCATTTGTAATAATCAAAACGTTAGGATTATTTACAATAATTTCCTTCAAAGATTCAATATGGAGATGATCAGCATGTTCGTGTGTAATAATAATCAAATCAACATTAGTCTCTTCTTTCTGTTTTTTTATCGTCCAAGAGCCAGGATCTGTCATAATCTTTTTACCATTCTCTTCAATAACTAAACAACAATGCCCAAGTTTTTTTATTTTCATATCTATATTTTACCATATTATTAATTAAAACAATCTTACAATCTTACAATCTTACAATCTTACAATAAAAGATTACACTACACTTATCTGCGATAGCATAAAAGTGTCATCTTTTTTTAATTTGAACCTTAAAAATTTTGACACATTTATCTATTTTCAAAAATTTTAATCTTTTATCAAACTCTTTTGGCAAGGGACCAAAACCAGACCAAACACTTTTCTGAATCATTGTAAAATCCCAACTTTTTATTTGCCTCCTTAACCATTCTCTGGTTTTTTTTTGATTTTCTGGAATATCAAAAATAAGGATAATTCTATTTTTCTTATTTAATTTTATTCTTATAAGTTTATGAGAATTCTTATAATAACTTAATCCTTTCTCAGAAAGTTTAAATGAATCATTTTTATTCTCAATTAATCCTCTTTTCTTTAATCTGTATAAATTTTGATAATATGTAGATCTAGAAAGATTTTGTCTTTTTTTAACCCTCTCCCATAAAATACTCTTTCGGATAGAATTTGAACGTGCTGAAAATAAAAAAGCAATTAATTCATCGGCAAAAGTAGTCTCATTTAAATAATTTTTCATAATAATATTATATCACACTACACTTTTGTGCGATAGCACAAAAGTGTAGATAATTATTTTTTATATTTATATTACTTTTTAGATTAAGAGATTAAGAGATTAAGAGATTAAGAGATTAAGAGATTAAGAGATTAAGAGATTTAAACTATTTTCAATATTTTTCTAAATATTTTTGAGCTTGTTCAAGAACAATAATTCTAGTTTTTTGAAAAGATAAAAATGTTTTCAAAGTTTCCTCATATGTTGCCCATTTGTAATTATGAACTTCTTCTTTTTGTTTCTTAACTTTCTTATCATTAACAAACCCAATAAAATATTCATTTATTTTTAAAAAAATTATTCCTTTTCTTTTTATTTTATATTCTTCATGAATAAGTGGAGCTTCTATAAATTTTACTTTATTAATCCCAGTTTCTTCTTTTAATTCCCTAAGAGCAGTTTCTTTAGGAGATTCACCATCTTCTACGTGACCCTTAGGAAAACTCCATGAGCCTTTATTATTTTTATCTACATTCTGAAGTAGAAGAAATTTATTTTCATTCTTATCCTTAAAAACTATAATAATCCCATATACCTTTTCAACTGGCATCATAATTAGATAATATCAATTTTAAATACTAATTTGTCTATTTTAATTTCACCTTCATCAGTCTGAGAAATTTTTATTTCCTTAGCATTAACAATCTTTATTAATTGATTTTTAAATTTATTAACAAGTTCTTGCCCAAAAGTATTTGCCTCTATTTTCAAAATAATAATATCTTTAGGGTTTAGTCCTTTTTTCTTACGTAAATCTTGGATTACTCTGACTAATTCTCTATAATTCCCTTCTTGTTTAAGCTCTGGAGTAATTTCTGGATCTAAAAAATAACTTTCATAATTTTTATTTTTATTTTTATTTTCTATATCAGAGTCTAATATGATTTTCTTTACATTAATTTCGTCAGCCAAAATTATCTCTAAATCTTTCCAATACGGAATAGGCCCGAGGTTATGTTTAATTGAAAAGCTTTTTAATGGTTGACGGACATTAATTTTAATTTCCATTCTTCTTTTTAAAGCCACAGTGGTAAAAGAACGAACATAACTCATTCCAGCTAAAATATCACTATCTATTTCCTTTAATTCTGGCCATTCTGCAATATGAACACTTTTAACATCGTCTTCGTTCTTTAAATTCTGCCAAATATCTTCAGAAGTAAATGGGGTAAAAGGAGCCATTAGTTTGATTAAAGTTTTTAAGACATAGTATAAAGTTTTCTTGGCTTCAATATCTCCTTCTTTTAATCTTTCACGGGAACGACGAACATACCAAGTTGAAAGCTCATCTACAAATTCACGAATCGCTCTGACAGGCTCAAGAAGTTTATAACTATCTAAATTTTTAGTTACCTCTTTATTTAACTGATTTAATCGAGAAAGAATCCATTTGTCTAAAATATTATTAGAATTTTGGGGCACTTCCACACCAACTTCTTTTTCTAAATCCTTGTCTCTATAAAGATTATAAAAAGTTAAAACATTATAAAGCAGGTTAAAAATCTTATTATGTAATTCTTTTACTGTTCTCTCGTCAAAACTTTTTGATTCCCCAGGTTGATTTACAGAATACATCCATAAACGAAGAGTATCTACTCCATATTTATCTATCATCGTCCAAGGGTCTACTATATTACCAATTGATTTACTCATTTTTTTACCTTTAGCATCTAGTATGTGTCCTAAACAAACAACATTCTTATAAGCTTTGCCTTTATTCATTAAAATTCCAACTGCATGCAGGGTATAAAACCATCCACGAGTTTGATCTATTGCTTCACTTATGAAATCTGCTGGATATCCATCTCCTTTGTCTATAAAATCTTTATTTTCAAAGGGATAATGATCCTGAGAAAATGGCATTGTCCCAGAATCTAACCAAACATCCATAACTTCTTTTTCTCTTATAAGATTTCCACCACAAGAACAAGTTAGTTTTATTTCATCTATAAAAGGTTTATGGAGATCGAGTTCATAGTTTTCATTATGAGGAATAGGAATAAAATCTAATTTTTTTATTTCTGCATTTTCAGGATAATTATTTTTTGAGAATTCCATAGCTTGCTCGATATTCATTTCTTTTTCTATAATGTGCATCATCCAAATAGGATCTCCATGAGAAACAATTAGTATATTTTTATTTTTATATTTTGACTCTAATTCATATAAAAACTCTCCAACTCTAATCTTAACATCATTTAAACACTCTCCATTCTCAGGACTTATAATAAATCTATCAGCTTCGCTTTTGCAAATTTTAGAAATAGTATTAATAGATTGACCTTCTAGAATTCCCATATCAATTTCTTTTAATCTATCGTCAAAAATAGTGTCAATCTTAAGAGATAATTCTCTTTTAAATATCTCTATTGTTTCTTTAGTTCTTAATAGAGGAGAAGCAATAATTAAATCAATTTTCTCTTTAAATTTTTTAGAGCTTTCTTTAACTTGATCCTTCCCGTTATTTGTTAAGCGATTTTGTTCTCCAATTTTGGAACTTAATATTTCTAAAACATTGCTTTCCGATTCCCCATGACGCATAACAAAATATCTATTACCTGATTTTTTCGTTTTAGATTTTAATTGAGAGATACTACCAATAACCTCTTTCTTGCCACATTTATCACATATCCAAACTGGTAATGGTGTTCCCCAGTATCGTTCCCGTGAAATAGCCCAATCTTTAACCTCTCTTAACCATTCGCCAAATCTTCCTTCTTTAATGTATTCTGGCTCCCAATTAATTTCTTTATTCTCTTTAATAAGTTTATCTCGAAGAGCAGACATTTTTATATACCAAGAATCACGAGCATAATATATAAGAGCAGTATGACAACGCCAACAATGAGGGTATGAGTGTTGATATCTTTCTTTTTTGAAAAGAAGTCCCCGGTGAGCTAAATCTTTAATAATATCTACCGAAACTTCTTCATCACGAACAAACCTACCTTCAAGAAAATCAGTTCCACTTAAGAATTTTCCATCCAGTCCAACCATATGATATTTAGGTAACCCAATTTCTGTTCCTAATTCAAAATCGTCTTGTCCATACATAACTGCTGTATGAACAATTCCTGTTCCATCGTCAGTAGTCACAAAGTTAGCTCCGTAAACCTTAAAAGCTTTATTAAGTTTTGATTTTTCTGGTTCTGAAATTGTTTTACTTAAGTATGGATAAAGTGGTTCATATTCTAAGCCGATTAAATCTTTACCTTTTATTTCTTCTACTATTTTATATTCTTCCTCAATAATAGATAAACGAGACTTCGCTAAAATTAAATATTCATCATTTAATTTTATAATGACATAATCAATTTTCTCTCCTACAGCCAAAGCAACATTTCCAGGAAGAGTCCATGGCGTTGTAGTCCAAGCTAGAATATATATAGGCGTAGTATTCTCTGATTTCTGAGTCGTGTAGGGTCCCTCTGGAGTAAAGCGCGAAGAAATTAGAGAATGCGAAGCATCTACAATACAGAACTTAGCTGTTACAGACAAATCTTTCACATCCTCATATCCCTGTGCTAGCTCATGTGAAGAAAGGGTTGTACCACAACGTGGACACCAAGGCACAACTTTATAATCTTTATAAAGTAATTTTTGTTTATCAGCTTCTTTAATAACGTTCCAAACTGATTCCATATAATCATTATGGTAAGTGACATACGAATTTTTTTGATCAATCCAAAACCCAATCCTCTTTGTAAATTTCTCCCAAAGTTCTGTATATTCCCAAACACTTTTTTTACATTCTTTATTAAATTTTGCAATACCGTAATCTTCAATAGCTTTTTTTGAAGAAAGTCCAAGTTTCTTTTCAACTTGTAATTCAACAGGGAGCCCATGAGTATCCCAACCACCCTTGCGACGAACATGATAACCACACATTGTTTTGTAACGAGGAATAGTATCTTTAAAAGCTCTAGATTCTAGGTGATGAATTCCTGGTTTTCCGTTTGCAGTAGGAGGTCCTTCATAAAAAACATAATTGCCTTTTGGAGAATCTTTTTCTAAACTTTTTTCAAAAATTTTATTCTCTTCCCAAAATTTTAAGATTACTTCTTCTCGAAGCGCAGATTTACTTTTTTCATTCATATAAAAATAATTTTACCA
>VAPE01008162.1_pt1 | contig 34326 bp, 32 predicted proteins | sample 3393911 | NCBI WGS metagenome assembly VAPE01 (sample SAMN08290436, study PRJNA428436) | hydrothermal vent metagenome | isolation source: Deep-sea hydrothermal vent chimney | place: Atlantic Ocean: South-mid Altantic Ridge
GACTCGACGCCTTCACGGGCCAGGGTATTGGTTTCCGGATCAAGACGGATATCCTTGGTGTCCGGGACCTGTTTGATGCAAACGAGAATGTCCATGATTATCCACTCATCACTTTTTACGGGAGGTTATTGGTACTCCCTAAGCGTATTCCTTGTTCAGCTCCTGGCCGATGACATTGCGCTGAATCTGGTTGGTTCCCTCGTAGATCTGCAGGATCTTGGCATCGCGCATCATCTTTTCGACCGGATACTCTTTCATGTAACCGTAGCCGCCGAGGACCTGCACCGCATCGACGGTCACCTTCATGGCCATGTCCGTGGCAAAAACCTTACACATGGACGATGCCTTGCTCATGTTCTTCGGGTTACTGTCGATATGACGGGCCGCCGCATAGACAATGGCCCGGGCCGCCTCGACTTGAACGGCCATGTCGGCCAGAATATGCAGAACGGCCTGGAACGAGATAATGGGCTTGCCGAACTGCACCCTCTGCTTGGCATAGGGAACGGCCTCGTCAAGGGCGGCCTGGCCGAGCCCGACACCGAGTGCGGCAATACCCGGCCGTGAAACATCAAGGGTTTTCATGACCGTGATAAAACCGGTCCCCCGGCGGCCGACCAGGCGGTTTTTCGGTATCCGGCAATCCTGCATAATCAGTTCCCTGGTTGCCGACGAACGAATCCCCATTTTGTTTTCCTTCTTGCCATAGGAAAAACCGGGATCGCCGTCCTCAACCACGAAGATAGACGCCCCGCGGGCTCCGCGGGCAGGGTCGGTGAGGGCGATAATTGAATAGATCTGGGCCTCGCCGCCATTGGTGATCCACTGCTTGGTGCCGTTCAGCACCCACTCGTCACCATCAAGGACGGCGGTGGTCCTGATCCCCGAGGCATCGCTGCCGGCGTTTGATTCGGTCAGGCCGAAGGCCGCCCATTTCGTGCCGGCGGCGATGTCCGGCAGATATCTTTCCTTCAGCTCTTCACTGCCGGCGATGAGTACGGGGAAGATGCCGAGGGTGCTGGCCGCAAAGCTGGTCGCCACGCCGACACAGCCACGCGCCAACTCTTCCAGTGCCAGCACGATCTCAAAACAGCCGCCGCCCAGGCCGCCGAATTCCTCGGGCACAATGATGCTGAACAGGTCGGCCTTTGCCATATCCTGGAGAATCGAGGTGGGGAACTCGTTTTTCTCGTCCAGTTCAGCCCGTTGGGGAATAATCTTCTCTTCCGTAATCCCGCGCGCGGTTTCAACGATCATCTGCTGTTCTTCGGTCAAAAAATAATCCACATTTCCTCCTCATTACCAACACATAAGCATGGATCCCCAAGTGAATCCCCCGCCAAAGGCGCAGAACAAAACCAAATCACCACGCCGGATCAAGCCCTGACGATTTGCCTCATCCAAGGCGATAGGAATACTGGCAGCAGATGTATTACCATATTTATTCACGTTAATGTAGACCTTTTCCTCAGGGACGCCCAGACGTTCCATGAGTTTGTGTATAATGCGGATATTGGCCTGATGGGGAATCATCAGGCCGATATCTTTGGTGGTTATGCCGTTGCTCTGCAAAAGAGCCGTGACCGACTCTTCCATGGCCCGCACGGCAAACTTGAAGACATCGCGGCCGGTCATCCTAATGTAACCATGATCATCGCCCTGCTGGACCAGGTCCGGATTCAGACTCTTGGGGCTGTGCATATAGAGCAGTTCCCAGAGGTTGCCGTCCGTAAAGAGCCGGGAATCGATAATGCCACCACCGTGGTCGCGGCCCGACAGCACGCACGCTCCCGCACCGTCGCCGAAGAGGATACAGGTATTGCGGTCCTGCCAGTTGACCCTGGTCGACAGCGTCTCGGAGCCGATGACCAGGATATTCATGTCCGGCTTGTTTAAAATATACTTGTCGGCCATGTCCAGGGCAAAGAGGTAACCGGAGCAGGCCGCATTCAGGTCATAGGCAAAGGCACGCTGCGCGCCGATCTCCGCCTGAACAAAACAGGCACAGGACGGCATCGTCATGTGCGGGGTCATGGTGGCGACCACGATGAGATCAATCTCGCCGGCCTCAAGCCCGGCCATCTCCAGGGCCCGGCGGGCCGCGCCGGCGGCCAGGCGGTAATTTTCCTCTCCCTTGCCGGCTATCCGCCTGGTCCGGATACCGGTACGGCTGGTGATCCACTCATCAGAGGTGTCAACCATCCGCTCCAGATCGGCATTGGTGAGTTCCCGGCGGGGGAGAAAGGAGCCGGTACCAAGAACAACGGAGCGCTTCATCGTCTGCCGCCGGTGCCGGGCTCAGCTTGAATATTCTTCAAGAGAGATAAGGATGCTTTCATTTAATCGGCTTCGATACATGTTCGCCGCCACCTCTATAGCATTTTTGATGGCAGTGGCATTTGATTTACCGTGACTGATGATTCCGGTCCCGTTAATCCCCAGGAGGGGGGCGCCACCATACTCGGCATAATCAACTCTTTTGCGAAAATTGTCAAAGGCCCGGCGAATCAGCATGTAACCGATTTTTGCCCTGAGCGTTTTCATTATTTCCGTTCGCAACATCTGCATGGCCGCCTCAGCCAGACCTTCGCTGACCTTGAGAGAAATGTTGCCGACAAAACCGTCACAGACAATGACATCCACATCACCCTGGTAGATGTCCCGGCCTTCGACATTGCCGATAAAGTTCAAGGAACTGGCGGTCAGCAATTCATGCGTTTCCTTGACCAGGGCATTCCCCTTGCCGGCCTCCTCGCCGATACTGAGCAAACCGACACGGGGGTGCTTGATGTTTAAAAGCTTACGGGAACAGGACGACGCCATGATGGCGAACTGAAACAGATGGAGGGGACGGCAGTCAACATTGGCGCCCACATCCATAATGATAACCGGTCTTTTCAACGTAGGGAAGAGACTGGCGATACCCGGCCGGGATACGCCTTTGAGACGGCCGAGCTTTCTGACGGCCGAGGCCAGGGTCGCCCCGGAATTACCGGCAGAGACGACGGCATCGGCCAGGCCGTTACGGGCCAGCTCAAAGCCCACCATGATGCTCGACTGCTTTTTCCGGCGGACCGCCTCAACCGGCGACTCGTTCATGGAGATGGCTTCCGGCGCATGCTTGATATGCAGGCGGGCGGCCAGACTGCCGGCAACTCCCGAGTCCGCCACCTGCTTTTCAAGAAGCTCACGGGGACCGAGCAGAATGACTTCGAAATCACTATGTTCTCGTATCGCGGAGATTGCGCCGCTGATGGCCAGCTCGGAGCCACGGTCTCCGCCCATGACATCCAGGGCTATGCGCACCATTTGATTCTAGCTGATCTCCTCTTCGAGGTGGATCACGGTCCGGTTCTTATACATTCCGCAGCCGCCGCAAAGGCGATGAGGCATCTTCGGTTCGCCGCATTCCGGGCATTTGGCAACCTGGGGCGGCGTCAGAAAATCATGGGCTCGCCGTTTCCTGGTCCGGGAATAGGAATGCCTTCTTTTAGGTAAAGCCATGAGAGTTCCTCCAGCAACTATCTGAAATCTGTTTCAGAATCACTTGTTTAATAATTTTCGTCTGCGCCCGCTAACGGCTCAATTATGCCGCACGACAGGACACAGGCAACGAATCAGCTTTTTTTCAGTTTTTTCAGCACGGCAAACGGAGAGTTGCCGTTCTGGTCAAGACAATTGCACGTTTGCACGTTTAAATCGACGCCACACCGGGGACAGAGTCCGCGACAGTCCCGCCGGCACAGATGTTTCAGCGGCAGGCTCAGGAAAATCTGCTGCCTGAGAATATCGCCCAAGTCAACCGCCGGCTCCTCAAGCATGACGGTATCCGGGGTCTCCGGCCCGGGAGCTGCGCCTCCGGTTTCTTGCAGGGGCAGGGTGCTCTCTTCGACATACTCCAGAATGAGCCGCATTCCCACATCAACCGGCAAGTCGTAAGTCGTTAAACAGCGGTCACAGACGAACCTGACGCCGGTCTGCAGCCGGCCATCCAGCATCACCGTGGAGTCGTTTTTGCGAACCAGTTGCAAACGGGCACGGATGGGCGCACAGCGGCTGAGGACCTTGTCCGGGAACCATGAGTCTTCGGTAATCTCGTAGAGGTTGCCGGTCCCGGATATTTCTGCGAACTGAACCTTCAATGAATTTGCCGCCGTACCCATGCCCCAAAAAAACAGCACCGCAAAATATCAAAAAAAGATTTAACCTACACGAAAATTAACCCTGAAGCTATGACAAAATATCACAAACCGAGGAAAAAAACGATAAAACCTGAAAAATTGCCATTCCGAACTCGAGCGGAGAAGGCTTTTTCCTTGAATTCGTGACGGCTTGAGGTGATATTCCATGCAGTATGTGGAATTTATTGCATTATTGTCAAATAAACGCATTTTATGGTTTTCACCGCGCCGCCCTGCGGGGCGCCCGATAACGGCGCATCTGCTGCGTTGACAACTCGTTGATATCACACCAGGATAATCAACCTCGTTGCCGCCTTGCATCTGCACCGTTCTCGAATGCTCACGGATTCAGGTTTTTATTGATTTTCGCCCAGCTGCAGGGCCGTCGTTGCGTACCGGCCAGACCGGCGTTGCGGGACCGGCGGCGGCCGATCTTTATTTTTCATGAATAAGGACGAGCTTGTGCCGCAAACCATGCAGAGAGGAGACTGCACGGAAAGAACGCCGGGGTGGATCTCATGGAACCGCCTTGCGGGTCCGGCCGACCGGACACGTTTTGTTCAAGTCTTGTTCCAGGGTGTCGATTTTATCCTCCAGCAGCTTGATGAGTTTGGCGTATCCTCCTTGGCGGACGATCTCCCGGAACTGTTCCATATAATTCCGCACCAGGCTGACTCCTTCAACGATGATATCATAAACCATCCATTGGTTACCATTTTCCAGGATCATGATATATGATACCGGGATAACGACATTTTTTTCCTTGAGAATGGTCTGGACTTCGGCCCGGTTTCCCCGGATGCGCTGTCTCTTGAATTCAACGGTCTGTTTGGAATAATCTTCAATCTTGCCAATATAGGCATGCTCCAGCAGCTTGGTAAACAGGGTGACAAAATGTTCTTTCTGCTCAGGGGAAAGTTTGCGCCACTCCCGGCCCAGGACGCGTTTGGACATCTCCTTGAAATCGAAGCGTTCATGGGCGGCGACCATAACCAACTGCCGTCTCTTCCGGCAGTTGGCTGTACCAGCCAGGTTCTTATTCGTCAGGATCCCGACAATCTCGTTCACGAACGGCCGCAACTGCTCCATGGGGTCGGGCCTGGTTTGCGTGGCCGCGCCGGCGACACCGGCGCTGCTCAAGCCAAGATACAGCAGGGAGAAAAAAATTACGGCCATGAAACGTGTCTGGTACATATTTTATATCCTCTACTTGGAATTCGCTTGAGTCAGGCAGGCACTATTCCCACATGTTTTCCGGAGATGTTAAATGCAGGCGCTTTTTTCGTCGATACTGGAAATAGGCGTCGCGTAAAGCCACATAGGGATCGAAACTCAACTTTTTCAATTCCTCGTATTCACCAAGATGCAGGGAAAGCCTGTTGGTTTCCTTGCCGAGATATACGCCCGCCATAACCCCGAGGTCATTGGTCCAAGGGTAGTAATAAGGCGTCATCCCGAAGCCGTCAACAACAACCCCGGCAAAGTCGCGCAGAGTTGATGAGCCGTACAGGGGCACGACAATATAACAACCATCACCCACTCCCCAAGTGGCCAGGGTTTGCCCGAGGGTTGCCTCCACCGGCGGGAAGTTGAACTCCCGGCCCGCGACATCGGCAAAGCCGTATATCCCACAGGTCGAATTAATCAAAAAACGGACAAGCACCGTTCCCGAGTCGGCAAACCGGCCCTGCAGGAGGGTGTTGATAAAACGGACCGGTTCCAGCAGATTCCTGAAGAAAGAGGAGAAACAGCCACGGATATCCGTGGGCAGGACATGGCTGTAACCTTTGGCAACCGGCTCCAGGACCCAGGTGTACATCCGGTCGTTGAAGGTAAAAACAACTCGGTTTAACGACTCCAGGGGGTCAGCAGTCTCAACGGAGCCGGGCTGGTCCGTGTAGAAATTATCACTGAGGAAATCGGTTCCTCCCTGGCCGGCGATGGCGGGAGGTGTCGAGCCCAGCAGGCTGGCCGCCATGACGAGAAAGACAATGGAATAGGAAAAAAAACGACTGGATATGATCATGAAAAACGCCTTATTTTACGTATAGCTTATTTTGCGTATATTCAACAGCCCCCGGAAGTACACACTCGGAATGTGCGGCTAGGGGGAAGGGGCGATGGGCCGCCCGTCCTGAGCGTGCATGTCCGGGGCGCGGCGGCACTCTTACCTTTTGTCCGTTATCGGGCGCCCCGCAGGGCGGCGTGGTGGACAGAAAATGGTTTTATTCGGCAATAATGCAGTAAATTTCACATATTACATGGAATATTACCTCAAGCCGTCACGGATCCAGGTAACAGGTTTGGATAGAGTCTATTTTTACATCCCCGGTGTACTGTTACTGTTTTACCTGCCCGAATGCAAATTTGGAGATCAGGGATTCAAGGTCAATGGAGGATTCGGTATCGGTGATGGTTCCCCCCTCCTTGAACATCTTCTCATCGCCGCCGATGGAGAGCTGGATGAACTTGTCACCCATGATGCCCTGTGACTTGACCGAGGCGATGGAATCCAAGGGAATCTCGATGCCGCGCTTGATCTGCATGGTGACGATGGCCGTGTCATCCTTGCTGAGTCTCACCTCCCGGACCGAGCCGATGTTGACTCCGGCGATCTGGACATTGCCGCCCGTTTTCAGGCCGGAGATGTTGTCAAACTCGGCATTCAGGGTATAGGTCTGACTGTCCGTCAGCCAGGGCACCTCGCCCAACTGCAGGGCGAGCCAGCCAAAGGCGAGAAAGCCGATAACGAGAAATATCCCGACAAATATTTCAACACGCGAATTGTCCATAATTCAGCCCTATTTGCTTACTCCTGTTTTTTTGCAGTCCATGGTCATTTCAACGAATTGCCTGATATACGGTTTTGTTGAATATTGTATTTCTTCGGGACTGGAAAATACATCCATTTCCCCTTTATTGAGCAGGATCACCTGGTCGGCCAGTTCAAACACCTTGGGGATATCATGACTGACAATAACGGCCGTATAGCCGAGTTCCTGCCGGGTCCGGGCAAAAAGCCGGTAGATATCATTGGTCATCAACGGGTCAAGACCTGTTGTGGGCTCATCAAAAAGAAGAATCTCCGGATTAAGCTGCAGCGCCCTGGCCAGTCCCACCCTCTTTTTCATGCCGCCGCTGAGCTGTGCGGGAAACTTGTCCTCATGGCCGCGCAGTTCCAGTTGTTCAAGGGTGGCCGTCACCTGCTTCCGGATCTCCTCTTCGTCCATCCGGCTCCTTTCCCTCAACGGCAGGGCTACATTTTCAAACACTGTCAGTGAATCGAAAAGGGCCGCCCCCTGAAAAAGAACGCCGAATTTTGTTCTCAGTTGCTCCAGCTCTTTCCGCCGCAGCGAGGTGACATCCTGCCCCTCCACCAAAATCCGGCCGCTGTCGGGGCGCATCAACCTCAGAATCAGCTTCAGGGTAACACTTTTGCCCTGGCCGCTGCCGCCTGCGATTACCGTTGTCTTGCCCCTGGGGATGGTGAAGCTGACCCGGTTCAGGACAACATTACGACGACCATCATGCGCCGGGAAGCTCTTGGTCACTTCAATAAAGCGGATCACCGCATCTGCATTGTCTGCTGTCCGTGCGCTGGCCATGGTTACAACATAATGGCGGTGATGAGATAGTCAAAGATCAGGACGGAAATCGAGGCGATCACCACCGCCTGCGTCGTTACCCGGCTGACACTTTCGGCGCCGAATCCCGCACCCCGTATCTTTTGGACAAAATATCCGCGGCCGGTACAGACCCAGACAAAGAGGAGGCCGAAAACAAAAGATTTGACGATGCCGAGCCTGATATCATGGTCGGTGACACTCTGCTGCATGCTTGAGAAAAAAGCGCCGGAATTCACGCCCATCAACTTGACCCCCGCCAGGTAACCGCCGAAGATGCCGACCACGTCAAATATGGCGGTCAACAGGGGGACGGAGATCAGGGCAGCCAGCAATTTGGGTGAAATCAGGTAGCGGAACGGATCTATGGCCATGCACTCCAGGGCGTCGATCTGCTCCGATATCCGCATAATGCCGATTTCGGCGCACATCGCCGAGCCGGCGCGTCCGGTAACCATCAGGGCCGTCAGAACCGGACCAAGCTCCATGATCAGGGTCAGAGAAACAGCAGAGCCAAGCATGCCTTCGGCGCCGAATTTGTGCAGCGAATAATATCCCTGCAGCCCCAGCACCATGCCGGAGGAGAGGGCGGTGAAAAAGATGACCGCTATCGAACCGGCCCCGATAAAACTCAACTGTTTGACAACCTCTCGCCAGCGAAAAGGATGTTTGAATAGTCCGGCGACAGCGAACAGTAAAAAGATGCCCATCCGGCCCAGGTCGCGGAGGACATAGAGCCCCGTGTCGCCGAGCCGGGCTATGGGCCGGAGAAGGAACGGGATGTCGGATTGCGGCATTCTCTGCATAATCAAGGAGGCAAAACTAAAAACAACGGATTCCAGATTTCAAAAAAGTTACTAATTTTACCATAGTCTAAGGATGAATTGTATGTTTTTTTCATATATTTTTTAACCGGCCGGCCGTTTGCCGGAGTTCTTTTTCCCGCCGTCAAAGCAAAACAAATACCCAGCCCACCCGGCCTTTATCGTTTTGCCGGTCCCGGAAAGTGATCAAATCCCTTGAAATCGATCCGTATTTCCTCTGCCGTATCCTGCCCCGATCCGGCTCGCTTAAGCCATACCCCGGAGCGCGTGGTGATGACGCCGACCGGCGAGAAGCTCACCCCGGCCTCGGCCGCGAGGCGGAGCAGGTCCCCGCTGTTCGCCGGGTCGGAGGTAAAAAGCAGTTCATAGTCCTCGCCACCGCTGATCATCAACTGGATCGGGTCCAGGTGCAGCAGGCGGGACGCCTGGTACAGGGCCGGCCCGGCCGGTAAGTTTTTCGTTTCAATGACGGCCCCGGCCCGACTCTCCTCGCATAGATGGGCGAGATCTGTGGCCAGACCGTCTGAAAGGTCGATCATCGCGTGAACCAGACCGCTTGCCGCCAGCAGGCGGCCCGCGGCCGTGCGGGCTCGGGGGTTGAGATGCGCTTCAACAAGTGATTCGAGCAGGGGATCAGGCGGTTGAGCCGCTCCGGCCCGGCACAGTTCCAGTCCGGCGGCGGCCCGGCCCAGTGAACCACTGACCCAGATTGTGTCGCCGGGCCGGGCCTGGCTGCGATAAATGACCTGGTCCGCGGCCGCCTCGCCGATCACGGTTACGGTGATGACAATCCGGTCAGGGCTGCGGACCGTGTCGCCGCCGATGAGCAGGCAGCCATATTCCCGGCATGACTCGGTAAAGCCCAGCAGGAAACGGTCAACCCATTGATCGTCAAAGCCGGCGGGCAGTCCGAGGGAGAGCAGGACAAAAGAAGGGGTGCCGCCCATGGCGGCGACATCGCTGACATTGACGGCCACTGATTTCCGGCCGAGTTTTTCCGGCGGATGCCAGTCCGGGTCGAAATGAACCGATTCCACCAGCGTATCCATGGTCACCAGCTGGACCCGGCCCGGCCGCCCCTCAATCACTGCACAGTCATCGCCGATTCCCCGCAGCAGCCCCGGCCGTTGATCACCGGCCAGGCGGGCAATGATATCAATGAGTTCTCTTTCCTTCACGGCTCACCAAATTCCTGCGGATAAAACCAGGGGAGATAGGCGGCCAGGAAATCGCGTACCTCATGGCCGTCCCGGCATTGCAGGACCTGTTCGCCAAGCTCGGCCAGCTGCCGGCTGCAGGAATTTCTCAGCAGGCGCCGCACATGGGGAATGGCCGGGGGCCGCATGCTCAGCTCATCCAGGCCCAGGCCCAGCAAAACAGCCGCAGTCATGACCTCGCCGGCCATCTCGCCGCAGAGCGCCACTTCGATGCCACTGGCATGGCCGGCATCCACGGTCTGCCGGATCATGCGCAGCACTGCGGGGTGAAGCGGTTCATACATGTGGGCCACATACTCATTACTCCGGTCAATGGCCAGGGAGTACTGAATCAGGTCATTGGTGCCGATACTGAAAAAATCGACCTCGTCGGCCAGGGCATCGGCCATGATCACGGTGCTGGGCACTTCGATCATGATCCCGATTTCCACCCGGGAAGCAAAGGGAATGCCGTCCCTGGTCAACTCGTGCCGGACGCCGGCCAGGATCTCCTTGACCCGCTTCACTTCCTCCAGAGAGGAAATCATGGGCAGGAGGATGCGGAGATGTCCGTATACCGAGGCCCGTAACATGGCCCGGATCTGGGTTTTGAACAGGGCGGGTTCACGCAGTGAAAAGCGGATGGAACGCAGGCCCATGGCCGGATTACGCTCACAATCATAACCGGCGCCGTTGGCGTGGACATATTTGGAAAATTTATCGCCCCCCACATCCAGGGTGCGGATGGTCACCGGCATGGGCGCCAGGGTTTCGAGTAACTGCCGGTAAGTTGCCAGGAGAACCTCCTCGTCAGGTTTTCCGCTCCGGTTGAAGTAAGCGAATTCACTGCGGAAGAGGCCGATACCCTCGCCACCGTATCGCAGCACCGAGTCCAGTTCGTCAGGCATTTCGATGTTGGCGGCCAGGCGGACCCGGTAGCCGTCGACGGTCTCGGAATCGAGCTGGGCATAAAAGTCCAGCACTTCGGAAGAGGCCCGCTGCCGTCTCTCATCCTCCAGGAACCGGCGCTGCTGATCCGGCGTGGGATCAAGATAAACCAGGCCGCTGAGCCCGTCCAGAATAACCGTCTCGCCGCTGGTGCAATCCCTGGTGGCATATTCAATGCCGACCACCGCCGGTATCCCCAGTGACCTGGCGACGATGGCCGTATGAGAGGTTACTCCGCCCTTTTCCGCAATAAAGCCGAGAATGTTCTCCGAACGCATGCGGAGGGTTTCCTCGGGCGAGAAATCATGGGCCACCACGATAACCGGCTCGTCCGCAGCGGTCAGCTTATCGGACTCCCGGCCGGCCAGGAGTCCGAAGAGCCGGTCGGCCACATACTTGATATCATTGTAGCGGGCCTTGATATAGGGATCGGCTATCCGGTCGAATTTTTTCTTGATTCTGACCAGGGCCTGGGCCAGAGCCCACTCCGCATTTATTTTTTGTTCCTTGATGATCTCGACACTGCAATCGAGAATCATCCGGTCGTGAATCATGAGGAGGTGGCTGTCAATGATGGACATGGAGTCGGCAAGCTCGGCGGCGAACTGACTGCGCAGCCTGATCAGTTCGTCTTCGGCCATGGCCGCCGCCCGCCGGAAGCGGGTGACCTCCAGGTCAACCTGCTGCGGCGGCAGATGATACCAACCGGCCCGTCTCGTATGGCGCCTGAGGACCAGTATCCGACCGACAACAATGCCCGGCGAGGCCCCGATTCCATACAGGGTTCGGGGGTCGGCCGGCCCATGGTTCCTTCTTTTCACGCTCCCGGTCTTTGGTGTCAAGGATCTTCCCTCCGGGAAAAGAGTTGTTCGACTGCGGCCATGGCTTTTTTCATCTCCCTGCCGCCGGTCCTGATTTTGAGCCGGGTGCCGTACACCAGGCCCATACTCAGGACATCCAGGATGGCGGTGCAGTCGATTTCCGTTTTTCCGTAAACGATATGAACCGTGGCATCATATGCGCCTGCGATCCTGGCCAGGTGAGAGGCAACCCGGCCATGGACCCCGTTGGGATTGTTGACCGTCAATTCCTTTTCAAGCTGTTTCATTTGATAATGCGAAGTGGTGATTTGCCGGTTGATTTCCCGGTGCCGCCGCTATCTTTCGCGGCCGGTGGGATCGGCTGGTCAGTTGTAAACCGCACCGCCTGCACAAAACGCTGCTCCCCGCCCATGGTAAAGATCTCCCGGCCCGTGAACTGGGCCTGACGCAGGGTCCAGACCATTTCCCGGGGCGGCACGGACAAGAGCTGCATTCCCACCTGCCACCATTCATCCTTCCGGCTGTTGTCGGGTTCGATGGAGGTAACCAGGGCATAGGCAAGCATCTGCGGTTCCCCGGAAAGAATAAGCACCAAGTCACCGACCACCGTGGTATCCTTGAAGTTGACGAGTTGTTTTAACTCCGCCACCATTTTTTCCATAATCGTCTCTTTCATGTTAGGGACGCGAAAAATATTAATATACCATAACGCCGCATCCCGGCTTTGGGCCATCTTTGCCGCGCCTCAATCACAAAATCCTCGACGTAGCTCTGCTACGCCTGCGTTTTCTTCAATCAGTGCAACCAAATCTGACCTAGATCCGGGCGTGATCCAGGTACATTACTATTTTCCGCGTCCCTTATTTTTTCCGGAGTACCGCCGACTCCATGATCAGTTCATTGCCGGTATTGAATTCACGGAATCCACCGGCTACGTTCATTTTTAGCCCGTCGAGGACGGGCAGGACAACCTGATCGATCAGGATTTTGCTTTTTGCTCCCGCCCGGGCATCGCGGATGGCGATAACCGTCCCGGCCCAGGAAACCAGCTCCTTCAACCCGTCAATCAGTTTTGCATTGCGGGAAAAGATGATCAGGTTGTTTGGTTCCGTCAACCCCACGTTCACCTTTTTGAACCGGGCGTCCCGCACCAGAGTGTCGTAATTCGGCTGCAGAACGGCGTCGATCTGCCGCCGGCTGTCGGCAATAATGATAAATCCGTCAACTATGGCATAGGACGGCTGCATAAGACCGCCGGCCAGCATGATCGAGGTCACGGGTACGCCCGCCACCGTATCGGTGCGGACCGGCAGCCCGGCAAGTATTTTCTCCAGAACTCCCCGGATTCCTTTTGGATCGACTATGGCCAGCCGGCAGTATAAGCGAGGTACGGGGAACAGGCCGGAGGTGTTGATCCTGGTCAGGCTGACGCTGAACTGATGACCGAGCATGGCGAAAAGCTTTTCAGGGGTCTGCCCCGTATTGTCGATCAGCCATTGTCGCAGACGGCGGGTCCGCCGGGCATCATCATGCCGCACGTCGGTCAGGGCCGCTTGCCACCATGTCTGTAGATCAAGGGTGTTTGTCCAGAAATAAAGAAGCTGGCTGGCCGGAATAGTGGCAAGTATTTTGTCTTGAACAGGTTTACTAGTGTAGAGTTTTTTCTGCACCTCATTCAGCAGCTGCGGCGTAAAACGGACAACACTGGAATAGTATTGTACCCTCCGGCCTGGTTTTCGGAACAGGGAGATGCTCTGAAACGGGCCGCTGGCCGTAACTATTTTTTTCCAGGTTACCGCCGACGCGGTATCGGGCTCGGCCGCGGCCAGGCGGCTCAACATTGCCCGCAGTCTGACCAGGTCCAGGTAACAGAACAGATCATCCCGCCCTTGAGCCCGTTCCTTGAGGCTACGATAGGCAAGGTCGCCGTTCAACCCTGACCGCCCTCCTGTCAGGCGGGCGCGGGATTGATCCAGGCAGCGTTCAAGGGGTTCGGGTGACAAGGAGATAAGAATCAGGCCATCGGCAACCGCCGTGGACAGGGATGACTTTTGATCAAGGTCGATGGATTTGATGACGGTGTCCCGGTAAGACCGCGTCCTGAATTTGAGATGACCGGCGAATAGTGAAGACAGCAGTTCAAGAAATGAGGCCCGGTGGCGGGGCCTGACAATCAGGACCAGGTTTTTTTGCAGGGCGGCGGCAGACACCATCTTGCTGCCGGGAGCCATCGGCAACAGGGCCAGGACTACGCGACCGCCGAACAACTCTCGGAAGAGCGGGGTATTGACCGCCTGCCGGATTTTCCGCCGCGTGTCTTCAATTTGCCCGATCCGCTGCGCCGGAGTATCAAGCCCCCGCAAAACCCGGGGCCAGTCAATGGCCGCGACCCGGATACCGAGCCGGGACTCTTTGAACCGTTCATACGAGCCGGCCGGGTCGGTCCAGTCCGCCACGGCAACGGTTCCGGGCGGCAGGATGTCCACCGGGTCGATGCCGCCTTCAGGCCGGGTTGCAAGCAGGTAGGCAAGGATGCCGCCGCCGATGACAATCAACAAAAGAAAAGCCAGGCGTTTCATGCGGTACTCCGGGGGCGCCCGCTCCCCGCCAGGAGCCGACCAAGGAGATCAAGCAACACGGACCGATTAATGGGTTTGGCCAGATAATCGTCCATCCCCGCCTCCAGGCACCGCCCCCGGTCGTCATCCATGGCGTAGGCGGTCATGGCGATAATAGGTATATGACCGCCCTTTTTTATCTCCTGCTTCCGGATGCGGCGAACGGCCTCGTAACCGTCCATCTCCGGCATCTGGATGTCCATGAGAATACAGTCGAACTCTTCCTCCTGCCAGGCCTTGACGGCCTCTTTACCCGTGGTCACCGATCTGACCGTCAGGCTGGCCTGTTCCAGCAGGGTTACCGCCAGGGTGGTGTTGATAAATTCGTCTTCGGCCAGCAGGATGCGGCCGGCGAGAGGGCTCTGCGGCCCGTCGGACCGCGAGGCGGCAACACTCTCATGTTCTGAAAGATCATGTTGCCGGGCAACGGTAAAGGGCAGGCTGAACCAGAAGCGCGAACCCTGGCCCGGCTCACTGTCCAGATAAAGCTCACCACCCATCAAGCGGACTATCCGGCGGCAAATGGAAAGTCCCAGTCCGGTGCCGCCGTAATGCCTGGTGTGTGACGAATCCGCCTGGGCAAAGGCCTCAAAAATAATCTCCCGTTTTGCCGGGGCAATGCCGATACCGGTATCCTTTACTTCAAAGAGGAGCGAAACCCGCTCCGGCCCCAGATCTTTCAAGCGGCTGATATGGAGAACCACCTCGCCGATACGGGTAAACTTGAGACCATTGGCGACCAGGTTGACGAGTACCTGCATAAGTCGGGCAGGGTCGCCTTTCAGGATATCGGGAACCCGGTCTTCAACTTTCACGGTCAGTGTCAGGCCCTTCCCCCGGGCCTGAACCGCAAGATTTTCGATCACTCCTTCCAGGGTGCTCCGCAGGGAGAAAGGCGTTTCTTCCAGTTCGAGGCGGCCGGCTTCTACTTTTGAGAAGTCAAGGATATCGTTGATAATCCTCATCAGGAGTCCGGCAGAGGTGCGAATCAACTCCAGGTGTTTACGCTGAGCAGGTGTCTGCTCGGTGTCCAGCAGCAGCCCGGTTATCCCGATAATCCCGTTCATGGGGGTTCGGAGTTCATGACTCATGTTGGCCAGAAAAACACTCTTGGCCCGGCTGGCGGCAACCGCCTGTCTCCTGGCCTGTTCGAGTTCATTTTCGACCCGTTTTCGTTCGGTAATATCTTCAACCACCCAGACAACGCCCTGGGACAGATCAGGAGCAGCTATGGCCTTGCCGCTTAGGGTGCAGGGAATCACGGTCCCGTCTTTTTTTTGCAGCTGATATTCGATATGCTCCAATTCACGTTGCGCCAGTTGTCGGGCGTACACGCGGACAAATCTACGAAACTCCTCTTTGCCCGGGAAAAACATCTGGACATTCTTGCCGACCATCTCTTCGACAGTGTAGCCCAGAATGGCGGTCATTCGTTTGTTGGCGGTGGTGATCAGTCCGTCCCGGACCAGGACAATGCCGACCAGGCTGGCGGCCAGGATTGTTTCGAGTTCACGAAGTGTCTCCAGTCTGTCGGCTTCAGCCTTTTTTCTGCCGGCGCGGCCGAGTCGGACCTCCTCGGAGAGGGCCTGTCCCCGATGGACGGACAGGGTTGTGAAGGCAAACATGCCGCCGACAAGGATGGTAATCAATGTCAATATAGAAACCACGGCAAAAGGATAAGGGACCCTTTGCAGGGTGGCGACATGCCAACCGGGCAGCTCAATGGCTTGAATATCAACGATATAGTCTTTGCCGTTATAATGAACCGAGCGTTTTTTCAATAAGAACGGCATTGGCTTCAAGGCCTGCTCATCACCGGCCATCCTGTTTTCTTCCAGCTCGTTTTTTCGCCGGTCCGTCAGTGGCCGGGTTGTAGAAAAGCGCCATTTCTCTTGGGAGGCCGCGAAAACAATACCATCCGGGGACAGAAGCAGCGCCTCCTGATCATTGCTTAACGTATTGTGAATAAAAGAATTAATGGAGTCCAGCGAAATTTTGATGACCACTGCTCCGACAGGGGGGCCGCCCTTGCCGGACAGGACCTGCCGGCTGAAATAGATGCCGGGCTCATCCGTGATGGAACCGAAGACGGCACCCTGGTATGTCTGGCCGGCCAGGGCTTGCTGGAAAAAGGGCTGATATCGATAATTCCTGCCGGTCAGGGGGCGGCCCGACCCGTAAGGAGAAGAGCCGATCACTGTGCCCGAGGCGTCCAGCACATAAACAACGGAGGCATCAAGCGTCCCTTGCGCTATCACCAGCATGTGTAGAAGGTCCCGGTCGTCGGCCGCCGTTCTGTCGCCCATACATGCCGAACGGATTTGCGGTGACGTAGACAGGTAGGTGAGAGCCCGGTCGAAATGGCGGGCGATAAACTCGTTGATTTCGAATACCAGACGATGGGTCGCCGTTGTCTGGCTGGTATGGTAAACCATCCGGGCGACCCGATCGCTGCCCAAGGTAATGGCCAGGGTCACCAACATGGTCAGAATGCCGATTGTCATGATCCGCATTCGTAACGCCCGGTCGTGCAGGAGAAGAGCACTTATCCCTAAAAATGAGCGCAGTGACCGGCACAACCTGAATTTACCGGGTTTGCGAAGCTCATTTTTTGTCTGGCCGGCGTGTTGCATCAATCCTCGTTTCTGGACGGACACCAGTTACCCCATTACAATAACCTGAATCCGTGACGGCTTGAGGTGGCACCCCATGCAATATGTGGAATTTATTGCATTATTGACGAATAAAATATATTTTATGGTCTTCGCCGCGCCGCCCTGCGGGGCGCCCGAGAACGGCGCATCTGCTGCGTTGACAACTCGTTGATATCACACCAGGATAATCAACCTCATTGCCGCCTTGCATCTGCACCGTTCTCGAACGCTCACGGATTCAGGAATAAGTATAGACATCCAATGCAGTATTGTTTCACAGGAATAAAAAAAAGTCAGCAACAAAGTAAGAAGCGCATCTCACTTTAGTGATAATTCTCCCGCAGAGCGTGATGCACATATCCCCCTTCAAGGGAGGCGTCAGCGCCATAGCGTTTTTCGGCAAAAAAAAAATTGCCCGCCGGCGGCAGGAGATTTAATGAAGCAGGTATTGCGAAAAAGACATAGGGCCTGTAAAAAAATAACATGGGCAAGATTGCGCTCATATTTGGGTCAGATTTGGTTACGGTAATTGAGTAAAACCGCAGGCGTAGCAGGGCTACGTCGAGGATTTTGCGATTGCACCGTAGTCAAAGACGGCCTGAAGATGAGATGCAAGATGTTCTTGTTATTTTCTTACAGGCCCACAGATAAGAAATGAAAAGATATTCTCAGGTGTTGGAACCGGTCCCGGACTCAGGCCGCCTGAGACATCCGGGAAATGTCTCCCACCTTGAGCACCAGGTCGCCGAATGCGGTCAGCAGATTTAGCCGATTCTGCCGTACGGCCGGATCATCGGCCATGACCATGACATCGTCGAAAAAACAATCCACCGGTTCCTTCATCTGCAGCATGACTTCAAGGGCCCGGCCATATTCCCGGTTCTGCAGCAGCGGCCCGGCCTGGTCCGCCACCGCGGTCAAGGTGGCGTACAGCTTTTTTTCCGCGCCCTCGCTCAGCAGGGTCTCATCAACCGCGGTCTGCCGGTTATCCTTGATGATATTTCTGATACGCTTGATGGAACCGGCCAGGAGCGGGAATTGTTCCCGGCCGCGAATGGTATCCAGGGCCCGGATGCGGGCCTGACACTCAACAACGTCATCAAAGGCGACCACGGTCGCCGCCATGACGACTTCGGGTCTGGTGCCGGCGGCGATGAGATCATTTTCAAAACGAAGACGAACAAAATCAAGCACCTGGTCAATGGTATCCCCGGCCATGTCCACGGCCTCGCCATACCCCTCAAGGGCCTTTGCGGCCAGAGAACGCAGGGACAGGGAAAGATCCAGGCCCTGAATAATATGCAGCAGGCCCAGGGCCTGACGCCGGAGTCCGAAAGGATCGGTGGTGCCGGTCGGTTTTTCGCCGATCCCGAAACAGCCGACCAAGGTGTCAAGCCGATCGGCAATTCCGACAATGGCGCCGACCAGCGTTGTCGGCAGATCGCCGTCGGCCCGGACCGGCAGGTAATGCTCGTGAATGGCCAGGGCTACCGCTTCATTCTCTCCGTCAATCAGGGCATATTCCCTGCCCATGACTCCCTGGAGAGAGGGGAATTCGCCCACCATCTCCGTCAGCAGATCACACTTGGCAAGAGCGGCCGCCCGCACGGCATCCTCTTCGCTCCCCGGCTCCAACTCACGGGCCAGTTCCGCGGCCAGGGCGGCGATCCGTTCGGATTTTTCCAGCATGGTCCCGAGCTTGTTCTGAAAAATAATCCCGGCCAGATCGTGCCGCCGGTCGGCAAGTGTCTTTTTCCGATCCTGGTGAAAGAAAAACAGGCCGTCCTCGAGTCTGGCCCGCAGGACGCGCTGATGGCCGTTCGCCGCCAGTTCCCGGTCGGCGATCCGGGTGTTGTTGACCGCGACAAACAGGGGCAGCAGCCTGCCGTCACTGCCGGTTACCGGAAAATACTTCTGATGTTCACGCATGGAGGTAATCAGGACCTCTTCCGGCAGTTCCAGAAACTTTTCGTCAAAACTGCCGCAGACCCCCCAGGGAATTTCCACCAGGAAGGTCACCATATCGACCAGTTTTTCATCAAGAACCGGCGCCGCCCCCTCATTGCCGGCCCGTTCACCGACAACCCGGCGTACCTCGGAGATGACGGCGGCGCGGCGCTCAATCGGATCGGCCAGCACCGAATGTTGCCGCAGCCGCTCCAGGTAATCGTCGAATCCGGTGACTGTAATCTCTGCCGGGGCCATGAAACGATGACCGCGGGTCACCGCACCGCTTTTCGTCTCTTCGATGGAGAACTCCACGACCTCGCCGCCATAAAGGGCCAGCAGCCACAGAATCGGTCGGGCAAAGCTGATTTGTCCCCGCCCCCAGCGCATGGACTTTGGAAAAGGCAGGTCGCGGATCAGGCCGGCCAGGATTTCCGGCAGCAAGGCCTTGGTCTCAAGCCCCTTGATGTCCTCGACCGCCACCAGGTATTCACCTTTGGGCGTTGTCGTAACCTGCAACTCCTCGACCGCCACTCCGCGAGACCGGGCAAATCCCAGGGCCGCCCGGGAAGGATTGCCGTCAGCGTCAAACCCCGCTTTTTTTGCCGGACCGGTATGCTGCACTCTGCGGTCAGGCTGCTGCGTCTGCAGGTCAGCCACCGCCAGGGTCAGACGACGGGGAGTCCCTGCCGTCCGGACCTGTCCGTGTCGCAGGCCTAAGGTTTCAAACTGCTTGCGGACGGCCTGTTCCAGAAACCGCAGGGCCGGTTGAATATAGCCCGCCGGCATCTCCTCAATGCCGATTTCGAAAAGTAACTCGCTCATTGTCTTTAGTTCCGCGATCTTTAAAATTAAGTAAGAGTTCAGCAGCACCATCTGCACACGCTCAGCATGTACGGCATAGAGGGGCTATAGCCCACCCGTCCTGATCGTGCACGTTTGAGGCCTGCCGCACTCTTACAGGTTTGAGGTGGAGACTATGTTTTGCATCCCCGGTGAGCTGCTACATTCGTTCGGCCGGGACTCCGAATCTATCCTTGCCGGAAGAGAGGAGGCCAAAACGGGCGTAGATGGATGAGGCATTGGTGAACTTGTACCAATCAGGAATCGGAGTGCCCTTCAAGGGAGGCGAAGGTAGCATAGCCGCCGGCCAGGTTCTCGACCACAACGCTGAACCATTGAATTGCCGGGTGGGCGGATAATACCCCGCCCAGGTTCAGGGTTACCGATTCGACCGAATCCGGATTATCCTGGTCAAGTCCAAGGCCCTGTTCCACCAGGCTGATCAGATCCTCGATCCAGATAAAATGTTTAAACCTGACCGCGACCCTGGCTGTCCCCCAGCGGCCCATGGAGCGCGGCAGGCCGCCCGTGGCCCGGCGATGATGGGGCAGGGTGATTGGCACCGCGATCTCCAGCACCAGGTCATCATCCTCTTGCAGGGAGCCGTGCATTCTGCACTCGATCCGCTCCATGCCGATTGCTCCGGGTGGAACTTCACGCTGCAGGAAGTAGGGAAAATCAATCTCCATGTGCGCCGCTTCGGCATCAAGACATTCTTTCATCTCTTTAAGAATCAGGTGAAAGCTCTGCAGGTTGATCTCTCCGTGAAACCGGTTGAGAATCTCGACAAACCGGCTCATGTGGGTCCCCTTGAACCGGTGCGGCAGGTTGACGTACATGTTCACGGTAGCCACGGTCTTCTGCCGCTTACGCGCCTTGTCCAGCACGGTTACGGGGTAGGAAATCGTCTTGACACCGACCTTCCTGATATTGATACGCCGGTCATCACGCAGGTTTTGGATATCTTTCATGGGTTGGGATCAGGCGGGGTGAGGGGCGGAGTTCGACCCCGAAGCTTCATGGTCTTTTTTGGCCGGTCACGGACTGAGAATAAAAAAATATCCCGGGGCCTGACAACCATTTTCTGATCAACCGAGATGTTTTTTGACCGCTTGTTTCAACTCACTCATATCGGCGGATTTGACGATATAGTCTTCAGAGGCCCAGGTGCCGAAGTCCTGCTTGAATTCCTGGTAAGCCGAATTGAGGATGACCGGCAGGTCGGGGTTGATTTCCTTCATCTGTCGCAGCACCTCGATGCCGTTCATCCCCGGCATGTTGATATCAAGAATAACCAGATCCGGCGCTTCCCGCTTGAATTTCTCCAAGGCCTCTTCGCCGTTGTAAGCGGAAATCACGTCAAAGCCCTCTTCTTTTAACTCTTCGCGGTAGAGCAGTTGAATGCCCTCTTCGTCATCAACCAGGAGTATGCGTTTTTTTTCCACAGAGAACCTCCTACAGGGCTTCCCGCAGATACCGACAGGTATCCTCCGGGGGCATGGGATTGATATAAAAACCGGTTCCCCATTCGAAGCCGGCAATGCTGGTCAGTTTCGGCACGATTTCAAAATGCCAGTGATAATACTCAAGGGGCTGGGAACCTAACGGTTGGGTATGCAGAACAAAATTATAGGGGACGTTGGCAATACAGGCGTCAAGACGGCGCATGGTCTCGGAAAAAATATCGGCCAGGGCGGACAGGGACTGATCGTCCTGGTCCGCGTACGACGAGCTGTGGTGTCTGGGCAGGATCCACATTTCAAAAGGGCTGCGCGGCGCAAATGGCGTCAGGGTGACAAAATAATCGTTCTGACAGACGACCCGGGTATCCTGTTGCGCCTCCTGGCGGATAATGTCGCAAAAAACGCAGCGATCTTTGTACTTGAAATAGGAACGGCTGCCGTCAAGCTCCGAGATGACCATCCGCGGCAAAATAGGCAGGGCCACGAGCTGTGAGTGGGAGTGTTCCAGTGATGCCCCGGCGGCCCGGCCATAGTTCTTGAAAACCATGACATAGCGGAAACGATGATCCCGGCTGAGATCATGGATACGGTTGCGGAAGGCCCTGAAAACCAGAACCATCTGGTCGTGGGGCAGAAAGGTAAAACGGTCTTCATGCCTGGGGCTTTCGATCACCACCTCATGAGCACCAATGCCGTTCATCCGGTCATAGAGCCCTTCTCCATGTTTTTCCAGCTCTCCCTCGATCACCAGCGCCGGATATTTGTTCGGCACCACCCGCAGCTGCCAGCCTGGAGAGTTGGCCGGCAGGTTGGGGTCCCGGCCATAAGCCAGGACTTCCCTGGGGGTCGTCTTTTCATTGCCGGGACAGAGCGGACAGAAGCCGCCCGTGGTTTTGAACTCCTCGACGACGAAATCGGTGGGACGCTTGCTACGTTCCGTGGCAATGATAATCCAGCGGCCCAGAACCGGATCTTTTCGTAACTCGGGCATGGTGTCCTACCGCCCTTGCGCCTTCTCGCGCTGTTCCTGCTTGGTCTTGCATTCAATGCAATAGGTGGCGACCGGCCGGGCTTCAAGCCGTTTCAGACCGATTTTTCCGCCGCAGCTGTCACAGATACCATAGCTGCCGTCTTCGATCCGCTCAACGGCCTCATCAATTTTGTCCAGCAGTTTACGTTCCCGGCCACGAATCCGCAGCTCGAAATTGCGATCGGACTCAACTGTAGCGCGGTCATTGGGATCGGGGATGTTGCCGCTTTGACTGGTCATTTCAGTCAGCGTCTCTTCCACGCCGCTGAGGATTTGCCCCTTCATTGCGGCAAGCTGATCTTTAAACTTCTGCAGTTGCTCAACATTCATGATTTTTCTCCGGCAAGTCGGATGTTTCCGGTTGCAGATTACTTGGAATGAGCTTCCTCTCTTACAAAATCTCCGCCTTTGCCGCCGCTTTTTTCGAGCAGACGGATATTGGAAATCTCCATGGTCTTATCAACGGCCTTACACATATCGTAAATCGTCAGGGCGGCGACGGCGACGGCGGTCAACGCCTCCATCTCGACACCGGTTTTGCCAGTAATGCCAACCGTGGCCTCGATGTCAATGGACCTATCTCCATGAAAATGGAATTCTATGCCGGCGGAGGTAATGGCCAGTGGATGGCAGAGGGGAATAAGCTGATCAACTTTTTTTGCGGCCATGATCCCGGCAACACGTGCCAGGCCAAGGACGTCCCCTTTGGCCATTGAACCCTCGCGCACCAGCCGGAGTGCTTCGGCGGTCATGGTAATCCGGCCCGCCGCCGTGGCCCGGCGAACCGTCTCGGTCTTCCGGCTCACGTCCACCATCCGGGCGCGGCCCGCAGCGTCAAAATGGCTGAACCGTCTCTCCTTGTCCATCTACCCGGCTTTTCCGGCGTGCACTTTTTTGTCGCCCTGGCCGAGGTAACTGTGAAAGAGACGCGAGAAAAATCCTTCCTCTTCCGACTCGGCGCACAGCTCGCCAAATTCCCGGAGCAGTTCTTTTTGTTGTTTCGTTAATTTTTTCGGCACCTGGAGCTGGATTTCAACAACCATTGCGCCTTTGCCGCTGCCACGGAGTGCCGGGATCCCTTGACCTTGCAGGGTAAACCGCTCTCCCGGCTGGGTGCCAGGCGGAACTTTCAGCTGGGCCGTACCGTGAATCGTCGGGATTTCCACCTCGCAGCCGAGAGCGGCCTTGACCATGGACAGCGGGTAACGAAGAAAAACAGTTTGTCCTTCGCGCTGGAAGATCTCATGCGGCAGCACATGGAGAACCACATAGAGATCACCGGGAGAGCCGCCACGGCGGCCGCCTTCTCCTTCTCCCCGCAGCCGCATCTGCGCACCGGTATCAACACCTGCCGGGATCCGGATGGACACTTTTTTTGTTTTTCTGACCAGACCCTTGCCGTTACAGTCGGTGCAGGGCTCGGTAATGACCCGGCCCGCGCCATGACACTGCGGGCAGGTCGAGCTGACCTGGAAAAAACCCTGGGAACGGATAACCTGCCCCCGGCCATGACAGGTGGGACAGATCTGCGACTTGTGACCGGGGCGCGCCCCCGAACCCTCGCAGGTCCAGCACGTTTCGGACTTGGTGATCTCGACTTCCCTGGTGGCGCCGTGGACCGCATCCATGAAGGAAACTTCCATGTCATAGCGCAGATCATTGCCCGGCACCGGGGCGTTGGGATTGCGCTGTTGACTGCGGCCGCCGAAGCCGAAGAGATCGCCGAACAGGTCATTAATGTTGGAAAAAATATCACTGGCGGAATCCGGGCCGCTATAGCCGTTATTTTTCAGGCCCTCGTGGCCGTAGACGTCATAGATTTGACGTTTCCGGCTGTCACTGAGGACCTCGTAGGCCTCGGCTGCCTCTTTAAAACGCGCCTCGGACTCAGCATCACCGGGATTTTTGTCAGGATGATACTGCATGGCCAGTTTGCGGTAGGATTTTTTGATAATCTCCACGCTGGCATCCCGGGAAACGCCAATAATTTCGTAATAATCTCTGCTCATTGATAGTCAGTAACAATACCGTAGAAGTCCCATAAGAAAATCGCCTGCGCCAAGAAAGACTCAGGTGAAGAACCGCAACCTATTCCGTCTGCTCCAGAGTTTCTTCCTCCGGCTGGGCATTTTTGTCGGCCCGGCGCAGCTTGGGAAGTTCATGAATGTTATCAAAGGTCACTTCTCCTGCCGCTATCTCTCGCAGGGTCATGACGACTTCCTTGTTTTTTCCCTCAACCAAACACGGTTCACCTTGACGACGTTGCCGTATCCGCTCCACCGCCAGATGAATCAGTGCGAAACGGTTATTGTCGCCAATCCGTTCCAGGCAATCTTCCACAGTGATACGAGCCATAGTTTATAACCTCCTTACAACAAAGAATCTGATCCACTTTGTGACCGAGATTTCCATCCCCGACAGTCAGCTCCAGCAATATGAAATATTATTATCAATAAATAATGATTGAGTAAAAATAGATATGTACTCTTTTTTTTTTTGCGGCCCGGAAATCAACTCGGCATAAAATCCGGCCCCGGTCTTCACCTCGCCGCTGACTCGCCTCCTGGACCGATCAGGCTGAGTAATAATGATTATTTTTTTACAAAAGGATTCTTCAACAGGAGCGTTTCCTCCCGGTCGGGGCCGACCGAAACAATCGCCGGTTCCACTCCGGTCATGTCTTCAATCAGATGGATATAGTCCCGCGCCTTTTGCGGCAGATCATCAAAGTGACGCACACCGCTGATTTCCTCCTGCCAGCCCTCAACCTCCTCATACACGGGCTCAAGCCGCGATGTTTCCCGAATATTCCCGGGCATGCAGTCGTACTCCCGGCCGGCGACCCGATACTGCCGCGCAATCTTGAGCTTTGGCTGGCCGGAAAGAACATCAAGTTTGGTAATCGCCAGGCCGGTCAGGCCGTTCAGCCGGACCGCGTCCGAGGCCACAACACCGTCCAGCCAGCCGCAACGACGGCGACGGCCCGTAGTTGCGCCGAATTCACCGCCCTTTTTTTGCAACTGATCGCCGATCCGGTCACCTTCAGGCAATTCCGTGGGGAAAGGACCTTCCCCCACCCTGGTGGTATAGGCCTTGAGAATGCCGATCACCGAATCGATATGTGCCGGACCGAAGCCGCTGCCGATACAGGCGTTGCCGGCAATGGTATTGGATGAGGTCACGAAGGGATAGGTACCGTGATCAATGTCAAGCTGGGTTCCCTGGGCCCCCTCAAAGAGGATATTCCGGCCGCTCTTCCTGGCCCGGTCGAGCTGCATGGAAACATTGCCGATAAAGGGTGCAATTCTTTCCGCAAACCCTTCGAATGCCGAGCGGATCTCATCCAGGGAGACCGGTTCGGCGCCATATTTCTGCGTCAATAAAAAATTTTTCTCATCAACGTTGGCTTGTAACTTGTCAATAAACAGTTCCGGGTCGAGCAGGTCTCCGGCCTTGATGCCGCAACGGCCGACCTTGTCCATGTAGCATGGGCCGATACCCCTGCCCGTGGTACCGAGTTTTTTCCCCGAGGTCAGCGAGGCTTCACTGGCATGATCAAGACTCTTATGATAGGGCATGATCAGGTGCGCATTTTCGCTGATCATCAGGCGGTCGGCAGTCACCGGTAACCCGCGGCCGCCCAGCTCGTCAATCTCTTCGAGCAGAGTTGCCGGATCAATGATTACGCCGTTGCCGATCATGCAGAACTTGCCTTCGTTCAGGATGCCGGAAGGAATGATATGAAAAATGAATTTTTCTCCGTTCACCACCAGGGTGTGCCCGGCATTGTTCCCACCTTGAAAACGGACAATAAAATCTGCGTAACGGGTCAGCAGGTCGACGACTTTTCCCTTGCCTTCATCACCCCACTGCGTGCCGACCACTATTACACTGGCCATAGAAAAACTCCAGGATATCAATCATTAAGAAAATAAAAAACCGGTCAGCGTTCAAGACCGGTTAGTAAGCACCAACCAAAATTTTAAAAATATAGCCGAGTAAGGAGGAAACGTCAAACAAATCCGTACAGGTCCGGATAATTTATCTGATTGCTGAACCCGTGACGGCTCGAGAGATATTAGATGCAGCATGAGGGTTTTATTATATTCTCGCCGAATAAGCGCATTCCCAGGTCTTCACCGCGCCGCCCTGCTGGGCGCCCGATAACGGCGTATCTGCCGCATTGGCAACCCGTCGATATTACGCCAGGATAATCAACATTGTTGCCGCTTTGCATCCGTACCGTTCTCGAACGCTCAGGGATTCAGGTGGTTCCCATCCGGAAACGGTCTTTTGGCCAGATCCCGGCGTTATGTCCCCTCGTATGTTCAACGTCGACCGTGGTGCAGGAGCAACTGTAGCGTTGATTTTGTTGCGTAGAACCAATATGTTGCGAAACAGAGACTGCCAGGGGCATAAGGCGCGACACTTGCCTTTATCAAGTGGTCGCTATATGTTATTCAGTATTGTGCCAATTGCCTTGCCCCGGACAGTAACATCCGGGGTCGGTCCGGCTGCCGCCGGGTGCTCTTTATCCGGCCGGACGAGTTCAACATTGCAACGAGATGGTATGGAACTGTTTTTGAATCTCCGGGCCCGGACGGTCCCGGTCACCTTGACGCTTCCCGGGATTGTCCCCGGTGTCGCCAATATAATTTTCATTGCCGTTCCGGCCGGCTGCCGGCGCCCCGGCGAAAGACCTGATCACGGATGGAATCCTTCGATGTGATCGTCATCGGCGGCGGCCCCGGCGGGCTGGCCTGCGCAAAAAAACTGGCCCTGGCCGGCCGCCGGGTGCTCCTCCTTGAACGGCGGAAACTCATCGGCCCCAAGGTCTGCGCCGGCGGCATCACCTGGGACGGCCTGGTCCAGCGGGTGCCCGAACACCTGGTTGAACGCGCCTTTCGCCGGCAATTGATCTTTTCCCGCCGGCAGCAGGTCTGCGTTTGCGAGAAAAATCCGATTATTGCCACGGTCAACCGCCGGGCCCTGGGACAGTGGATGATGGATGACGCGGTCTGCGCCGGGGTCCGGATCCGCACGGGCCTGCCGGTCAGGGAAATGGCGGCCGATACGGTTACGGTCGTTGACGAACATGGCCGCTCGCAGCGTTTTCAATTCCGCCACCTGGTGGGCGCCGACGGCAGCACCTCGGTTGTCCGCCGTTTTCTCGGCCTCGGTTCGAACAAATTCGGCACCGGCATCAACTACCAGGTGCCGGGGCAGTACGAAACAATGGAATGGCACCTGGATTCCCGCGTTTTCGGCTACGGTTATGCATGGATTTTTCCGCATCGCGACACCGTCTCCATCGGTGCCTACGGGGCGCGGGGGAATATGGCTCCGGCCCGCCTCAAAGCCAATCTTATCCGCTGGGCGGAAGCAAGAGGTTTCCACCTGGAACGGGAACAGGGCCGGGCGGCACTGATCAATTTCGACTACCAGGGTTTTCAGTTCGGCAGAACATGGCTGGTCGGCGATGCCGCCGGCCTGGCCTCGGGGTTGACCGGCGAAGGTATTTACCCGGCCATCGTTTCCGGCGAGGCCGTGGCCCGGAAAATCATTGATCCGGCTTACGCGGCCGACGAAATCAGGCGGCTGGCGCAAAAGCAACACCGGCACGAGCGGATTCTTCGTCTTGCCGGGTGCAGCGGCACCCTCTGTTCACTGCTAATGGAAGCCCTGGTCCTGATGCTGCGCATGAAACTGCTTGATTTTCATGCCCTGGAAATGGCAGATTAGGGCCTGTAGGAAAATAACATGGGCAAGATTGCGCTCATATTTGGGTCAGATTCGGTTACGGCAATTGAGTAAAACCGCAGGCGTAGCAGGGCTACGTCGAGGATTTTGCGATTGAGGCTTGGCTCAAGATGGCTGGAAGACGGGATGCGAAAATGCCAAGTAATTTATGCGCAAGCCCTTAGGTGACAATCAACTTTATTTAGAGTAGAGACTACAGACCGTCAAACGCTTGAGGAACGATAAATGAACAACTCAAAAAAAATATGGATTTATAATCTGATCTTTGTGCTCGTCTGCGGCGGCCTTTTTCTTTTTCTCTGGAATGCGCCGCCGGAAACCACTGCTAAGCTGCCACATGATAAATATCATGAGCGCTTCATGAAAATGGAGAAAAAAACGGCCGAGCAATTCTGTGACGATTGCCATGGCAAGGGTAAGGTCGACCCGCTGCCGAAGGATCATCCCCCTAAGTACCGGTGCCTGTTCTGTCATAAAGAGAAGTGATTCAATCCTGACGCAGGCAATACCGCATAGTTGAGAAAACAGATATGTGGAATTCCAAAGACGTTTATTATATCTCGGACTCGACGGCCATCCTGGCCGAGGAAACCGGTCAGGCCCTGCTCTGCCAGTTTCAGGAGATCAGCTTCAATACGGAGAAAATTCCCTTTGTCAGATCCAGGGCCGACGCGGACAAGGCGCTGCAGCACATCCTCGAACAGTCCGGCGGTCGTTTTCCCCTGGTTTTTTGCACCATCATAGATGAGAGTCTCCGCAAAATTTTTGACTCGCCGCAAGTGGTGTACTTTGATATTTTCGGCAATTTTCTCAAGCAGCTTGAGACCTGCCTTGAGAGCAAGGCCCTGCGCGAGCCGGGGTTTTTAAGGCAGATTGATGACGCCAAACACACCAAGCTGGTCGAGGCCATCCACTTCTCCATCGAGCATGACGACGGTACCCGGACCCGTGAATATGACGAGGCGGAAATTATCCTGATCGGGATCTCCCGTTCAGGGAAAACCCCGGTCAGCGTCTATCTGGCTTCCCACATGGGAATCAAGGCCGCCAACTTTCCCCTGACCGAGGACCAACTCAACAGTTACACCCTGCCGACGGATATCGTCAGGAACCTCAGCAATGTGATCGGTATAACGACCTCGCCTCACCTGTTGCACAAAATCCGGGAAAAACGATACAGCGGCAGCAATTACGCCAAGCTGTCGACCTGTACCAATGAACTGAATCAGGCCCAGCAGATATTCATGAAATTCGGGATTCCCGTGGTTCACACCGAAGGCAAATCAATAGAGGAAACGGCCGTCCAGGTCACGCAGCTGGCTGGCATATCCAAAAAACAGCGGCGAAATATCTATTAATCGGTAGTTGGCCGGGCCGGATCTGAGCAAAATAAAAATATCCACGACCACGGCGCTTTGTTCGAGACGATTCTCACCCAAACGATCAACTGACGGAACACACCTCATGAAATGGCTTGATACCCTCCCTCTCGGTCTACTTATTGTTGCCGCGATTTTCCTCGGCCTGGCCCCCTTTTTTCCGGAACCGCATATTGTGGAAAAAGTGCGGATGCTGATGAACGGCACTCTGCACCGACCTATTGATATCTTCGATTTATTTCTCCACGCTCTGCCCCTGGTACTCCTGCTCCTGAAGCTGCTCAGGATGGCGATGACGGCCGGCAAGTGACCGACCCGGGAGAGTAAGAGTAGGAGCTACGGCCACGTTTAACGGCCTGACCGTAGCGAAAACCTGAATCCGTGACGGATATCCCATGCAATATGCGGAATTTGTTGCATTGTTGCCGAATAAACTCATTTCCCGGTCTTCACCGCGCCGCCCTGCTGGGGGCGATAACGGATCCAGGGAAAATATATACGGAGACTGCTATGCCAGACCTTCACGGAATGGATCGCCCGGAAATTTTGCAGATCCTTTTTCACCCTCGTTCCGAGGCCAAGTCACCGGCCCCGGCTCAGAGCCGTGACATTGACATTGCCGTGGCCCCGGATGCCGTGATCGGCTGCCGCCTTTTTACGACCGCCAAGGAGGCCCCGACCATCCTCTTTTTTCATGGCAACGGCGAGATCGTTCAGGATTACAATGAGATCGGCCCTCTCTATGCCGGCCAGGGACTCAATTTCCTGGTCACCGATTATCGGGGCTACGGCTGGAGCACGGGCCAGCCGAGCGTCAGCGCCCTGCTGGGTGACGCCCATATCCTCTATCGGGAATTCAACCGCTGGCTGCCTGAACACGGCTATACCGGCAAGCTTTTCATCATGGGGCGCTCACTGGGCAGCGCCTGCGCCATTGAACTTGCAGCAGCGTATAACAAGGATATCAATGGGCTGATCATCGAAAGCGGCTTTGCCGAAAGCATGCCTCTCGCCGAAACACTGGGCCTGGACCCTGCCGCCATGGGCCTCACGGAAGAGGATGGTTTCAATAATGCGCAAAAAATCGCCTCGGTCACCAAACCGACCTTTATCCTGCACGGCCTGCGCGATACCCTGATCCCGATCTGGCAGGCGGAAAAGCTGCACGCCGCCTGCGCCGCCCGCAGCAAGGAGCTGCAGGTCATCCCGGGGGCCGAGCATAACACCATGATAGCGGTCGGCGGCACCCTTTACTTCCAGGCCATCAAACGCTACATTGACCAGGTCACGGGTGAAAATGACTGGCGCTCACGTCGAAAACGCTTAAAAAATGAACAAAAAAGCTGAAATTAATCAACATCCGGCTTTGACGAGTTCACCTGGTATATCGAGGGAGAATATGGTTGGTAAACGAACGGACTACCTGTCCTGGGACGAATATTTCATGGCCGTGGCCCTGCTCTCCGGTCTGCGGTCCAAAGACCCGAACACCCAGGTTGGAGCCTGCGTGGCCAATGCGCAAAATAAAATCGTCGGCGTAGGCTACAACGGCTTCCCCTGGGGATGCCCTGATGACGAGATGCCCTGGGCCCGGGACGGCGCCTACCTGGAGACCAAGTACCCATACGTCTGCCACGCCGAACTCAACGCCGTCCTCAACTCCATCTCCCGCAACCTTCTGGACTGCCGCATCTATGTAGCGCTCTTTCCATGCAACGAGTGCACCAAGGTCATTATCCAGTCCGGGATCAGGGAAGTTATCTACCTCTCGGACAAATACAAAGACACCGATGCTATCCGGGCGGCGAAAATCATGCTGAAAAAATCCAACACCCTGTATCGGCGATTCGTTCCGAAAAGGGAAAGCATCCTGCTTCGATTCATGAAAGCCGCTCTCCCCCAGGCAGCTCCCGTACCACAGCTCTAATATGGCTCATCTGATCCGGACCGCGCCGTTCTCCAGAGCACCGGGACAGAAGCAGGATCGCCGCCAGGTCCCGGAGACGTCGCGGCCGGAATGTTCTTGTTTGCCGCTAGCCAATTCTAATTCAGCAGGGCGATCTTGTTTTTTCGGGCTTCTGGTGGACCCTGTTCGGCTAGTTGTTCTCGCTTCTCCCTTTTAAAGCCGTACTCGACCAGATCTTTGATATCGCTCCACATGGTTTCGCTGCCCATGATGGCAACAATGATTGACTCGTTACCTCTGGTAAACAGCCCGACATAGGTTTGCCGCGCCGCAGCGGTGTAGCCGGTTTTGCCCGCCACGGCGCCTTTTACCCGCCACAGCGCCCGGTTGTGGTTGCGTAGCACTTCGCCGAATGAAGTCCGTATCTTGACTGTGCCCATCCGCCGCACAAATTCCTTGTCCCGCACGGCATGGCGGAAGATCGTTGCCAGGTCTCTGGCCGTCGTGTGCTGACCACGGCGGGTCAGGCCGGTTGCGGATCGGCATACGGTATGCTTTGCCCCCCAGAGTTTGGCCCGCAGGTTCATCATTTTGGTAAATTCCGCCTCGTTGCCGGCTATTTTTTCAGCCAGGGCCACGCTGGCATCATTGGCCGATGACATCAGGACGGCATTGATCAGGTCCCCGGCCTTGTACGATTTGCCTCTGTTCAGATAGACTTTGGACCGGGGCATTTGCGCGGCATGGCGGCTGACCTTGACCTGTTCGTTTTTGCGCAATGATTTAATGGCAATCAGGCCCGTCAGTATCTTGATCGTGGAGGCCGGCTGCCTGGGGGTATCGGCAGATTTGGCGAAGATGGCCCTGCCGGTCGCGGCATTGATAATGATGGCGCTTCTCGACGTGATTTCTTTGCGGACATTCAACCGCCGCCTGGTTACGAGGGAAGGGGATGCCGCCGGCCTGGTTTTGATTATGGAAATATCATTGTTTTTGCCTAATATCAGGTAGCTGCCGACTGGGTTGCTCTTCAGGGAAGCCGCTTGTGTCCGGGCCGGGGCGTGTTTCGCGATCGTGTCTATAATCATGATCCGGGCGGCATGAACGGATGACCCGATCGGGAGGCTAATCAGACAGAAGATGAGTGCTTTGATTAAGACGGTTGAGCGGCACTTTTTCATAAAAATAAAATATGATATATATTTTTCAGAGGTTACATGTTTCTTCCTCTTATCATTGTTATCTTCAGCCTGCCGGTGTGTCAAGGATTTCATGTAGTTTCAGGTCCACTGGCCTAACTTTTTACGGTCCATTATCAAGAACTCCGCAATGCACCATGTTATAAAAAACCTGAATCCCTGAGTGCCCGATAACGGCGCATTTGCTGCGTTATCGGGCGCCCCGCAGGGCGGCACGGTGAAGGCCGGAAGATGCGTTTATTCGGCAATGATACAATACATTCAGGATGCTGCATGAAATGTCCTTCAAGCCGTCACCGATACATGGAAAAAATAATTTTGTGGAGTGGACGGTGAAATTTTCATCCCCCGGCATATTGACAAATATGGGGGTATACACTTAAGGTTCATTCAGCAATAAGCAATAGGTTCGGCGGCATAAACGTTATGACCCGCCAAGATGTCGGATGTTGAGACGGAAGTGCCATAAAGCTGGAACGATCAGGATAGAGCATGTTTCAACCCGAGCAATTCAGATCGCAGGTCCTGGCCGACAAATTTTACCCGCCCCGGGTCGACACCTCTCCGTTCCTGTACCGGCAGAGGGTCGTTGATCAGCTGCTGTCTCAAGGCGGTTCCCGGGCTCCGGCCATTATTATTGAAGCCCGGCCTGGTCAGGGCAAAACCACCATTATCAAACAATTCCTTGATCGGACCGCAGCCGCCGCAGTCTGGTTCCAGGTGGGTCCCGAGGACGCCGATCCCGTTTTTTTTCTGCAGGCCATCCTGGCCTGTATCAATACCCGGCTGCCGGGTTTCCCGTCAGCCGCAACCGCCCAAGTTATGGCGGAGAGTGATTTCGTTCTGTTCGGTCTGCGGAAACGGATCAACCTGTTGCTACACGATCTTGACTCCTGCCTTAAAGACCATTTGTACTTCGTCTTCGACGACCTGCATTACCTGGTCCCGCATCAAGCCAGTTTCCTGGTGGTGAACTCCCTGCTCGAATCGACCCCGTCCCGGCTGCATTTTATCCTCTCTTCCCGTGAATCCCTGCCACTGTCCAACGGGTGTTTAGCCCCCCGTAACCGGAACCTGGTGCGCCTCGGCAATCGTGACCTGGCGCTGAACGAGGGCGAAGTCACCGATTTTTTTCAACAGGTCTTCCAACTCGACGTCTCCAGGGATATCATCAAAACGGTCACCCGGACCACGGATGGCTGGGTCATGGGGGTCATGTTGCTCGGTCTGCAGATGGAGCGCGATGGCGGCGAGGATCCCCATCCGCCCCTGGACCGCGCGGGAGAGGCCAACCAGCTGGGAATTCATCGGTTTTTTCGTGATGAGATTCTTTCCACCCTGGAACCGCGCTTACGCCGGCCGCTTCTTCTCCTCTCCCTGCTGGAAGTGATTCCGGTCGATCTGGCGGTTGAGATTACCGGAGTAGCGAACATCGGCGTCGACTTTTGCGAACTCGTCCGGCGTAATATTTTTTTTCGCCATCTTGATCCGGACAATACGCTGTTCGGGCTGCATCATCTCTTTCGCCAGTTTCTGCTGGAAAAGGCGACGGCGGAATTGAGTCCCGGGACGATCCGGCAAATATGCCTGCAGGCCGGGCGCTTCTGTCTCCGCCGGGGAAGACCGGCGCGGGCGTTACGCTACCTGTTGCGGGCCGGGGATTATGAGGCCGTTGAGGCGGTTCTGAAGGATCACGGGATGTCCTTTCTGGTGAGCAACCGGACCGCCACGCTGACCGCGATCCTGGAGCGGATTCCGGCGGCACTCCTGCACCGGTACGGCTGGACCACCTTCTACTTCGCCCTGGCCTACATGGATTCAGCGCCGGGCCGGGTGCTGCCGCTGCTCGACAAGGCCCTGGCGGTTTTTGCCGCCCGGCAGGACCGGCTTGGCGAACTGCTGACCCTGTCCCATATCATCTCCATCCACATCAC
>VAPE01015428.1_pt1 | contig 34243 bp, 23 predicted proteins | sample 3393911 | NCBI WGS metagenome assembly VAPE01 (sample SAMN08290436, study PRJNA428436) | hydrothermal vent metagenome | isolation source: Deep-sea hydrothermal vent chimney | place: Atlantic Ocean: South-mid Altantic Ridge
ATTAAAAGAACAGGGAAATTACCGAAAGAACTAATTGATATTGTTAAAGATAACTTAAAAATAATAATAGACCTGAATTAAAGTACGACGGCATAACAAAGACTCATACACCATAGCATGGGATGTTCTTCGATATGAAAATAGTTGTAAATTAACCATTGGAAATAATAAGAAAATACGGCTAAAAACGGCTACAGTGCATAGCCAAACTGATACCATTAGAAAAATTTACAGTATTCCAACTAACATTATACGTGCCTACTTGTTGTGTTTTGTTAACTAATGTTGCGACCCTTTGGCCAAATGAATTATAAGCTGTTAAACTTATATTTCCTTTCTCCGGGAGCGAGTATTTGATAAGGGTGGAATGGTTAAACGGGTTTGGATAATTCTTATTCAGCCTGAATACAGACCCTGATTTATCCGGAAAAAGTTGTACCCCGATCGTTATGTCCGATAGGTGGCGCCGCCAAACACTCCCTCCCTATGTTCCGGTAAAGATATTCGTACCTGAAACTGCAAGAGCTTTAATCCGGGAATTAGTCAAACCCTTATTGATTGCCGGCCAGATAGAACCATTGTCGGTCGATAGAAAGACGCCGCCGTAATAGATTCCTGCAAAAATGCTGGTACCGTTTACAGCGAAACAATTAATATGACCTCCATAGGGGCCGTTTGTCTGTACCCACTGAGCCTGGAGGTCACTCCCAAACAGTACAAGTGCAAAAGATAGAATAATAAAATAAATTTTTTTCATAATAGTATGTTTTAATTCCCTACTCATAAGGCTTTTCAGTTCCGCCCCTGCAAATTATCCTTGTGTGGGACAGTTCCGTTTTTTAAAGTGGGTTCCGGACTCCACTGCTTTTTTATAGAAAAATAAATGATTTTATTCATAATCAATAGTTCGGTAATTTTTCGTTCTCGCAAAGACGCAAAGACCTGTTTCATAATAAGTGTAACTTATTATGAAACATCTACAACTGATTGAAAATCAGATTAATAAAATTATTACCGGAGTATTGATAATAGTCAATAACCTTATTTACAATCATTCCGGTATGTTTGCTTGTAAAGCGTAAATTTAGTAAATAATCATTTGGAAATACACCTTGTAACAAAATGCTACAATCACACACTACTTTCTTCAATACGCCCTCTCATTTCTTCCTTCCACATAATTGATAAAAGCCTGGTTCACCACTTTGTTACCGCCCGGTGTGGGATAATCGCCGGTGAAATACCAGTCGCCTTTGTGATGCGGAATGGCCTGATGCAGGTTTTCAATACTTTGGTAAATCACGGCAACTTCAGCTTCCACCTCCGGCGAGGTAACGAGCTGCGCTATTTTATCCGAGATCTGTTGCGTGGTGAAAGGTTTGTAAATCTCTTTCACAGGATTCACAACCTGTTCTTTCGGTAAGTTCTCCTGCGCTTTTGCTTTGGCATATACTTCGTTAATGACATTTTCCATGTGGTGCTCTTTCAGCAGTTCGATGGCAGCACGGAAAGCCACAAAATCGTCCAGCCGGGCCATGTCGATACCGTAACAGTCAGGATACCGAATTTGTGGTGCCGAAGAAACAATCAAAATCTTTTTGGGATGTAACCGGTCGAGAATACGGATAATACTCTGTCTGAGCGTGGTTCCGCGCACAATGGAATCGTCAAGCACCACCAGCGTATCGATGTTGTTACGAACCACGCCATAAGTTACATCATACACATGCGCCACGAGGTCATCACGTTGTTTGTCGGTGAGGATAAAAGTCCGCAATTTGGCATCTTTCACGGCGATGGTTTCGACACGCGGCCTATCCGAGAAAATTACTGCTAACCGCTCTTTGGTAAGGTTTCCCTGCTCCGCAAGGATTTTTTCTTCCATCCGTTCGTCAGTAAACTCATTCAGCTGTTCCACCAGCCCCTGAAAAGCTACGGAAGCAGTGTTAGGAATATAGGAAAAGACCGTATTCTTCAGGTCGTAATCAATGGCTTCCAGAACAGGATTTCCGAGTAGTTTTCCCAGCATTTTCCTTTCGAGATAAATATCTTTGTCGGTTCCGCGCGAGAAATAAATACGTTCGAACGAACAGGCTCTTTTAGGCAGTGGCTCCATAAAAGCTTCATTGATGAGCTCCCCGTTTTTACGGATAATCAGTGCATGTGACGGCTCCAACTCCCGTATTTTTTCTATCGGGACATTTAAAGCCGTCTGAATAACAGGTCGTTCCGAAGCGGCAACCACAATTTCATCATCTGCATAATAATAGGCGGGGCGAATACCGGCCGGATCGCGCATCACAAAAGCATCACCGTGTCCCAAAAGCCCGCTAATAACGTAGCCGCCATCCCATCGCTTGGCAGACTCACTCAATATGGGCAGCAGATCAAGCTTGTTAATGATTTCGTCGGTGGCTTCTTTTTTAGAAACACCACTTTTTTTCAATTTCCTGTAAAGTCGTTCATTTTCTTCATCCAAAAAATGACCGATTTTTTCCAGCACCGTGATGGTATCGGAAGTTTCTTGCGGATATTGTCCCAGCTCAATCAAATGCTCCAGCAGCTCATCGTTGTTCGTCATATTGAAATTACCGGCCAGCAACAGGTTTCGGGTTTTCCAGTTGTTGGCTCTTTTGAGCGGATGAAGATTTTTCACATCATTGCCACCGTAAGTGCCGTAACGCAGATGCCCGAGAAAAAGCTCCCCGGTAAAAGCGACATTATTTTTCAGCCACACCACATCATCGAGCCGCTTAGGATGCTGTTGCCGGATGACTTCCAGCTCATCATACACTTTGCTGAAAATAGTTTTTATAGGCGTAGCACTGTTGGAACGGATACGGTTGATGTATTTTTTTCCCGGCGGCAAATCAAATTTTACACAAGCCATGCCTGCGCCATCCTGACCACGGTTGTGCTGTTTTTGCATCAACAGATGCAGCTTCTGCAGTCCGTAAAGGGTACTTCCATACTTCCCCTGATAATATTCCAGTGGTTTCAACAGCCTTACCAGCGCAATTCCACACTCATGTTTTATCTGGTCACTCATAAATCTGAAAGATAATTATATCTTTGAATAATTATTCGTCAAAACTATTAAAAATCATGGTACAAATTAGGATGGCCACAGAAGAAAACCGGGAAATAATTGCTGATTTCCAGATAAAAATGGCAGGGGAAACGGAAGACCTTGTTTTGGAAAAAGAGACACTGAATGAGGGTGTTATGCACGTATTGCGCGACCCGGAGAAAGGGAAATATTTCATTGCGGAAGAGGAGGGCAAAGTGGTGGCCTCCCTGCTCGTTACCTTTGAATGGAGCGACTGGCGCAACAAATGGGTCTTATGGATTCAGTCGGTTTATGTACTCCCCGAATACCGGAAACAGGGTGTTTTCAAAAATATGTATGCACATATTAAAAAATGGGCTACCGATGACAGCAAAGTTGCCGGCATACGTCTTTACGTGGACAAAACCAACCGGCGCGCCATAGATGTTTATCGCAAATTGGGCATGGACGGCGAACACTACCGGCTCTTCGAGTGGATGAAAGAATAAATTTTAACACTACTTTTTAGGACGGCTTAACAGGCTTTCCGTTTTAGTCCCGACAGTACAAACCTATTTACTCTTTTTCCGTTTCCGTTTTTCCATGTAAAAGACTTTGTCGGCGATATAAAGCTTTTTATCCACTTCCACGTACTTTTTGCCGGTTTTGTCCACGAAGCTGACTGGCAATTCCAGCGTCATCTCCTTCTGTTTTGCCACGGTTTCCTTTATCTCAGCAATCATTTTATCGGTAACCAAAAAACGAGCGCATACCTGATTGGATATGGGACGGATAAACTTCACCACAGCCTCTTTGTCCCAAACCACATAATCAGGACCCAGTATTTGAATCAGCTGAATCATAAACATGGGGTCAAGGGCGGAATAGGAGCTTCCACCAAAAACTGTTCCCACATAATTCCTTGTTTTCCATGTTAATTTGACAGAAACATGGATTTCTTTCCAGTCACTGGAAATAAATCTGACTTTTCCACCCGAACAATGGTAAGCCGGAAAAAGGTTAAACCCGAACCGTTTTATCCTTGATGAAAAACTTTCTTTTTTATCTGTTTGAAAACATTTCACATGTGTAGATTTTTCATCCTAAACCAAATAAATCTCCAGCAGTTTTGCCTTACCTGTTGGTTTGAGTTCGATGTTGTTTATGACGTTGGGAATCACCACAGCTTCACCCGGGGCAATTTCTTCCTCGCCACCTTCCCATTTCAGGGCAGAATTCCCTTCGACACCCATATATATGATAAAGGAATCAATTTCCTCAAAATCCTTGCTGATGGGTTGATCGTACTCCAGTAGATTAGTGGTAAACTGCGGACATTGTACCAGTGGAATAGTCTTGTTTTTCTCCGGTTTGTATGCGGTTTTGTACTTATCGGCCACCTCAAAATCAATGGCATCCAAGGCTTCTTTGGTATGAAGCTTGCGTTTCATTCCGCTGGTATCAATACGATCCCAGTCGTAAATGCGATAGGTGGTGTCGGAAGTCTGCTGTATTTCGGCCAGTAAAACACCAGGGCCGAGTGCATGAACACGTCCTGCCGGGATGAAAAACACATCTCCTTTTTCCACTTTTTCAAAGTTGAGAATTTCTTTCAGCCTGCTGTCATCCAGATATTTCTGATAAGTCTCTTTGTCCACTTTTTTGATGAACCCGCTGATGAGTTCCGCCTCCTTTTCGGCCTCCATGATGTACCACATTTCGGTTTTCCCTCGCCCGATTTTTCGTTTAGCAGCCAGCACATCATCCGGGTGCACCTGAATGGAGAGCCAATCGTTGGCATCGATATATTTTATGAGCAGCGGAAACTCATCGCCAAATTTATCATACACATCATCACCAACTAAGTCACCCATGTAAATACTCACCAGCTCATTCAGCTCGTTGCCGGCCAGAAAACCATTTTTCACCAGGGTGGGGGTGCCTTCCACACCGGAAACCACCCAGGCTTCACCACAGTTGGGTAATTTGCCGTAGTCCATACCCAGCACCTCTTTTATTTTGTGTCCGCCCCAGATTTTATCTTTGAAAACGGGTTGAAATTTTAACGGATAAAGTGTGTTCATCGTATTTTTTATTTTGGGCAAAATTAATAAATTACCGGTGTAAGTGTCGGTAGAAATATGGTAGGGTACAAACGGAGCGGACTAGGGCACAAGCGTATGTTTGTCGGTTAGTACATTAAAAACGGTCGTCATTCATTCTCTTTCCCATGTTTTTCGCGCCACTGTTTACTGAAAGATTTTTCGGCAAATTTGGGTAGCTCACGCCGTGGTCCCCACACTTTATCCACAAACATACCGGCACCAAAATTTTTCATCTTACCACCGGACAGGTCTAATAATTTTCTGGACATGAGCACTTTCGTGGAAACCTTTATACTGGCTTTGTCGAAATAAGTATAAAATCCGTTTTTCACGGCATCATCGCGGTTTACGAGCAGCAATTGGTGGAGAGGAATTTTTACGGGACATACTTCGGTGCATTTACCACAAAGTGAAGAGGCAAAGCTCAAATGATTATATGTTTTTAAATCCTTCATATAAGGCGTAATAACTGCTCCGATAGGGCCACTATAAGTGGTATCGTAAGTATGTCCGCCAATGTTTTTATAAACAGGACAAGCGTTGAGACAGGCGCCACACCGTATGCAGGAAAGTGCCTGCCGTTGCCGTTCTTTGGCCAGCAGGTTGGTACGGCCGTTGTCCAACAAAATCACCACCATCTCTTCAGGTCCGTCTTTCTCATTTCCCTTTTTTGGTCCGCTGATTATGGAATTATAAACGGTCATATTCTGTCCGGTGCCGTGTGTGGCGAGCAACGGCCAGTAAAGCCCTAAATCCTCAAGCCGTGGAATAAGTTTTTCGATACCTGCAATGACAATGTGTATTTTTGGAAACGACATGGAAAGCATAGCGTTTCCTTCGTTTTCGGTCAGTGCAACCCCCCCCATATCAGCAATAAGAAAATTTGCACCACTTATGCCCATTTCGGCATGGATAAACTTCTCCCGCAACAGTTTCCGTGTGTACAGTGTCAGCTCTTCCGGTGTAAGATGCTCGTCGGTATTGAATTTTTTATGGTATAATTCAGCCACATCCTCTTTAGACATGTGCATGGCCGGGGTAACAATGTGATAGGGTTTTTGGCCTGCCTGCTGCACGATAAACTCACCGAGATCTGTTTCAACCGATTCAATGTTAGCCTGCTTCAAAAACTTGTTAAGGTCAAGTTCTTCGGTGGTCATCGACTTGGATTTCACCACCTTTTTAACCTTATTTTTCCTGGCAATCTCCAGAACAGTATTTACAGCTTCACGAGCATCGGCTGCCCAAATAACTTTTCCGCCATTTCGGGTAAAATTATCTTCAAACTCAATGAGATACTTCTCCATTTCATTAATCACCTTGTACTTGATATAGCCGGCTCTTTCACGTGCCAGATCAAGATTTGCATAAAGGGCTTTTCCTTTGGCCACGGCTTTGTCATAACGCGAAATGTTAAATTTTATCTTTTCGCGATGCACTTTGTCAAAGGCAATTTTTTCGGCCTTTTTGAGAAATGTTTTTTTTTCTGCTGAACTTTTCACTGACGCTTCCTTATTTTATAATCTGCCCTATTTTTTCTACCCGTGGAGTGTGTCTTCCACCTTCAAACGGCGTTTGCAAAAAGACCTCCACCATTTTCCAGGCATCGTCAAAGGTAACAAACCTGCCGGGAAGCGATAATATATTAGCATTGTTGTGCATACGTATTAGCCGGGTTTGTTCCACATCCCAACACAAACCGGCTCTAACATTAGGGTATTTATTTGCCGTCATCTGGGCACCATTGCCGCTGCCGCACATGATAATACCCATTTCAAATTTGCCTTCGTTAACAGCATGAGCCATGGGATGGATAAAATCCGGATAATCAACACTTTCACCTGAATTAGTGCCGAAATCTTTCACTTCATAATCCGTATCGCGTAATTTAAACGCAATGAAATCCTTCATCCAATAGCCACCGTGATCAGATGCCAATGCCAAAGTTCGCTTTTTTTCACCCATTGTTCATAACATTTTCCTGACAAAATTACGCAAAAATTCAAGCCATACTATAAGAGTTGATTACGAACAGTTTTAATTTTTTCAAAAGGCAGTTTTCAATATTTAAAAGGCTCATTATTATCTTTTTAAAATTTATCAAACATCGTTGTTAATATCTGCGTAAATTTGTTGAATAAAAAATGAAAAGTCGCAGGTTATGAACAACGAAAAAATGAACATCGAAAGGTTACGCTAAAAACAGAAATCTTATAAAAATGTATTACTGGTTTATGAACATCCAATGTTGGTAAATTACAGTAAAATTTATGAAATTTACCAATGATAAACAACTTGTTAATAACTGGTGCTATTCGTTGATTAAAAATATTTTAAATGGTTATTAATTGTAAATTGGTTGTTCATAAAAAGAGGTTTTTGACAATTACTAATAATGAAACTGTTTTTAATCACCAATACTAACAGACATATAATATATAATAAGATTTGAAATTAAAATTTCTTAATAAAGAGTAAATAGTTAAAAAAAAGAAAATGGATTACAAAAAAGAGATAAACAGGCTGAAGAAAGAAAAAAACGCGTTGATTTTAGCTCACTATTATCAAATTGATGAAATTCAGGATATCGCGGATTATGTTGGAGACAGTCTGGGCCTGGCGCAAAAAGCTGCCGAAGCCAAAGTAGATATTATCGTTTTTGCCGGCGTGCATTTTATGGCCGAGGTAGCCAAAATTATCAATCCTGACACCAAAGTTGTTTTGCCTGACCTGGAAGCCGGGTGTTCCCTGGCCGACTCGTGTCCTTATGATGACTTTGTCGCTTTCAAAGCGAAATATCCCGATCATATTGTAATATCATATATAAACACCACAGCGGCTATTAAAACATTGTCTGATGTAATTTGCACTTCCGGCAATGCGGTGAAACTGGTGGAATCGTTTCCCAAAGATCAGAAAATTATCTTTGCCCCTGACCGTAACCTTGGGGGTTATGTAAACCGCATGACCGGACGCAATATGGTGCTCTGGGATGGTACGTGCGAAGTACATGATATACTGACTGTTGATGCTATTCTTAATTTGAAAGAAAAACATCCGGATGCTAAAATTGTAGCTCATCCGGAATGTAAACCACAAATTTTGGAAATTGCCGATTTTGTCGGATCCACTACAGGTTTGTTAAATTTTACCAAAAGTGATCCTGCAAAAAAATTCATCGTGGCTACAGAAACAGGAATTTTGTATCAGATGTACCTGCAGTCGCCTGAAAAAGAATTCCTCGTGGTACCTTCCGATGAAACATGTGCCTGTAACGATTGTCCCTATATGAAACTTAATTCCATGGAAAAGCTATATTTGGCTTTGGAAAATGAGTCGCCTGTTATCACCCTGGACAAACAGATTATGGAACAGGCACGTAAACCGATTGAACGAATGCTTGAAATATCTAAAAAACTAAAAATCATTTAATTATGAAAAAAATAGTTATTCTTATTTTTGGCTTATCTTTTTTATTGCTGATTTCATCCTGCTCCAAAACCATTTACTTTACCCAGGATATGCGGAATAATTTAAACAGTAACTACCTCAGTATTGATAAAATTCAATTTTACAACTCCAGAAAAATTATTCTTCGCCGTAATTTAAGTTATGCCGATACCAAAGTGGCGCGTGGAAAAATAAATTTTGAAAACGGCCAATATGTAGAAAATATTATCATACCGAAAAAAACGCCGGGTGTGGCCGTTAGTGAGGGGAGCAACTATATCAATGTGGCTTTTGAGGATGGTGCTTACCGTTTTTTGCGGTTTGTGCGGAACAGCAATAATGAATACCAGATTTCTGCCAGCAAATGGAGTCAGGGTTACGGAAAAGTGAAGTATGATACATTGTTTTATTATATTGAACCCAAAAGCAGCAAAGCATTGTTGAAATTAATAAAAAACGATGAGTTTAACCTGCAAAAGAGCACCCGGCGTCTGAAAGGTAAAACGGTGGGAAGATGATGAATGATGAATGACAGGATTGGAACACACTGTGACCTAAACAGGATAAACAGAAAGAGATAAATTACAAATCACAAAATCCAAATAAATTATCAATATCAAAATACCAAACAATTGGGTCTCTGTTTGAAAATTGTTTTTTGAGGTGTCAAAATAATTGGTTATCTTGCACAAGCTAATTGAAAGAATGGTTATTACCAAACCATCTACTTATCAAATGATTAAAGAAAGTAAGTAACTAACTAAATAGACACCACAAAACTTTTAAATCATATTCATTTCAGCCTTTACCCCAAATGAAATTATACAGACAAACTAAATTATCATCTTACATTTCTTTTGGGTTGCTTATCATTCTCGGGTATGGACAAATAAGTTTTTTCACAGCATCCTTTAAGTGGGATATGCTGGATGTGGTATTCCCTTTTCGCTACTACTTCTCCGAAAGCATCCGTTCCGGATTTTTCCCGTTTTGGAATCCCTTTCAGCTCACAGGGACGCCATTTTTTGCCGACCTGCAAGTTCCTTTTTATTATCCTGAAATCCTGTATACAAGCCTTTTGGGCGGATATTCTTTTTACACCATGCACATACTGTTTATCGGTTACTTAATTGTTGCGGCAACAGGCATGTATCAATTGTCGTTTGACTTCAATAAAAGTAAACGGGCCTCTTTTATTGCGGCTTTGGCTTATGTTTTCAGCGGGTACATTGTAGCTCACGGCCAGCACTTCTTTCTGCTTGTAGGGATGGCCTGGATCCCCTTTGTTATAGGGTCATACATAAAGATGAACCGAAATTTAAACCTGATAAACACAATCAAAACTGCCCTTTTTGTTTTTCTAATGGTAACCGGTGCATACCAGGCTTTGTCCATTGTTTTAATGTACTTGCTTTTGCTGTTGTTTGCCTATTTCATTTTTAAATTATGGTTTGAAAACAACCGGACCAAAATCCTTCGAACACTCAGGTTCAACCTGATTTTATCCCTGATGGTAGTTCTGCTCACCCTGCCTTTAATTGTTTCAACATTTGGAGTACTTCATTCTGTTTCACGTTTGGTATCGGGTATTAATTTGCATGAAACTTTAAACAACGGACAACCATTAACTACTCTGTTCTCGCTCATTATTCCATTTTCCACCATTACGAAGACAAATTTCTACGGTAATGCTGATATTTCATTAATCAATCACTATTTCGGCATTGTTATGTTGATATTCTTCCTTGTTTCAGTGTTTAAGAAGCATACTTTTTTGGAATACATTATCTTTTTCTTCGGTATCATAATTTTTTCTATGTCCTATGGTTTTCTGCCCGTAAGGCGACTGATGTGGCACTATTTACCCTTGATGAATTCATTTAAATACGCTTCTTATTTGAGTATATACGGAGCGCTGGCATTTATACTGATGGCCGCCAACTATTTCGCAGTTTTCGAAAAAAACATCTCATCCGAACGGAAGAAAATTATCCTGACAGGTTCTGCATTTTTGGCAATATTGACTTTTCTCATTGTCTTTTCCCTACTCAAACTTACGCCGCATGCTCTACAAGAAACATTCAATTCCAAAAATCTCTTCGGTTTTTTTCATCATGCTACCTTTTTTCAAAGTATTTTCATTCAATCTGCTTTTGATTTTATCATAATATCCGGCTTGGTTTTTACCCTGATTTTTTATAAAAAAATCAAAAGACCGGCAACAATCATTATCATTCTTCTAATCGGTGATCTTTTGTTTGCCGCACAGTTGAATATGGATACAACGGTCGTTGATGTAAAATATAAGCCCGAAGAATTACAAACATACATTAATCTGTCTCCCAAAGGTTTTCCCATACCTGTCGATGATAAAATCATCTACAACGATGAACAACACGCCTTTTTCGATCCACTTTGGCGCAACACCTACATTTTTACCAAGCAAATATCTTTTACAGGATTTTCTTCGTTTAAACTCAATGGCTACAACATGATTGATCGTTTTAAAAATCTTAAGAAAACCACTTTAAACAACCATTTGTTTTATTTTTCAGACACGGTTATCCCATTATCGAAATTCTCAAACAAAGCCGTAAACATTAAAACAACAACAACCTTATTCATCCCGGACCGGGATTTTAAAATATTGTCACGTAAGCACGTGAAAACAGACTCTTCCGACATTATTCAAATACAAAAATTTAATCCCAACGAAGTTAGCATAACAACAAAAACCAAAAATGACCAGTTTTTAACCATGCTTCAAGCCAACTACAAAGGTTGGAAATGTTATATTGACAATGAACCAGCACACATTTACACTTCAAATTTTATCTATCGTACCATCTTTTTACCAAAAGGAAAGCATACCGTTTTGTATAAATACAAAAACAATACCATTTTAGGATTGTATATTTTTTCAAACATCGTTTTCATTTTACTTGTTCTGTTTTTATTGGGATACCGTTTATTCAATAAAGAAGACAAATACAAAAAACATATCCTTTTCCCGGCAATTATTTTTTCGTTGATAACAATTCTGGCCATCTTAAATTTTACCCATAAAAATAAAGATATCACCACTTTACAATATTACACTTCCTACTTTGGTAAAAAAAATAATTATCTCCGTATAAAAAAGTATGTTGAAAAAGTAAACAACATTCATGGCGTATTGACAGCAGATTCATGTAAAAATTGTGCCGTTGTAGATTCGGGTACAGCATTTCTTCCCCTTGCCGAGTTAGTTCAAAAAAACAATAAAATAAAAGAAGGAACATTGTTTGTCCGTGCCCGGATATTTTCCCACAGTTATCCTAATGCTTTAATTGTTAGTGAAATAAAAAAAGTATGGCACGCCAACAAAATTGATAAACAAATTGAAAGAACAAGTCACTGGAATAACCTGTTTTATGTCATGCACATTCCGAAAATGGAAGACGGGGAAGTTCTAAAAGTTTATATATGGAATCCACATAAATCCCATTTCATCATTGATAACGTTTCTGTTGATTTCTACAACTAATTTACAACGATGCCCGAATAACAAATTTGAATGAATGAAAAGGGTTGGACTTTGGGTTATAAACTCTGCATAGATTGATTACAAACAGCTGAAAATCACTCTTCTTCCCCGTGTTTTCTTTCCGCTGTTTGCTGAATGATTTTTCGGCGAATTCGGGAAGTTCGCGGCGTGGCTTTTCTTTTTTTTTGGCCTACTAATAATAGAATTGTACACCGTCATATTTTGCCCGGGGCCATGTGTGGTCAATAGAGATCAAGGTCTTCCAGTCACGGAATCAGTTTTTCAATTTTTTAAAATTTATCAAACACCGTTGTTAATATCTGCGTAAATTTGTTGAATAAAAAATGAAAAGTTGCAAGTTATGAACAATAAAAAACGGACTTCGAAAGGTTACGTCCAAAATCACTTTTTTTGAATTTTTTTTATCTGTTTATGAACATCTAATGTTTGTAAATCATAGTAAAATTTACGAAAAATGACCCTGCCAAAAAGTTTATTGTGGCTACCGAAACCGGTATTTTACATCAAATGCATATACAATCGCCTGAAAAAAGAGTTTCTTATGGTTCCTTCCGATAAAACTTGTGTCTTTAATGATTGTCCGTACATGAAGCTCAATTCCATGGAAAAGCTATATTTGGCTTCAAAAAATTATAAGCTTTCTATGAGAAAAACAACACATAAATTTTTTTTTCTTTTGTTATTATTGATAGTAACTGTTTCTGCTTTTTCACAACAGAAAAATGATACCATTTATCCTAATGGGAAAGCTGTATTTTTTTATGAAAACGGGAAAATATCCAGTGAAGGAACCATGCAGGATGGAAAACCCGATGGCTACTGGAAAAACTATTATCAAAACGGGCGTTTGAAATCGGAAGGTAACCGTAAAAACTTTCAGCTCGACAGCCTTTGGAAATTTTATGATGAAAAAGGTCACCTTACCGTGGAGATTAACTTTAAAAACGGCAGGAAAAACGGATTCCGCATCACATATCAGGGTGATAATGTGGTCAAAGAAAATTTTGTGAACAATGTGAAACAGGGTTATACTTATTATCTCTATCCCAACGGGAAAGTAAAGATGAAAATTCCGTTTCATGATGGTTTGGAAAGCGGTACTGCTTACGAATATGCACTGGATGGCCGTATTATTCAAATCATTACATACAAAAAAGGATATGTTTACAAACGCCTGCGTATCAATCGTTACGATGCTAATCATCAGGCAGATGGTCGTTGGATGTGGTTTTATCCTGATGAAAAAGTCCGTTTGGCAGGCTTTTTTAACCACGGTTTAAAAAACGGATATTTCAAATATTATGACGAGGCCGGAAATTTGGTTTCCACCGAAAAATATACCAACGGCGAAAAGGAAAAGAGAGCCGTAGCACTATCGCAGTTAGAAGTACGTACCGATTACTATCCCGATGGAAAAATAAAAGTGCAGGCCACTTACAACAAAAAAGGGCTTCCGGAAGGTATCCGTCGTGAGTACAATGAGTTGGGAAAGGTGAAGAAGGCTTATATTTTCAGAAATGGAAAGATGATAGGAGAAGGTGTTTTTACGGATGCCGGACAGCGCGAAGGTTTCTGGAAAGAATTTTATCTTGATGGTAGCCGTAAAGCCGCCGGATTTTATACCAAAGATTTGAAAACAGGATTATGGAATTATTATTATCCTAATGGCGCTTTGGAAGAAACCGGAAAATATATTGATGGCGACCCAGACAGCGTATGGATGTGGTATTATCCCGACAATAAACTTTTGCGTACCGAAAATTTTTACGAAGGTCAGGAAGATGGCTCTTACAAAGAGTATGATAACCATGGTAAAGTGATTACTCAGGGCGAATATGTGGAAGGAAAAAAAGAGGGTAAATGGGTTTATCTTGTGGGCGATGTGAAACAGGTAATCCGGTATGCCGATGGGCAACGAAACGGATGGAGCCGTTATTATTACAGCGATGGAACTCTGTTTTACCAAGGAAAATTTATCGACGATTTGCCCAATGGTGAACATAAATGGAACTGGCCAAACGGCAAACTACAAGAGTCGGGAAGTTACAGTATGGGGCGCAAAAACGGTGATTGGAAAAAGTTTGATAAGGAGGGAAATACCATTATCAGTACTTCGTACCGGCTCGGAAAAGAGGTGAAAGTGGATGGGGTGAAGATAAATTAGGGCATTTTATCACTTTTCTACATTATAAATATGGACATATACGGTTTGCCACTTAGTAGCAAGAAGAAGTTCAATAATAAACAAGCAGAATTAGAAAAATGAATATTATCTTTGACACGAGAAGTATAAAAACAAAGAACCCGGCTTCATCACCAGCATAAGGACTGGGAGAGGAATCACCGGGACGACATTGCAAAGATACAAAATAAATGGAAATACAAGCAATAGAAAGAATAATTTCAAAGGAAAGACTTGAACCGTATTTAAAATATCATTCAGGTGATTTTGAAAAATCAGTTGCTCATTATAAGGCAAACATTGAGATTTCTGAAACATTCTATCCGATGTTGTCAATACTTGAAATAGCGCTTCGAAACAATTTTGACTTCCAGTTGAAAAGAAAATTCAACAATGACAATTGGTTTGAAAATCCAGAATTTATCAAGATTGTTAGCCGCTTTCAAATAGACAGGGTTTCAGAAGCAAGAAATAATATATTAAGAGAAAAGAAAATAATTACAACTGGAAAAATTATATCAGAACTTTCATTTGGATTTTGGACTTCATTACTTGATTCAAAATTTGAGAAAACTTTGTGGAAAAATATTCGGCTTGCTTTTCCCAATTGCCCTAAGAGTATTAGAAAAAGAAAAACAATGAGCTCAAAGTTTAATGGTATAAGAAAATTTAGAAACAGAATTTTTCATCACGAATCAGTTACTTGGAGTATTGCTGCTTTGACAAACTATAAAAATGAAATTATTGAGGGAATAGATTGGCTTGATAAAGATTTACTCGAATGGAGTGTAGAGCTTTTTCGCTTTGAAGAAGTCATTAAAAAAAGAGAAAAATTGATTCAATAGAACAACTAAACAATAAAATACACTATAGCCCTATCCTTTATCACTTTCAAATAATTATTTAAATATTGCGTTTGATTTTTATGAAAAAATATTTTCTCCTTTCCTTTTTAATCTTGTTACTATTCCCGGCTGTTATCAGGGCACAAACCGGTATTGGCCAGTGGCGTACACACCTGCCCTACGGTGAAGTGATAGATGTGGCGGTTACCCCCGGCCTGATTTATGCCGCTACGCCTTATACCCTGTTTACTTACCGGCTTAAGGATGATAAAATTTCTATTTTTGATAAGGTAAAAGGTTTGAATGATTTGGGCATCAGTAAAATAGATTATGATAAAAAATCCGGACAACTACTGGTGGCATACAGCGATGCCAACATCGATTTGATTGATAATAAAGGAAATGTAACCAATATCCCGGATATTTTTAACAAATATATGCTCGGCATCAAGACCATCAACAACATTTTTTTCAGGGATAAGTTTGCTTACCTCTCATGTAGTTTCGGCATCGTGGTGCTTGACATGAAAAAGCACGAAATAAAAGATACTTATTACATTGGCCCCAATGGTAGCGCGCTTGATGTGCTGGACATAACGGCCAATGACACGGCTTTGTTTGCCGCTACGGCCAAGGGTATCTATTTCAGTAGCCTGAATGCTACCAACCCGGCTGATTACCGACAGTGGCATTTGGAAACCGGGCTACCTGTGCCTATGCAAAAGTATAACCTTATCACAGCTTTTGGTGGTAAAATTTATACCAATTACACTTCCGGAAATTGGGATAGCGATACCCTTTATGTTTTTGACGGTCAGGCGTGGAATTATTTCTTACCGGGCAACCACTTTCGTCATTTTCAATTAAATGCTGAGGATAATGCCTTATTACTTGTCAACCGTTATTGGGTGGAAGGCTTTGATACGTCTGGTAAAAGTGTATTTTATGTGAACAAAGCTGACTTAGAGGGTATTCAGCCTCTTGCAGCCCGTGGTGATGTGAAAAATGATGTATGGATTGGAACAAAAAGCAGAGGCTTGCTGCAAACGCTCAATCGAAATGAAAAACAAACGCTTATTAAACCGAATGGACCGGCTTCGGTGAAAGTCTTTGCTTTGGATGCCCGGGGCGAAAATGTTTGGGTGGTTCCCGGAGGATATCAGTCGAACTGGCACAAATCGTATATCCACGACGGTGTTTTTACTTTCCACAATGGACAATGGAAAACTTTAAACCAAACCAACACCCCGGCATTTGACAGTATCACCGACCCTGTTTGTATAAAAGTTGATCCGGCCAATACGCAAATAGCCTATGTAGGTACTTTTCAGGGGGGTATTATGAAGTTTCAAAACGGTAAACTCGCCAGTATTTTTTCTCAAAATAACAGTAGTCTGCAACCGACTATGAGTAACCCTGACCTGGTCTATGTAAGTGGACTTGATTTTGACAGTAATCACAATCTTTGGGTTGCCAACGCCAGTGCCCAAAATTTGTTGTCTGTTATGAAAAATGATGGAAGCTGGAAATCTTTTAACCTTGGCGCCAGTCTCAGCAGCATTGATGTGGGCAGCCTCATGGTGGACAAAAACAACAACATCTGGATAAAAAAACGAAATAACGGTATGGTCATCGTTTACAATTACAACGGTACTGTGGACAACCCATCAGATGACCAGGTGAAAGTGCTGAATTCTTCCCATGGCAACGGAAATATCCAGGGCAGCATTGTTTATTCGTTTGCTACCGACAACGACGGCGAAGTTTGGGTTGGAACAGACAAAGGTATCAGTGTTTTTTATTCGCCGGGAAATATTTTTGATCCGGGTGCCGATTTCGATGCGCAGCAAATATTAGTTCCCCGGAATGATGGTACGGGTCTTGCCGATATATTGCTTGTTACAGAAACCGTTACTGCCATTGCCGTAGATGGTGGAAACCGGAAATGGGTGGGGACAAAAAGAACCGGTGTTTTCCTCTTTTCGCCTGACGGATTGAAAGAGATACACCATTTTACCAGCGAAAATAGTCCGCTGCTTTCCAATAACATAACCGGGATAACCATTGACAAAAATGGCGAAGTCTTCATCGGCACTGACAAAGGGCTAATTTCTTACCGCGGGACAGCTACACCGGGCAACAACACCTATTCGAATGTTTATGCTTATCCCAATCCTGTGCGCCAAAATTATACAGGCCTCATTGCCATAAAAGGACTTGTTACAGGTGCCTCTGTGAAAATTACGGACAGCTATGGCAATCTGGTTTACGAAACCAAAGCAGAAGGCGGACAGGCCGTGTGGGATGGCAATACGTTTGACCATATACATGTTTCCACTGGCGTTTATCTCGTCTTTGTTACCAACAGAGACGGAACCAAAAGTATGGTTACAAAAATTCTGGTTATTCATTGATAACTTCCTTTGCCTTATGATTTTACAAACAAAAGGAATTGTTTTTCATTCTGTTAAATATGGTGACACTTCGCTGGTGGTGAAGATTTTCACCGAAGAGCTGGGGTTGCAGTCGTATATGGTGAAGGGTGTACGCAGCAAAAAGGCTAAGCTGAAACCTTCGCTTTTCGAGCCGCTCACGTTGCTGGATATGGAAGTTTACTACAAGGCAAACCAAAACCTTCATCACATCAAAGAAGCGCGTGTGGATGTTCCCTGGCATCATATTCCTTTCTCCAACGAAAAGCAGAGTATTTTGTTGTTTCTGGATGAAATTCTCTACAGATGTGTCCGCGAAGAGCTTCCCAACAAGGAGCTTTTCACCTGGATATACCACAGCATGATTTGGTTTGATATGGAAGAGGAATACTTTTTAAATTTTCATCTTTTCTTTCTTTTTCAGCTGAGTCGTTTTCTTGGTTTTTATCCGAAGAGTGATGTTCCGGCATCGGAAACCATACGGGTGTTTGATTTGCAGGAGGGAGGTTTCTTGGAGCATCGTCCATTGCATCCTTATTTTACCGAAGGTGTTGCAGCACAGAAACTTCATACCCTGATGCAAACTTCTACAGAGACGTTAAAGATATTGCATATTACAACTAAAGAGCGGCGGTTGGTGCTGGACAGTTTGTTGGCTTTTTACCAGTTTCATCTGCCTGAGCTTGGGAAAATAAAATCGTTGGAGATTCTGCGTATGATGATGGAAAAACCTTAATCTTATTGGAAGAAACCTCTTTTTAGTCCAAATGTTTCACCAGCGCACCCCATTTTTTGTCCACTCTGAAATTGTGTTTTAAGAAATAGTTACCGAGCAGATAATGGGCTTTAATGATGGTGACGTCTTTGGCTGCCATACGTGTGAAAAAGTCGTTGATCATGGCCGAACCTATGCCTTTACCTTGCAACGGGCTGGTGACGGCAGTGCCATCGAGCCTGACGATATTGTTTTCCAGTGTCCGGTAGCTGATAGCACCAATGACCCGCTCGTACTTGTCTGTAACCACAAAATATTTGTCCTGTTGCGAAACGGTTTTGGGATAATTTTCCTCGTAGAAAAGCTGATACAGCTTACCTACTTCGGTGGCATCGCGTGGTTCTCGCATGGTATAAGTTAACCCACTTTTGTCTTTGATGAGTGTTTGAACAATAATTTGTTCCTTGTTTTTACCCATCACTTTCACAAAATCCATTTCCTGATAATGTTTCATTTTCGGAAAAACCATTTTACTGAAAAGCCGACGGTCAGTAGTATCATCCAGGGTGGCCTGCAGGTCGGAAAGTTCAATGAGCTGGATGGTCTCGGTCTTCGGCTCTTCTTCCATTTTTTTTAACAGTTTACTGAAAGCATCCCGTACGGTTTGTGATGGATGGTTGAAATAGGTATGTCTGTAAAAATAAAAACGGTCTATCTCATTGTGTCTGAATATCTTAAACAGATCAAATATCTCGTTTAGGGTTTGTTCACGAGCCTCATTAGTGGCATCCGGGTTGAGTTTGCGCCACTGGTCATAGTCCGAAATGGCACTGTGTATTTTGAGAGGAAAATAATGACTATCTTTTTGTTCTTTGATAAATTCGTCAATAGTGGCCTCCAGATGAAGCGATTTCAGGTAATTGTCCTTTGTTTTTTTCAAAAAGCTTCGCCACTCTTCCAGCAGTTCAAAAGTCTCTTTTTTCCCCAGGCTTTCTATCATGGCTTTGTAAATCCAGTTAAACTTCAGGTGGGTGCTGCCCCATGGATAAAGCGCGATGGTTTTTTGATAGAAATTTTTGACCATGGGCATTAGAAGGCTTTGAATATTATCATATAAACCATATCCTGTAAGTGAAATAATCACTGCGCTCTCTTTAAAATCAAGCTCCGGCACCATGATGTTTCTCGGCGAAATGGCTCCCGGGATAATTTTGCGCCGGCTGATTTTCCATGTCCGGAAGATGACAGCAAAAGATTTGATAAACAGCTGATGCCAGGCATAGGGTTGCGAATTGCCTGCCTATTGGTGTATCTCCGACATTTGCCTGATCTTTTCCCAAACTCTCAAACCACCAAGGTACTGGCTTGAACGTACGCCGTGTTCCGCATTGCTGATGCCCAGTGAAGACAACACGGGCAAGTCAAACGGATAATCCGAAAGATAAGCATTCCAATATAAATCGGAAACACTCTCTTTTGGCACCTCATTACGGGTGACTACGAGGTGTAAGTCGTAATGTTTGTTGTTGATGCTGTTTACCGTGAGCCGGTAATGGCGAAAATCGGAAAAAGATTGTAGTTTGGTAATCCAAATTCCTTCCGGGATAATTTTATCCACAGTAAAAGTAATCTGGCCGAAAATAAGGTGAATAGACTCTTCAAGGAAAACAGTATTGGTAATAATCTTTTCCAACCGGCGTTTTTGATCGGCCGGGACACCGTATTCAAAAACAATGATGTTGTCCCAAAAGTTTTCGGGTAGATTGCCGCGCAACTTTTGCATTTCCATATCAAAAACAAGATAAAGCTCATGGAAATATTTCTTTGCCAGTTGTGACAAATAAGGGTCTTTCCGGTGCAGACTCCAGGCGGCAAATTCAGCACGAATGGATTTGTAATAACGCGGATGTTGTTTTCCAAAGTTAAACAGCAACTCCAGCATGTCTTCAAACTGCTTGCGTGTAGTTCCTTTGGCAGGCCATTCCATATTTTCACGATAGGCAAACAGCCTTTTCCGAAATGAGGCCAGCTGTTGTTTGCCCAAACTACTCTCGGCAATAGCTTCAATGGTTTTGGTATCCAGAAAAGTTTTCCCCGACTGAACAAAAACAGGTAGAACCTCCTGATAATCCGTGTTGGGATCATAAATCAGCAAATTCCGGTAGGCCAGCGCACGCACGCGGTGTTCACGGTGGCATGCCAGCGCTTCGAGTCGCCGCCTGATCACCAGCGCCAGACGTCGTTGTGATTCAACCAGCTGTTCACCCAACAGTTTTATGGATTGTATTTGCTTTTCGCCTTCGGTAAAAAGAGCATCGGTAATCAGACTGTTGATAAAAATGATTAAGCTGTTGCTGATGGTGGGGATGGTGATAATATTTTGTTTTACGATGGTTGTGTTGATGCATGAAGGATAACACATCTGTGCCGAAAACTCTTTCAAAGGCAGATCCCACCCCTCTTTCACAGGACTAAATTTGATAAACGGTGCATTTCCTATCCAAAGCAATGGTTGAAGTGCCAGTCGTCCCAGGTTGAGCTGTTTGCCTTTTATCTGGTAAGAGAAATCACCTATAACACAACGGTCACCAGAGACGGGCTTGAAATAGAGCTTTTCCCCACTTTGTTTATTGATAAAATAATTTCCCTCATAGTAAATACTATCCTCCAGAATACCGAGGTCACGATAAAACCATCGGGGTATCAACACTTCCATTTCATCTATTTGAAAGCTTATTTTATCAGACTGGTAAAGCTTTTTAATGGTATCTTTAAAATTTCTCTCAATATTTTTACGGTTAAACGAGCCTTTTGGGGTAAGTTCCTTATTTTCCTGCGAAAATGCTCTGGTTAAAACAGAGAAATTGACCACACGCTCGTAGGGGGCAACACCTTTGTTGGCTGTTTGAACAATTTGATGGAAATACTTTCGCAGGCTCTCCTCACTGGTTTGTGACTTCACCACAGTGTCGTCTCTGTCAGGCACAATGAGCAAGACATTGTACGGGCGGGCATCACCTACGAGAAAAGCATGGATGACACCCGGAACGCCATTAAATTTTTGTTCAATGGTGCGGGGAGCAATCGTTTGGCCTTTGTTATTTTTGTAAATGTCTTTTACACGATCCACAATTTCGTGATGACCGTCGGATGAAATAGTAAAAATGTCTCCGGTAGGCAACCAGTAATTTTCTTTGGCATTTTTTGAAGGATAAGGGATGGTTCCTCCGTTGGGGATATCTTCGAGATAACGGGCAATGTAATGTCCGCTGATTTCCAGTTCACCGTTTTCTTTCAACCGTGTATAGACACCTGGTAGCGTCTTTCCTGTGGAGTTATCCACATATTCGCCAGGAGGCGTAATGGTGATGCCGCCTGTGGCCTCTGTCATGCCGAAACCACTGCATAGTTCAATACCGTTAGACTGGAAAAAGCGGAAGATCTTCGGACTCAGATACCCTGCTGCCGATAACCCCCAGTGCAGGTTACTTCCAACAACCTCTTTGCGAAGAATTTCCTGCCGCAAATCTTCGCTGGTAATGTTATTCAGCTTTTCCATGGCTTTTTCGTAAAGCTGTAGCCATCGGATGGGAACACTGATAAAACCGGTAGGATTCATTTCCGGAAACAGTTTCAGCAGCGTATCTGATGAGGTGTTCCCCACGAAAACATAAGTTCCGTGCCAGTAAACCGAACCCATTAATTCCAGGAACCTGCCGAAAGTATGAAACAGAGGTAGAAAACAAAGCATGGTCTCGTTGCCGGTTTCCGGTAGCGCCGCATGACGGGCAAAACGTTTGGAGATAAGATTGTAATAGGAAAAGGAAACGCCTTTTGGAATACCCGTACTGCCCGAAGTAAACATGGTGGTGGCCACTTCGTTGAGCCTGCGTTGCGGACGCTTTTGTAAAATAGCATCCACTTCTTTATAGTTTAACTTTTTTGCTTTTTCCTGTAATATTTCGGTTCCATCTTCTTCAATAGACTGACTGACAAGAAGTCTAAAGTCAAGGTGGTATTGCTGTTTTACACTTTTCAAACGCAAAACTCTGTCCAGCGTGTCGGCAACGACAATATTAATATTCAACGGTTTTAAGATATTTGCCAGTATTTCTTCCGAAAAATGAATATTTAGTGGCGTATCATAAATGCTGTACATCAAACAAGCCATATCTACTGTGGCACTGTCCACAGAGTTAGCAGAGAAAATGGCCACCCGCGGCTCTTTTTCCATGGTGTAAAAAGTAGCAGCAATTTCCCGTGCATAATTATATATTTGCAAATAGCTGAAAAGCTCTTTACGCCCTTCCATAAGGTTGATAAAAAGTGTTTTATCCGGATGTTCGGTTACCCGCTGCTCAAATATCTCTCTCAGACCGTAATCGGTTTGTTGCAAAATAGAAAAGACTTTTTCTGCCCATTCTGTCCTTTTCTCTGTGGTTGTGAGCTTGGTTAGAAATTCTTTCCTGGCGGTTAAATCCAAAAAGCGAAAATATTCTTCTTTAGTAACAACCTGCTGCTCTTCAATTTTTTCCAACTCGTCCAAAATAAAATCGGCATGAAAATCAATGGCTTTCTTGTGTGTCAGATTTTTGATTTGAAGCAATAAGTTCTTCATTAGATTTACTTTTAGATGGCTTCGGTTAGTATTCTGTTATTGTGTGTTCACACACTTTTCTCCGCGCTAAAATAGTCATTACTATTATAGGTTTTTAAACCATTATTTACAGATTAACCACTTTTTGCGATTCACGATAAAAATGATTATCTTTGGAGTGCGATGAGAATAGCCGGGAATGGCGGCCGTTATCAGTCTGCTATACCTTATGAAACTTCTATATCTTAATTTAATTATTGAAGCAGAGACGTGAAAAACAGAATAGAAAAATTACAGAAAAGGATATCTGGGCTTGAGCAATCGGAAGCCTACTTTAAAGCCTTGATTAATAACCGTGAAGAAGCTATCTGGTCCATTGACCACGGCTATAATTTTATTATCATCAACGACTTCTTTACCAAAGCTTATTTTACTACTTATCAAATTGAATTAAAAACAGGGATGAACGCCCTTGAAATACTTAGTCCTAAATTAGTTCCGTTTTGGAAACACAAATATGATACTGCTTTAAATGGAGAAAACATTATATTTAAATTTTCAGAAACTATTTCAGATGAACAGCATTACTACGAAGTTAAATTAAGTCCTGTTTTTATTGGAGATAAAATAAAAGGAGTTTCAGTCATTAGTAATGATATCACGGAGCGGAAAAAAGAGGAAGAGGATCTTTTGAAAACCAAAGACCGGTTGTCAAACATTATACTTGCTACTAATGATGGAAATTGGGATTGGGATTTAGCAACAAATGTAGTGATATTTGATAACCGCTATTATGAAATGGCGGGCTATGAAGTTGATGAATTTCCACATAAACTTGATGAATTTCAATCCATGGTTCACCCCGACGATATTGATTTTGTGATGGATACTGTGAAGAAACATCTGGATGGTAAAACCGATCGCTTTAAGGCCGAATTCAGGTTTAAAAAGAAAAATGGAGAGTGGTTATGGGTTTATAGTCGGGGTTTAGTTGTAGAAAGGGATAAAAACGGCGCACCGTTGCGCTTCGTGGGAACACATACCGATATTACGGAGCTCAAAGCGGCCGAGGAAGCACTCAAAGACAGCATGGAATTGTTCCGCACTACACTTTACAGTATCGGTGATGCCGTTATTACAACAGATAATAACGGCAGGATAATGAACATCAATCCGGTTGCAGAAAAATTAACCGGGTGGAAAGAAGAAGATGCACAGGGTAAATCATTAGAAAAGATATTCCAGATTATTAATGAACTGTCAGGAAAAATAGTTGAAAACCCGGTTACAAAGGTCTTACAGGAAGGTGTGATTGTCGGACTGGCTAATCATACTGTTTTAATTTCAAAAGACGGAAAAGAAATACCTATCGCCGATAGCGGTGCTCCAATCAAAAATGAAAAAGGTACTGTTATTGGTGTTGTCCTTGTATTTCGTGATCAAACAAAAGAAAGAGAAGCAAAACGGAAAACAGAAGAAAGTTTAGCCCGGCTTAGAAGAGCAGAATTTGATTCTAAATCAGGTAACTGGGAATTGCATCTCACCACAAAAACCATTATTGCTTCTGAAGGAGCAGGAAAGGTTTACGGTATTGACAGCGAAAAGATGGACTATGAATTTGTTAAAAATATCCCCTTTACCGAATATCGTCCCTTACTTGATAACGCATTAAAAAATCTGATTGAAAAAGGTGAACCTTATAATGTTGAGTTCAAAATAAAAACATTTGATACAGATGAAACAAAGGATATTCATTCCGTAGCTTTTTATGATAAAGAAAGAAAAGTAATCTTTGGGTTGATACAAGACATCACCGTGCGTAAGCAGTCTGAAGAGGAAATAAATAGAAGTATAGAGCGTTACAAGGCGTTGGTTTCAGTTTCACATACCGGAGTATGGGAATATCATCTGAGTACTGACTTCTTATGGTGCAGCCCAGAGTATTTTTCTATGCTGGGACGTGATGTCATGGATTTTGACCTTTCGGGCAAAGGCAATTTAAAAGAAACATGGATTGATTTATTGCATCCTGAAGACAGGAAAATGGCGAGCCATCATTTTTCGGAATATCTTAAAACAGGGTCTGCTGGTATGTACGAAAACTATTTTCGTATGAAACATAAAGACGGACATTGGGTTTGGATATTGTCACGCGGGAGTACCTTACGGGACGAAAATGGAAATATCACTGATCTGACAGTTGGGACACATATAGATATATCAGAGCGCAAACTGGCTGAAGAAAAGATAGTTGAGCAAAGCCGGAGACTTTACAACATTCTTGAAGGTACCAATGCCGGTACATGGGACTGGAACGTACAAGCCGGGTCTGTGTTGTTTAATGAGCGATGGGCTGAAATAATGGGCTACACGCTAAAAGAACTAGAGCCAATAGATATTAACACATGGATAGATAACGTACATCCTGACGATTTGCCAAAAGCAAATATGGCTTTGGAAAAACTATTTAATAAAAAAACAGATTATTATGATGTGGAATTCAGGCAGCCCCATAAGGATGGTAGTTGGGTATGGGTAAATGCCCGTGGCAAAGTGGTAGAATGGGATGAAGACGGCAAACCATTGCAAATGAGTGGAACACACCTTGACATTACCGAGCGCAAACAAGCTGAGCAAAGATTACAAGACCTGAATAAAGAACTTGCTGCTCAAAATGAAGAGTATTTGGCTCTAAACGAAGAGCTGACAGAAAGTATGGAACGTATTCTGAAGATGAATATTAAATTGGAAAAAGCCAGGGACAAAGCCGAAGAAAGTGAACGGTTGAAAACAGCGTTTCTGCATAATATGAGCCACGAAATGCGTACTCCAATGAATGGCATTCTTGGTTTTAGTGATTTGCTAAAAGAACCAGACCTTACGGGAGAGCGACAACAAGAATACATTGACATAATTAAGAAAAGCGGTCACCGTATGCTGAATACGATAGATGGCTTAATGAATATTGCGAGGATAGAATCGGGTCATGAAAAGTTAGGGCTTTCGGAGGTTAATGTGAATGAACAAATCGAAATGCTTTATGTTTTTTTCAAACCGGAAGCTGAAAAAAAGGGGCTTCAATTACGCGTAAATCAACCTTTTCCCATCCATAAAATTGTTATTCAAACTGACAAGGAGAAATTGTATGCTATTCTGACAAATCTGGTGAAGAATGCAATAAAATACACACCTGAAGGGTTTGTAGAGTTTGGGTTTGAGGAAAAAGAAAACCAGCTCGAATTTTTTGTAAAAGACAGTGGCATTGGTATTCCAAAAAACCGCCAACAAGCTATTTTCAATCGTTTTGTTCAGGCAGATATAGAAGATCGGAAAGTTTATGAAGGTATAGGGCTGGGTCTGTCTATCTCGAAAGCCTATGTTGAAATGCTTGGTGGCAAAATATGGGTTGAGTCGGAAGAGGGTATTGGCTCTCGGTTTTATTTTACCATTTCTTTTAAAAAGAGAAAAAAGGCGAAAATAAATATGGCGGTGAGAAAGTTGGAGGTAAAAAAGATTTTTCAAATTAAAAAACTGAATGTGCTGATTGTTGAAGATGAAGAAACAGCGGATGCCTATCTTACCATTGTGATGAAACAGAATAGCAAAGAGATACTTCATGCTAAAACCGGAGCAGAAGCCGTTAAACTTTGCCGTAACAATCCGAACCTTGATCTGGTGCTGATGGATATTAAAATGCCCGTGATGGGCGGTTATGAAGCCACAAGGAAGATAAGGAAATTCAACAATGATGTGGTCATTATTGCCCAGACTGCTTTTGGCTTTCCCAGCGACCGCAACAAAGCAATAGAAGCCGGATGTAATGATTATATCTCTAAACCGATTAACAGAAATGAGCTTATGGGTATTATTGCAAGATATTTTACAGATAACTGAGAAAACCGGCAGGATAGTGATGAAAATAAAAAGGCTCCGGAAATGGTTTTCCCGAAGCCTTTAAAATACAAATATTGTCCGGAGTTTATTCCTTCAAATCTCTTGGTTTTCCACCTTTGCGCCAGTGTTCTTCAATTTTCTCAAGTGAAATGCCTTTGGTTTCGGGAAGGAAATAATAGCCCCACACCAGACCGACAATACCGATGAAAGCATAAAACCAAAAGGCTCCTGCCGGATTGCCGTTGTTTACCGCCTGCATAGTAAAAGTATGCGTAGCGGTATCGTATAATTTTTCGTGAGTAATGATTCCTGTTCCTGAAGCAGTGAACAACTTAACGATTTTAAAGAAGGTGAAGGCAACCAGCCCGTTAAAAAGCCAGTTGGACAAAGACCCAATGGAGGAGCCGATACCTCTTACGCGAAGCGGAAAGACTTCAGAGATAAAGAGCCAGCCCAGCGGTCCGAGGCTGATAGCAAAAAAGGCAATGTAAATCCATACAAAAACAATGGCAAACCATTTTCCCGTATCCCCGAGGGATGAGTGAAAAGCAAAGACTGTTCCAAGAGCAAGCAACGAAAAGATAATACCGCTTATGCCGATAAAATAGAGTTTTCTCCTGCCGATTTTGTCGATGAGAAAGAGAGAAAGTACGGTGAATGCCACATTGACAACACCTACACTTACAGCACCCCATATTCCGGCTCTTGCTCCTTCAAACCCGACAATCATAAAGATTTTAGGACTGTAGTAAATGACCGTATTAATGCCGACAAACTGCTGAAAGAACATGATTCCCACGGCAATCATAAGCGCTGTTCGCAGCCAGGGTTTGAAAACCTCACGGAAAGTAGCCCGGCTTTTTGCTCTTTCGATATCCTCTTTCATTCGCTGAATAGAAGCTTCCACCAAGTCTGGTTCTTCGATTTTTTTCAACACATGCCGGCTCTCATCTTCACGGCCTTTGCTCATAAGCCAGCGAGGCGTCTCGGGCAGGAAAAGCATACCAATAAATAAAATTAACCCGGGGATAACCCCCACATAAAACATGGGTCGCCAGGACGACAGGTCGTTGTTATTGGCAAAGAGCAGGTCGCTGAGATAAGAAACCAGTATGCCAATGGTTATCAGAAGCTGGAAAAGCGAAACCAAACGCCCCCTGATTTTGGTAGGGGAAATTTCAGCAATGTATAAAGGAACTGAAAAAGAAGAAATTCCAATGGCCAGTCCGATAAAGAGACGTGCGGCAATCAGAACTTTATCGTTGGGAGCCCATCCCGACCAGGCAGCTCCGATAATAAAAATGACGGCAGCCATTAGAATGACTTTTTTCCTGCCAATAATATCAGATAGCCTTCCGGTAAACATAGCACCAATCACAGCTCCTACGAGCCCTGCGGTGGTAATGTTTTCCACCATACTGTTGCTGATTTGGAAATCTTGTTGGAAAAAGGGAATAGCTCCCGAAATAACCCCGGTGTCAAACCCGAAGAGCAAGCCTCCGGTGGCAGCTATAGCGGCGATAACCACTACGAGGTTTTTGTTATACTTTTCTTCTTTTAGCATATTTCTTTCTTTTTTTATGTTAATGAAAAATTGATTTTAAACATCTGTAATCTTTACTGTTGTATATGGTATTCGTACATCAGCTTTTGCAGAACGCCATTTGTCCAGCCAAAGCCATCCTGCCCGGGATATTCGCCTCCCTGACCCTTTATGCCTGTTACCACATTATATTTTTCAACGAGTTTTCCTGTTTTTTTGTACCATTCCACATTACCTTTTACCCACCTCACAGCAATTTCTCTGGCAAGTTTATTATAATGATAATTGTTGAGCCCTTTGATGCTAACCCATTGTAGAGGAGCCCAGCCATTGGGGTAATCCCATTGTTGACCTGTTTTGGCTAAAGTGGTGGTCAGCCCGTATTTAAACAGAAAATCGTTTTTAAGTTTTTGTGCCACCTGTTTTGCCTGATCCTGAGTTGCAAGGGGAACAAATAACGGAAAAATACCGGCAAGAGAAAGGCGTTGTGTAAGTTTTTGGGTTTTAAAATTGTAATCCATAAAAAACCCGGCCTTTTTGTCCCAAAAAACGGTACGTATCAGCCTGGCTCTGATATTTGCCTTTTGTCTGAATCTCCTGGATAAAACGGTATCATTATTCAACAAAGCACCTTTTGCAATAACATCTTCGAGATTCCAAAGCAAAACATTCAGGTCAACAGGAAGAATGTTTGTTGTTTCAATAGTTTTAAGGGAATGTCCATCTTTAAGCCAACGGCTGCTAAAATCCCAGCCCGATTCGCAAGCTGCCCGGATATTGCGGTAATAACTTTTATAACCCTGTTTGGCTGAAAGTGCATTTAAAGAATCGGTACGAAAAGCTTCCGGCCTGGGAGAGTCATCGTTATCCCAATAGCGATTTAGTATTTGTCCGTTTTCCAGTAATACCGTGTTTTTAACAGCCCTGTTAGTCTTGCTTAGCTGCTCCGAACCTTTCATCCAAAAAGCATATTCTTTTTTCAATTCGGGCAGATAACGGACAATTACCGAATCGCCTTTAATTTGAGCAAGCAACTCAACCATGAATGAAAAGAAAGGCGGTTGAGACCTTGAAAGGAAATAGGTGCGATTTCCGTTAGGAATAAAACCGTATTTGTCAATCAGATAGGCAAAATCCCCAACCATGTCATTAATTAAGTTGAAACGTTTGTCAGTTTGTAACCCTAAAAATGTAAAATAGCTGTCCCAATAATACATTTCAGTAAACCTGCCACCCGGAACAATATATGGATAAGGCAAAGGGATCAGGCTGCCTCTAGAAGAAGTATCACTGCGGGTTAATACAGTCCATAAGCGACTAATGTGTGTGCTAACCGAGACATTTGTATCTGATCGATAGGATGTTGATACTGCCGGAGGCAGCTTGTAATAGGTTAGAACAAATGATTTAAGATTAAAATCACTTTTGTTTTTCAGTAATTCATATTGCTTTGCAATAGAATCTTTTGAAACTCTTGCAATAGAATTGATAAAAGTCTTCGGTTGGGGGAAAACCTGTTGCATTTCAACCTGTGTAACCAGTTCGTTATACAGTTTTTTTGTTGAAGTATGAACAGAATACGTACATGATCCGGTTAATAATAGAACACTCATCAACAAAATCATGCCGGGATAATTATATTTTTTCATCACTGATCCGTTATTTAAAAGATTATGAGAACCTGTATTTCCCACAAACAGATTTCCCAAAAATAACTAATTTGTTTATTTATTATACCGCTTCTATTGTAAAATGCAAAAATGAGAGCGGCATATCTTCGGTTATACTTGAATATTGTAATGTAAATTCAAGTAGCCTCAGTATAAAAACTTCGGAGAGCACAACAGACCCTCCGAAGTTAAAGGAACCCAATTTTTATTTTAGCTCAAATATCGCAGCTTCATACGGACGCAATGTAAAAGTTTTCACCGCATTAGCATCCGGCACGGTATTGTAATTGTCAATTAAAAGTTTGGCTTTGTTCATGTCAAACGAAAGTTTGGCCGACGCTTTGTGAGTTGTAAAGTTTAAAAGCACCAAAACTTTTTCTCCATTTAATACGCGGGTATAAGCGTAAACATCAGGATTCTCTTTATCAAGAAGGGTATATTTGCCATATACCAAAACAAGATTGTCCTTTCTCAACTGGATGATCTTTTTAAAATAACTCAACACTGAATTGGGATTCTTCTCTTCAGCAGCTACGTTAATAGTTTTGTAATTAGGGTTCACCTTTAGCCATGGTTTTCCTGTGGTAAACCCGGCGTTTTTTGTCGTGTCCCACTGGAATGGCGTACGTCCGTTATCTCTTGCCACCATTTTCTGATTATCCAAAAACTTCTTGAGGTTGCCCCCGGTATTTTTCAGATGTTGGTACTCGTGCAGTGTTTCAATATCCTCATAATCCTTAATACTGTCAAATTTGATATTTGTCATCCCCAGCTCATCTCCAAAGTAATAGAAGGGAGTTGCCCGCATGGTCATCAGGAAAGTAGTCAGCATTTTTGAAGACAGGGCACGGAATTGCGGAGAGTCGTTTCCCCAACGGGTAACCATCCGTGGCTGGTCGTGGTTTCCCAGATAAATGGTTCCCCATCCTTTGTTCTCATAAATAGAATCCCAGCGGGAATATACGTTTTTAAAATCGACAAGCTTCACTCCTTTAGGGTCTAATTCCTTATAAGTGCCGGGGATATATCCCAGACTCATGCCATCAAAATTGTAGAGCATATTCAACTCCTTACGGGCAGGATCCACAAACTTTAAAGCTTCGCCAATGGTAACGCCGGCTCCTTCGGCAACAGTCATAGTATTAGGATATTTGCTGAGAACTTCCTTGTTCATTTCTTTCAAATATTCATGCAAATGAGGCCCGTTGGCGTAGAAATGTGCCCAGTTGCCATGATATTTTGCCGGCATTTTAGGGAAAGTAGTATCCTTTGCGATAAAGGGGATAACATCCATTCTAAAGCCATCAATACCTTTATTGAACCAAAAGCGCATCATCTTGAAAATTGCCTGACGAACTTTGGGATTTTCCCAATTCAAATCGGGTTGCGAACGGGCAAAATAATGAAGGTAATATGCATTGGTGGTCGAATCATATCTCCATGCGTTGTTGTTCACATCAAAAAAGCTAAACCGTTTTGCCGGTTTTCCTCTTTCTGCCGGCCACCAATGGTAAAAGTCTCTGTACGGATTCGTACGTGAACTACGTGATTGTTTAAACCATTCATGATCGCTACTTGTATGGTTGACTACAAGATCCAGCACGAGTTTTAACCCCCGGTGATGCATCTCATTCAAAAGCGTATCAAAATCGGCCATGGTGCCAAATTGCTTCATTATTTCTCTGTAGTTGCTGATATCGTAACCATTGTCATGGTTGGGAGAAGCAAAGATTGGGTTTAGCCAAATCACATTTACGCCAAGGCTTTTGACGTAGTCAAGCTTAGAGATAATTCCCTTTAAATCACCAATTCCATCTCCATTGCTGTCTTTAAAACTCCGTGGATAGATTTGGTAAACGACGGCCTCCTTCCACCATTTACGGTTGGGAATAGTTGTGTTTTTTGCCGTACTTTTCTTGTTTTGTGGCTGGCACGAAACAATAGTTGCTATTGCTGCCATAAGAACGATTAAGTTGATGTATTTCATTATTTTCATAGTACACTGTTTTTGTTATCGACTATTAATGTGTGATATAAAATGTCTTTTTACCAGGCCCAACCCCTTTAATGGTCAGACTTGTCCATTGTTTTGGCAGGCAGGGTTTTCCCTGTACCAATCCATGGTCGGTGATTTGTAAACCAGCGAATCCAAAAATTACAGCCTGAAGCATTCCTCCTGCTCCTGTGGCAAAATAAGGATTATTACTGGTTGCGGATTCGGAAAGAGCGCCGAAAGGTGGCCGCTTATTCGGCATATAAGCCCGTTTAAACAATTCAAATGCTTTCTTTCTGTCTCCCAGACGGGCATGTAATATTGAAAGAACAGAATATCCCATGGCAGGGCCTCCTTTCGATATTTTAGGCTCATAATATTTTAGGTCTTTGATGATCTGTCCTTTATCCCGGACTACCTGTAATGGATAAGCCAACAAATTAACATCTGCCTGTTTTATTGTTTGGCCGTGGTATGTGGAATTTTCTTCTGTAACACCATCGGGGAAATAATAGAACCGGAGACTTTTAGCCACTTTCAGCCAGGCGGGATCCGGATTTATGCCCAGTTCTTTTGCTGCCTGTGTAGCCTCTTCCAGAACGCTAAGAGCAGCTCCGTTTGTAAAGGCGTTATCATCAATATTCTGTGCAAACTCATCGGCTCCCACCACATTGTTAATAGAATAACTTCCATCCTCATTCTTCGTAGCCCGGCTTACCCAAAAATCGGCCACTTGTTTAAGCATCGGATAACCTTCTTTTTTCAACCATTGCCTGTCATGGGTTATCCTGTAGTAATTCCAAAAAGCGATACCCACATCGGCAGTAATATGCTGTTCAAAAGTACCTGTAAGTGCCCAAACAGGACAAGCCTCCTCTCCGGTATTATCAGATTCCCAGGGAAACATGGCCCCGCGGTAACCAAAATTAGTTGCCTTTTGTCTTGCTTTTTTAAGACGGTCGAACCGGTAATTCAGCATCGAACGTGCAATTCCTTCATTTAATACAAGCAAAGGAGGATACATCCACAATTCGGCATCCCAGAATATATGTCCGTTATAACCCTGAGACGACAAACCCATGGGCGGAATACTCAGATTTGAATGAGCACGGGAGAAGGAATAGAGATTATACAAAGCAAGCCTGATATCGCGTTGCGACTGAAGGTCTCCTTTGACTACGATATCTCCTTCCCATAATTTTGCCCACAGCTCTTTGTGTTTGGCGATGACGGCATCTTCATTTCCCTGCATGATAAAAATAACCATCCTGGCCGATTCGCTCAATGGATCATCGAAATTCTGAGTGGTACAAACGGCTCCTGCCCAACTGAAATGGTAGCTTTCTCCTTTTGTAATTTTTTTATCAAAAGTCAGTTCATTATCATATTTCGAGATGAGTTTATGATGTAACTCCGGACGTTTCCCCTTAAAAATAAAAGAAGCTGTTGAAGCCAGGAGCTGTTTTCCAAAAGGACTTCGGGCTGTGGTTTGCAGCAGAGGCATCCTGTTGTCGATATCTTTTAAAATTTTGAAGGTGTTAACGGGGTCTTTATCTTCGGCAGGAGTGAGAATTTTACCGGTAACGTTAACAGTAATATCTTTTAAGGATTTTATGTTTACCTCCATAATACCGGCATAAGGCATCCCTCTTAAAGCATAAATGGTGTAAGCAATTTTAGCTTTCTTCCTAAAAACGAAAGACGTGGTTAATGAGGCTTCTTTCAGGTTAAGAACCTGATTCCAGCCGGAGATATTTGTCTCGTCCACTTTAACGCCATCAACAAATAGTTCAATATTGGCAAAGTTGATACCTCTTAATATCCTGCTTACTCCCTGTGCCGATCCTTTGTCATACACATTGTTTAAAATAATATCGCTAACAGTAAAGGGTTTCTTTGAGGGCAATAACCCTATGCGCCCGTTGGCAAGAGTGATGCCGGCATAATTTGATGTGTCTGTAGCTGTTATCCGCCATGGAGAACTGTCCACGCCCTGAGCTGCCACAGATTGAATTGATATATTCATCAACAACAGAATAGATAATCCGAATATCAGGACATGAAGTTTATTCCGTTTCATAACGCATATATTTTTCTCATCAGGAATTATAACTATTGTAGAGGTGAATAAACAGCCACAGCAATTTTAGTATCGGCAGTTCCATAATAGAGGAACCATTTGTTGTGAAAATAAGCAAGTCCTTCAACAAAACAAACATTA
>VAPE01037496.1_pt1 | contig 34090 bp, 33 predicted proteins | sample 3393911 | NCBI WGS metagenome assembly VAPE01 (sample SAMN08290436, study PRJNA428436) | hydrothermal vent metagenome | isolation source: Deep-sea hydrothermal vent chimney | place: Atlantic Ocean: South-mid Altantic Ridge
AAAAACCTGTCGTCGGTGAAGTGACCCGGAAACAGCAGGAACTATTTGCAATGATGGATGTTGAAGGGATTTCATAGGTATAAATGGGCGGGAATGCAGGAAATAAGCTTGATGAAAAAATAATGACAACAAAGAAAGATTCTTGGCGTGATTATAAAATGAGACTAAGACAAGTTCGTAATGCAATTAAAGAGGTTTTAAAGGACTTTGGCATTACAGAAGATGAAGAAGTTTCAAGAATATTTGACATAGTTAAAAATCAACGAGATTATTAATTCAATTATGAGTTGTGAATTATAAATTATGAATAAAAAACAAATAAAAATGACAGTAATAATTTATCATTTACAATTAGGGAATATAACCGTTGATGTTGTCCGTAAGGATATAAAGAATATGCACTTGGCAGTATATCCGCCAACCGGTCGTGTTCGTATTGCCGCACCTTTACGAATATCTGACGATTCAGTTAGATTGTTTGCTATTTCTAAATTAGGTTGGATAAAACGGCATCGAAGAAAATTTGAAAATCAGGAGAGAATTTCGCCAAGAGAATACAAAGAGAGAGAAAGCCACTATTTTCAAGGCAGAAGATATTTACTAAGAATAAAAGAAACAGGCGGTGTTGGTTTTGTTGACTTAAAAGGAAAAACCTATTTGGATTTGTATGTTCGTAAAAATGCAAGTTTTAAAAACAAACAAAGAGTAATCAATGAATGGTATAGAAAAGAATTAAAAAATATGCTTCCCAAATTAATTGAACAATGGGAAAAGAAAATAGGAGTTAATGTTGATTTTTGGGGTGTTAAGCGGATGAAAACTAAATGGGGTTCTTGCAGCATCGAGAAAAAACGAATTTGGTTAAATCTTGAATTAGCAAAAAAACCGATTCATTGTCTTGAATATGTTGTAGTGCATGAAATGATTCATTTACTTGAGCGAAATCACAACGACAGATTTAAAAATTACGTGGATAATTATTTGCCAAATTGGAAACAGATTAAAGATGAATTAAACAGCATACCAGTGAGTCATGCAGATTGGAGTTGTTAAAGCCAACGCAAAAGCCATACACATTTGCAATTTCCGCAAGCCGGCGTTCATGAGAAATGAGACTAATAGCAGATAATGTTAAAATAATAGAAGAGCCCACCGATAAAGAACTTCATACATTAAGAGATTTGATTGATCCTTATGGAATGGTGAGCAAGGGGAAAAGATGAGAAATTTACTTTTTATACATGGTGCCGGAAATGACGGCAGTGTGTGGAGCGATGTTAAAAAGCTGTTTGTTGCGACTGAGGATTATAAAATACATACACCGAATCTTCCCGGACATGCAGGTCAACATGGAAAATGTGACAGTGTTGATGCATATAGTAACTGGATTATAAATTACATCAATAAAAACAGTTTAGCAGATGTTGTGCTTATAGGACATTCGATGGGTGGGGCGATAGCTATAGTTTCTGCTTCACGATCTGACAGAATAAAGGCCGTTGTAATTATTGGAAGCGGACTGAAGCTGCCGGTAAATTTAAAGATTTTAAACGGACTAAAGGATTTTCCTATGAAGACAATTGAAACAATTGCCAACTGGTCGTTTTCACTTTCTGCATCAACAGAGCAAAAAAATAAAGCGATTCGGATGATGGAGAAGAACAAAGAATCACTTCATGACGATTTTTTTGCCTGCAGAAACTATGATGGGCATGCTGCGGCAGCAAAAATCAAAGTTCCGGTGCTGGTAATTGTAGGCGATTCTGATGTTATGACGCCTGCGAAATTATCAGAAGAACTGGCGAACCATTTCAATACAACCGTTTTTGAGATCAAAAATTCAGGTCATATGGCTCAGATTGAAAATCCTGAGATGATTTTTGCTGCAATAAACAGTTTTATATCGGAGGATTACTCTATTAATCCATAAATAGTCATATTGCGTCAGAAATTAATAGCGGAGATTAGAGCCGCACGGGAATAGAGAACCTGCTATGAAAAAACATGGGTTTGGCTTCATGCTCTCGCTATTTTCGCTAATTATGCCGATATCTAACTCAAATAATAAAAAGTCCGTCTAAAAGAGAAACATAAAATGGCATAGAGAGAAAAAAATACTAAGAAATAATCTAAACTTCTTTGAATTAACCGATTAGTTCTGCAGAAGTTTGCCTTGCCTATAGAAAAGCAGATATTGCCGTGCATTAGCAACTCTGATGATGTGACTGCAAAAACATATAGCAGCTATTGTCTTAGATCCTTTTTTAGAAATTAGAGTTTTTCTCTGTCTGTTTAATAGGTATCTCATTTTCGGATGTATCATGCTTGATACCCATGGAATGCTCTATCGTTTCTACGCGTTTAAGCAAAGAGGCGTATAGCTCGCCTTCAATATCAGGTACTTTATGTTCTAACTTTATGCTGTGATTACCTATTTTCCGTTTTAGTATTTTGCCGGGTATGCCTACAATTGTAGAATCCGGAGGCGCACAGCTGACAACAACTGAGCCTGAACCTATTCTGCTGTCATGTCCTATTGTTATGTTGCCGAGAATTTTAGCTCCGGCTCCGATTACAACACGATCCTCAATTGTGGGATGGCGTTTTACTTTTAATAGACTTGTTCCGCCCAGTGTAACACCTTGATAAATAGTTACGTCATCTCCAATTTCAGTGGTTTCGCCAATTACAACGCCTCCTCCATGATCCACAAAAAACCGCCTTCCGATTTTTGCTCCAGGATGTATCTCAATTCCTGTTAAAAAGCGCGCAATGTGAGATGTCAGTCTCCCTAAAAAATACAGATGGTGATTCCAAAGGAATGAAGATAAGTGATGAAATATTATTGCATGAAAACCAGGATAACAAAACAGTATCTCAGCTATACTTCTTGCGGCAGGATCACGCTTGAAGATAGTTTCTATATCCTCTTTTATTCTTATCAATCAATTCTCCTAATTTTATAAATTATTCTGTTGTTCTTGTGACCAATCTATGTTACAATAATTTTTTGTCAATGAAGTTAGAAGATGAAATAAAAAAAGGCAAGCTGCATAAGGTTTATATTTTTATAGGTACCGATCATGCACTGATAAGAAAACGAATTACCCGTATAGCAAACGCAGTATGTCAAGATATGCCGAAATCGTTACAAATCGATGACGAAACACAATGGAGCGATCTGCTTCTCTCCCTCAAAAGGAGAACTCTTTTTTCCAAAAATCAATTAGAAATCGCAATGCTCTCTTTTATTCCTAAAACGGTTGATTTTGATTTTCCTGCGGAAAATCATCTAATTGTTGTCAGCGGCAAGAGTATCAGCTTTAAACAAAAAGATTGTTATACGGAAAATATGAACGAATTTAATACCCAAGATTATAAAAAATATATAAAATATCTTTTTAAACAGTACGAAAGAACGGCAGACGGTGCTATTATAAATGAAATTTATTCTATCTGCGGTAGAGATCTGGCAAGAATTGATAACAATGTTTTAAAACTGGTCTCATATATCGGTGACAGAAAAACTGTTAATATTGATGATTTATCAATATTGGATAAAAAAGAATCATCAATTTGGATTAGCTTGAATTCAGAAAATCTTATCAGGAATGATAATTTTGTTAAGCAGATGGAAATAAGCGGCAAACCTCCTTATTTGGTAATTGGAATAATTTTCAGTGCATTAAGAAAAAGTATAAACAACTATAATCAAAGTCAGTTTGATAAGGCGCTTAAATTGCTTGAACAAGCCGACATTGCTATAAAAAGGAGCGATCAGAATTCAGGTTTTCTTATACTGAGGCAGCTTCTTTTAAAACTACATTATGAGACCACTTAATATTTAAACAATGGCTGGTTTAAGTGCTGAACTAATCAAGTCAATGTGATCTTCCAAGAGTCTTGTTATCAAAAACTGTTTTTTAACACTTTTATGCGCTGCTATCCCAACTTTTTTACAAAGTTGAGGCTCTTTCAGCAATTCCACTATGAGTTCTGCAAAATGTTCGTAATCGTTAGGATCGCATAAAAATCCCGTTTCATTATCTTTTATCTGCAGCGGAATTCCTCCTATATTTGATGCGACCACGGGTTTATTTTTCCACATGGCTTCCGTTACAGTTAATCCGAAACCTTCTTTCAAAGATTTTTGAATTATTACAGAAGATATTCTTTGAAGTACATTTACAAGAATATTATTATCCTGAATAATCAAAATCAGATCACCTGAATCTATCAATTTTTGCGCAATATGTTTTACGCCCTCGTAGATTTTTTGACCTTCAGGATCATCGGTTGCCATATTTCCGCAAAGAATCAATCGGCAGTTTATCTTTTCTCTAACCTGCTTGTAAACTTCAATGACACCAATCGGGTCTTTCCATTTGTCAAATCTTGAAATCTGGGTAATAATAGGCAAGTCCGTCGGAATATTAAATTTTCTTATATTCCTACTAATACACTCATCATCAAGCATCTTGTTTTTTAGCGAAAGCGGATCTATCGCAGGGTTTATAACAACCTGTTTTATAGGCAAATCAGTCATTTTATAGTTTTCAGATGAGACAACAACGGTATCGTATCTCAAAATAAACTCTTTTAGAAATTCGATAAGCGGAGGATACGGATTAGATAAATCAACATGACATCTCCATATCCATGGCTGTCTTTTTTGATAAAAGTTTACAATGGGAAGAGGTTGAGGATCATGGACGATTACTACATCTTGATCTAAATTCTGATATGAGAAAAAGTTTTGTGCAACTGCTATATAGTTATTTTTTTTTATATTACTGAGATTTATCTTTTCACCTTGAAGTGCATTATGAAACTTTTTTGTAATCTGAAAAAAATCGGGATTGCCATGAAAAATATCCCACTGAGTATTCACTCCGGCATCATTTAGCAAAGGCACCAAACTCTCAAGTATCTCTGCTACACCTCCTCCCTGATAAGTTGAATTTATATCAGCCACATTTTTGCCGTAAAGAACTTTTGCTTTTCTATATATTCCAGCTATTATTTTATCGCCTACAATGCTCCTATAATCTTCAATTCTTTTTCTCATTTTCCCTCCTATTAAATCGGTTATTAGAGGTTTCTCAGCGGTTAATCTCCTTTAATACCGTTCTAAATTCTTTGCAGGATCCTAAATTATAATTTGCCTTTGATGATGAAAACCCGATTCTTATAGAATAAGCAGAATATGGAAGAACATTAAAAAGGTCCTCATCTGTTACATCGTCTCCTGCAGCTATTATCATGTCCCACTTCTTTTCTTTAATAAAAGTAAGAGCAGCTGTTCCTTTATTAATAAATTTGTTCTTTATCTCAATAACTTTATTTCCTGATAAAATAGTGAGACCAAAATCATTTACAATATGAAAAAGTTCACTCTTCATATTGGCTGCTCTAAGGTTTGCCATATCCGGACTGGCATTCTTGTAGTGCCATGCAAGCGAGAAGTCTTTCTCTTCAACGAATGAACCGGCAGTTCTATCAACATATTTTTCAAGAACAGGCAGAACGACAGATTTCCATTTACCGCTTAGGTTAGAACTTTTCTCCCATCCGGTCTTTCTTTTTATTAGCGCTCCATGTTCAGCCACAAGATAAAGATTTAAACTGCCCAGCCAATGCTCCATTATTTTCTTGTCTCTTCCGCTCACAATTACAACAGTATTGCCTTTTCTGCCAGATAAATTTTTTAATAATTGTATTAATTTATTATCGGGAGCTGCAAGTTCCGGTCTTTTCTTTAAAGGCATAAGCGTTCCATCATAATCAAGCAAAAACAAAACGTTTTTTGCAGCGTCATATTTTTTAATCATTTCATTTTTTATATCTTCAGTCAGGCTCTTTGCTTTAAGATGCTGCTGCATCTGTTTTATCTGCCTCAAATCATCAAGAAACTCAGCTCCCCATTTGTGCACATTATGTCTGGCAAGCCGTTTTTTTATAACAGTATTTACAGCTATCTTATCCGCATCATTCATTATCAGTGCCTCTTTAATAGCTTTTGCCACTTCATTTATATCATTAGGATTAACGATAAGTGTTTCACCCGTTTCGATTGAAGCTCCCGCCATTTCGCTGATTATCAGTACGCCAAGATTATCTTTTTTTGATGCTATAAATTCTTTGGCAATTAGGTTCATGCCGTCTCTCAAAGGTGTAACAAGTGCAATATCAGCAGCATTGTAAAGTGCTGTCAAAAGATCAATCGGTATTGAACGGTATAAGTACCATACCGGCATCCATGTCAATGTTCCGTATTTGCCGTTTATTCTGCTGACATATCTTTCAATATCATTTTTCATATTTAGATAATGTTTGAGTCTATCTCTTGACGGAACAACAATCATTATCATAACGATATTTTTCCTGAATTCTGCGTTATTTTTTAAAAACAGCTCATACGCCTTTAATCTTTCCAAAATACCTTTTGTATAATCAAGCCTGTCAATAGATATAATAAGTTTTAATTTGCCTATCTTTTCATTAATTTTAATTAATTCGTTTTTAACCGATCGTTTTTCCGATGATTCGGAGAATAGATCATAGTTAATGCCCATCGGATATGCATCAACTTTTATCATTCTGTCATTATCATGAATTAGCCCCATACTGTTTTCAATGCCATTTATTCTTCTAACGGAATCCAAAAAATAGTTAGCATAATCGTAGGTATGAAAACCTATAAGATCCGAACCTAAAACTCCTTCAAGTATCTCCTTTTTTCGTGGAAGCAGTCTGAACACTTCATAAGATGGAAACGGAATATGAAGAAAAAAGCCTATCGCTATATCTTTTAGCTTTTTTCTGATTAGTGATGGAGTAAGCATTAAATGGTAGTCATGAATCCAAATAATATCTTTTTGCTTTGCGCTGCTTAAAATGGCATCGGCAAAGAGTTCGTTGACTTTTTGAAAGCTCTTAAACTCTTTTTCATTATATTCAACATATTTTGCAAAATAGTGGAAAAGAGGCCAAATTATTCTGTTGCAAAAACCGTAATAAAAATTTTCAAGATCATGTTCGGTTAAAAAAACAGGTTTAAATTTATAAGGAGCAAGAAGTTTAATTATTTTGTCTTTGTCATCGCCTATTTTTTCGTCTGCAATACCGGGCCATCCTATCCATACAGCATTATCAAAACCTCTGAAAAGGGCGCCGACTCCACTGGATAGACCTCCTGAACTATGAATCAGCTGTAATTGACCGGATGCACTTTTTGTAACGGTAATAGGCAGCCGATTTGAAACGATGATAATCTTTTTTTGTGAAGTATAATGCATAACAAGTATATTATATCACTTATTCTAATTTATGCAACAGAATGATTCTGCGGCGATTTGCCAAGTTTAAAATTATTTATCCTAACTTGTAAATTTGCTTGAACTTTTTCTACGATAATTAGGAAGAGGTTGGAATCTGATTTGGCTATGAACAAAGATTTTAAAAATTAGGTCATTGCAGAATTGTCAAACAAAAGCTCTTCTTTTACAAAAATGAAACCGTCCTAAATTATAAAGTTTTTTTACGATGAACCTGTGAGTGGTGTATCCATCGGCTTTCAGCGGCTTTTATCATCGAATAGACATGTATTTTAATTTCATAAATACATAGAACGAATTTTGCTTAAGTAAGCGATGAATAGCAAATGAAAAATTTTGGAGGTGATTATGAAGGGTATGGGAAAATTATTGCCGGTTTTCGGTTCGATTATTTTATTGCCGTTTGCAGCAGATCCTGCATTGGCATCAGGGGCGCATATAAATAGCGGTGATACTGCATGGATGATAGTGGCCACAGCTTTTGTCATGCTTATGACACCGGCGGGGCTTGCACTTTTTTATGGTGGTATGAGCCGTTCAAAAAATATGCTCAATACTATAGCAATGAGCATGGCAGCATATTGTATAGCAAGCGTTATATGGATTTTCTGGGGTTACAGTCTGGCATTCGGGCCCGATATATCCGGAATTATCGGAAATACATCAAATTTTTTTATGGATGGAATAGGAGTTAACAGCGTTTCAGGGACAATTCCTACCTATGTTTTTGTCATGTTCCAGATGACTTTTGCAGCAATAACGCTTGCGCTTGCAAGCGGCTCCATTGTTGGAAGGATGAAGTTTTCATCATGGTTGTTATTCTCTGTAATATGGCTGACTTTCGTTTATTCTCCGATTGCCCATTGGGTATGGGGCGGAGGATGGTTATCTAAGCTCGGAGTGCTTGATTTTGCAGGAGGCACTGTTGTTCATATAAATGCAGGTGTTTCAGGTCTTATACTAGCGTTATTTCTTGGCAAGAGAAAAGGATATGGCAAAACTGCTATGATGCCCTCGTCAATAGTTTTAACCGCTCTCGGTGCGATGCTATTATGGTTTGGATGGTTCGGTTTTAATGCGGGAAGCGAATTGGCAGCGAATGGATTAGCCGCATCGGCATTTCTTGTTACCAATGTCGCAGCCGCAGTTGCAGCTTTGACTTGGATGTTTGTAGAATGGATCGTTATTGGAAAACCAACCGTTTTAGGCATATCATCAGGCGCTGTGGCGGGACTCGTTGCAATTACTCCGGCAGCCGGATTTGTCAATCCAATGGGTTCTATAATTATTGGAATTGGAGCTGGTATTATAGGTTATCTTGGAGCAACTGTAATAAAAAACAGGCTTAAATACGACGATTCTCTCGATGCATTCGGAATACATGCTTTATGCGGTATATGGGGAGCTTTGGCAACAGGTCTTCTCGCCGATCCTGCAATAGGCGGATCATCAGGCCTTTTTTACGGCAATCCTAAACAGTTGCTGATTCAGCTTGTAGCAGTTGTTTCAGTAATAGTTTTTAATGTTGTAGTTACAGTTATTATAGTCAAAATAGTGTCTATGATAACAGGCGGCATAAGAGTTTCTGAATCTGATGAAATGGAAGGAATGGATAGTGCAACTCATAGTGAAAGAGCATTTGAAATCTGAGATAGAATTGATATGATACTAAAGATGGAGGCAGAATGAAGAAAATAGAAGCTATTATAAAACCGTTTAGGCTGGATGAGGTTAAAGATGGACTAAGAGGGTTGGGTGTTAGCGGAATGACGATCTCGGAAGTAAAAGGCTATGGCCGCCAGAAGGGTCATACTGAAATTTACAGAGGAGCTGAGTATTCAATTGATTTCATTCCGAAAGTAAAATTAGAGGTTGTTATAAGAGATGAAGATGTTGATAAAATTGTAGAGTCAATATTGGAAAATGCACAGACAGGAAAGATAGGTGATGGCAAAATATTTATTACGCCTATTGAGACAGCTATAAGAATACGTACAAAAGAAACCGGAAACGAAGCAATATAGAAAGGGGCGTTTTATGAAAAATACGAAAGATATAATGGAGTTTGTCAAAGATAATGAGATAAAGATCGTTGATCTGCAATTTACAGATCTATTGGGACAAGGGCAGCATTTCTCTGTTCCTATTAGCGAGTTTGATGAAAAAAGTATTGAGTCGGGATTTGGTTTTGACGGCTCTTCTATTAGGGGATGGCGGGCAATAGATTCAAGTGATATGCTTGTTGTTCCCGATGTTTCAACCGCCTATATAAATCCATTTACTGAAATTGAAACACTCAATGTCACTTGCGACATAGCTGATCCAATTGACGGTGGCAGTTATGGGAGAGATTCCAGGGCGATTGCGAAAAATGCCGAAAACTATCTTATTAGTACCGGTATAGCCGATACGGCATATTTTGGACCTGAATACGAATTTTTTATCTTTGATAATATAAGCTGCGATTTTAATGACCATTCAAGTTATTATATTGTAGATTCCGACGAAGGAATATGGAATAGCGGATCTGACGAAATTCCTAACCTCGGCAATAAAATAAGACATAAAGAGGGATATTTTCCGCTGCCTCCGGTTGATACTTATCAGGATCTAAGAACCGAGATGGTGCTTGCTCTGCAGGATGCGGGAATAACCGTTGAGGCTCATCACCATGAGGTCGCAACTGGAGGTCAAGCAGAAATAGATATGAGGTTTCTGTCATTACTGAAGATGGCGGATGCAGCTGTGAAATTTAAATATATAGTAAAAAATGTTGCAAAAAGAAATGGTAAGACAGTCACATTTATGCCTAAACCTTTATATAACGATAACGGAACAGGCATGCATGTTCATCAAAGTCTTTGGAAAGATGGCGTTCCGCTATTTGCAGGAAGCGGTTATTCGGGTATTTCCGATATGTGCCGTTTCTATATTGGCGGCATATTAAAACATGCTAAGGCTATTACGGCATTTGCAAATCCGATAACAAATTCATATAAGCGCCTTGTTCCTGGCTTTGAAGCTCCTATTAACCTTGCATATTCAGCTAGAAATAGATCTGCTGCCGTTAGAATTCCTATGTATTTCAGTAATCCGAAAACAAAAAGAATTGAACTCAGATTTCCCGACCCTGCAGCAAACCCATATCTTGTTTATCCAGCCATGCTGATGGCCGGTTTGGATGGCATAAAAAACAGAATAGATCCGGGTGAACCTTTGGATCAAAATATTTATGATCTGCCCCCTGAGATGGCAAAAAATTTAAAGCACCTTCCCGTGTCATTGGATGAATCGATGAATGAGCTTGAATTGGATTATCAGTTTCTGCTGGAGGGAGATGTATTCAATGAAGACATTATCAGAACATGGATTGATTATAAAAGGACAAACGAGATACAACTGCTGAGATCCGTTCCAAATCCGGTTGAATTTAAACTTTATTACGACGTATAAAGATAGTAAAATACGGAGGCATAACTGCAGCTATTTTAAGTTGCAGTTATGCCAAGAACGCAATAGATGATAATGAGATCACTTCATAATAAACAGATTCATAGAAGGCTAAGATTTGAAAGTTGACAAATGAATTCCAACCTATCCGATTCTCTTTACGATATTTCCAAATCGCTGTTAAAGGTAGATTTTATTGCTGCAGCCGGTGATGTTGTTAATAAAATTAGAAGCATCGCAGGATTTATCAATGTAGCAATAATTGAAATAAGAGATGATAATAAGTTGCGTATTTTGGCATATTCGGGTGAAAAAAATAGACTGACAAAAATGATAGAATCAGCCTCTAAGATGCTTAGCACCGGATCAAATTATGAGGTAACAGATATTTTGGAAAAAGGGGAGGGCAGAGGCAGGTCTATCGCAATCAGCACAACGAGCATACGTCACAAGGCTATTATTGCCGAAGGAACCGGTTTGCTGATGCAAAAAAATAGCAGTTTACTGCGAACCGTCGCAAATCTTTTGGAGCTGAGATCTCAGACTTATACTACTGATAATCAGGTCCCCATTATACATAACAACGACAGGAAATTAGTGATACGGGATGAATTTTTTGAAATAGTAGGCAGAAGCAAAAATATGCTGAAACTGTTTTCTATGGTAAATAGCGTTGCGAAAAGCAATTCCCCTGTCGTAATTTACGGTCAAAGCGGAACAGGCAAAGAGCTTGTAGCAAGAGCAATACATTCTAACAGTGCAAGAAAAGATCGTAATTTGATGGCGATAAACTGTTCTGCCATACCGGAAGCTCTTTTTGAGGCGGAATTGTTTGGATACGAAAAAGGAGCATTCACCGGAGCCGCGATGCGGAAAAAAGGATTGGTGGAATCTGCAGACGAAGGAACCCTTTTTTTTGATGAGATAGGCGATCTTCCAATATCTGTTCAGCCGAAACTTTTAAGGCTTATTCAAGAAAAAACTTTTTTACGAGTTGGCGGAACGAAAACGGTAACCGTTGATTTTAGGCTTATTGCCGCTACCAATAAAGATCTTGAGTTAATGGTAAAGCGGGGAACATTTAGGGAAGATCTTTATTATCGAATAAATGTTATACCTATAAAGCTTCCAGCTCTTTCAGAAAGGAGAGAGGATATACCGCTGTTAGTTAATCGTTTTCGCGAACAATTTTGCAGCGCCAATAATAAATCCGTTAAATTTACACCGAAGGTGATAGAAACGCTTATCAAATATCCATGGCCCGGTAATGTTCGGGAACTGAAAAATATTGTAGAAAGACTGATTGTGATGGCTCCTCCGCTAAGCTCGGCAATAGCAGACGTAGATCTTTCCGAGATTATTCCTTCATTGAATGCTAAAACAGATATGAGTCTAAGCTGGATAGAAAAAGATGCTATAAACAGAGCAATGAATGCTGCAGATGGAAATAGAGAAAAAGCCGCTCGCCTGCTTGAGATTACATTAAGACAACTAAATTATAAGCTGCAGAAGTACAACATAAAAGTTAAATAAGCACGTTAACGAAACTACTGTAAAATATTTGCATTTGTAAAAAGCTAATATTGTGCAGTAGTTTCGTTATGCATAAATTTATAATTCACTCACACCGAGCTGTAAATAAAACTTAAAGTTTAGTTTTACCCTTTTAAATGAATCCATAACAACTTATAATATAAAAATATGAATATGAATAAAAAAAAACTGTTTTTAATATCTGACGGATCTGCCGAAACCGTGAGGGGGATAGCCGATTCGTTTATTGTGCAATTTTATAGGCCAGGTGTATTGGTAAAACGGTTTGGAAGAGTTTCCGATAACGAGAGACTGGATTTTGTTACAAATGAAATTTTACAATCTCCCGATTGCATGGTGCTGTTTACAATTGCCGATGTAAATTTGAGAGAGATTCTACATAATTACTGCGAAAGCAACAATATTTATCATATTGATATATTTGGTTTTTTTATAAGAAAATTTGAGAAATTTATTGGAAAAAAAGCTATAGGTAAGTCAGGGCTTCTTCATAAATTTAGTGATAAATATTTTGATAAAATTGCCGCTATTGATTATACATTAGCCCATGATGACAACAAGTCTATTAGGGATATAGGATCGGCCGATATTATTGTTGTTGGATTATCGCGCTCGGGAAAAACTCCTTTGTCAATCTATCTTACTGAAAACGACGGTTATCGCGTTGCAAACTTTGCACTTGTTAAAGGTGAGAGGTATCCAAAAGTTTTAGATACCTTGCAGCAGAATCGTATTGTTATGTTGAAAATAGATCCTGAAGTTTTAATGAAAATAAGAGAGAACAGAGCTAAAAAACTTCAAGTTGATAAGTCTAACTACTGCAGCAGATCTTTTATATATGAGGAGACTGAAATGATGCTTGATCTTGAAAGAAAACATCATGAATGGATAAAAATCGACACAACAAGCAGGGCAATTGAGGAGATTGCATCTGAAGTTATTGAAAATCTCAGGGTAAAATCTTCCGATTTGGTTAACCTGCATAACAAAAGCAATTTATGAAGTTAAAGTTGAATGGAAAAGAAAAAAATGTTGAGGTGAATACACTAAATGATCTGATCTCTAAGCTCAAAATGGATAAGAGCTTGCTATATATACAGATAAATGGGGAATTCGTTAAAAAGGATAGATACAAAAACAGACTATTGAAAGAAAATGACAATATTGAGATAATTAGTGCAGTTGGAGGCGGTTGATGCTTTCTATTTCCGATAGAAAATTTAAGTCGAGATTGATTATGGGGACAGGTAAATTTTCGACTAATGATATTATGAAAGATGCTATTAAAGCTTCAGGCACCGAAATGGTTACGGTTGCTTTGAGAAGGGTCGATCCTGATAATCAGCAAGAGGATATTTCAAATGCAATCGACAGGAGTCGTTATCTATTTTTGCCAAATACATCAGGAGCGCAGACCGCAGAAGAGGCGGTAAAGATTGCTAATATTGGACGAACAATGGGACTTGGAAATTGGGTTAAGCTTGAAGTAACGCCGGACCCCTGGCATTTGCTGCCTGATCCGATTGATACTCTCAAAGCAGCGAAGATTCTATCCGATGAAGGGTTTATCGTTCTGGTTTATATGAATGCCGACCCTGTACTTGCAAAAAGATTAGAGGATGTTGGAGCTGCCGCTGTGATGCCTCTTGCAAGTCCGATCGGTTCGGCACGAGGAATAAAGACAGAGGAGATGATACGTATTATCATTAAGAATTCAAATCTTCCGGTTGTGGTAGATGCCGGAATAGGTGCTCCATCCGATGCTGCCATAGCAATGGAGATGGGAGCCGATGCGGTTTTGATAAATACTGCCATTGCATCGGCTGATGATCCCGTGAGAATGGCATCGGCTTTTAAGCTTGCCGTTGAAGCCGGGAGAATCGGCTATGAGGCCGGACTACTATTGCCAAGAGAGCACGCAAATGCCAGTAGCCCGACTGACGGCTTGTTATAAAAACCTATCCGTAAACAAGTTGCTTATAAATTTGATTCATTATGAGGAGAAGATATGAAATATACGAGCTTTCCGGCTTTATTGGATAAGTATAGCTGGAAAGAAGTTGCTGATTCTATCAATAATGTGAGTATAAAAGATGTTGATAAAGTATTGCAGAAGAGTGCATTCGGAACAATCGATCTACCGGCATTGCTTTCTATCGCAGCCGGTGAGAGGCTATATTTGATGAAGAAAATTGCCCATGAACTTACAAATCAATATTTTGGCAAAGCCCGCTTTCTTTATGCACCTTTGTATATAACAAATATATGCATAAACGGCTGTGTTTACTGCGGTTTTAATAAAAATAACAGCATTAAGAGAAAACGCCTTACTATGAGCGAGATTGAAAGCGATGCAGCATATATATATAATCAAGGTTTTAGACATATTCTGATTGTAACAGGCGAGGATGTCTTAGTTATGAATAGCGATTATCTTATAGATGCAATAAAGACAATTCGCAGCAAATTCTCATCTATTTCAATAGAGGTTCAGCCATTAACTGAGCTAATGTACAAGAAAACAGTTGAGAGCGGATGCGACGGATTAAGCCTATATCAAGAGACTTACAACAAACAGGTTTACAAGGCAGTTCATGTCAAGGGACCGAAAAGTAACTATAAGTGGCGAGTTAATGCACCTGAAAGGGCAGCAAAATCCGGTATGAAAAGAATAAACTTCGGTGTATTATTGGGGCTTACCGATTTCAGAACGGATGTATGGTTTGCAGCACTGCATGCAAGTTACATAAGAAAAAAATATTGGAAAACGCAGATTGGTTTTTCATTTCCAAGAATAAATTCAAATGCAGGCAGTTATCATCCGGCAATTGATGTAGAAGATAATGATTTTATGCAGCTTATTTTTGCTTTACGTATGGTGTTTCCTCAAGCCCAGCTGTTTTTATCCACGAGAGAACAATCTGAATTTAGAGACATGCTGCTTGCCGCTGCAGTAACCAATACAAGTGCAGGCTCAAAAACAAACCCGGGTGGATATACAATTGACGATAGTACAGGACAATTTGATATAAGTGATACGCGTAGTCCGAAAGAGGTTGTGAATGCCATTAAAGCGGCAGGCTATAATCCTATTTACAAAGATTGGGATATAGGACTTGCATAGCATAGAACAAGTAGAAGAATTAGAACTATGAGCTCACCGCAATGACGCAAAGAACGCAAAAGGAAGAATTGGTAAAAAAAGAAGACAGATATTCAAATATAATCATTGGAGCGGCTATTGAAGTTCATAGAATTTTAGGGCCCGGACTCATGGAATCAGCTTACAAAGAATGTTTGTTCTTAACTTCAATGTTGACATTATGAAAAACGGAATTAAAAGATTGGTCAACAAACTTTGAAAAATTCTTTGCGTCTTTGCGGTGAACTCTTACACAATATATTCAATAAAGGTGCGCTATACCCTGTTATCACGCCGTCGCTTTGCATAAATGATCCGATAGCTATCTTGAAAAAAATTGCAGGTATAGTCGATATCGTACAGTTAAGAATGAAAGATGGTTCCGATAGAGATAAGCTTCTCATGGCAAAAAAGTTCAGAGAAAATTTCAAGGGTATTTTAATAATAGATGATAGAGCTGATATTGCTCTTCTTTCAGGAGCAGATGGCGTTCATATTGGTCAGGAAGATATAACGATTTCCGATGTAAGAAAAATAAACAGCAAACTCTTGATTGGCGTTTCAACTCATAATAAGAGTGAGATTAGGCAAGCTATAGACGGCGGTGCCGATTATATAAACATAGGACCCATATTTCCTACTCAAACAAAATCTGTTTTGCATCCACCTATAGGTATTGAGCAATTTAAAGAGATTTCACAAAATATTGATATTCCGTTCAGCGTGATGGGTGGGATAAAGACAGATAATATTGATAAGCTATTTGAGTCGGGTGCAAGAATATTTGCTGTTGTAACCGCAATAACAAAAGCAGATGGTCCGCTGCAAATAGCAAAGATATTTCAAGATAAAATTAATAGTTTGGCGATACATCCATATAAAACATAGACGATCTTTTTTGAAATAGGCATGAAATAATCTATTTGAACAGCGCTTTTTCTTTTTTTGCAAAAGCATTCATGCCTATTGAAGCGTTATCTGTTCCGGATAGGCGCGATATGGATTCAGCCTCTCTCTCAAGTTGAATTTTAAGTTTTTCATAATACGGTTTCCGAATAAGCATTTTTGAAGCTATCATTGCATCGTAGGATTTATTATTTATCGCATGAGCAAGATTTAATGTCTCTGATATAAGACTTGAATCGCTGAATCTTTTATAAATAAGGTTAAGTTTGAGAGCTTCAGCGCTATTTATTAATGGATCTGTCAGCAATATCTCAAGCGCTTTTTTTGAACCCAAGGCTTCATTGAGAAAAAATGTTGAACCGCCATCCGGTGTAAGTCCTATCTTTTCATAGGATAAAATAAATTTTGCGTTCTCAGATGCAACGGTCAAATCGCAGCTGAGTGCAGCTGATACTCCTGCTCCAGCGGCAATTCCGTTAACAGCCGCTATCCATATCTTTTTGGATTGCACAATATTGAGTATGGCGTTATGAAGAGGAGTGGTCAATATCTTGAAAAAAGCCGCTCTTTGGTTTTGCTTAACTTTTAACATAGTTTTGACATCGCCTCCTGCGGAAAACGCAGCTCCTTTACCTGTGAGAATAACAGTTTTGCAATCCATTTTTTCTATCTCGATGACCGCTTGATTAAATTGAGTGATGAGCTCTCCGTTCATGGCGTTGTAACTTTTTTCCCTGTTAAACCTTAGCACAATAGTTTCATCGAGCCTTTCTAATTCCAAAAGTTTCATGTTATCTCATCTTCATTCTTAAAAATGTTAGTTAGCATCATGTCATCTTTGGTAATTTTATAAACTTGTCTCTTTTTAGTGTCAAAAACGCCAACGGTTTTAGCATAAAATGAACCGGTGTCTATCCTCAGCTGGTTTATTCCGTTATTTTTGTAAAGAGTTGGATTTTCGACAATATTGTGCCCTGTTACAATAAGTTCAACCTTAGGATGATCAAGCTTAAATGATGATATTATTAAACTTTCTACTTTGTCAATCGAAGTTCGTGACCAGAGGTATGACTCTCGTTTGTCAGTTAAATATCCACTGTCTATACCTGCATGGGTAATCATTATATTATTATAAAGTTTATATATAGGAAATTTCTTTATTGTATCAATGTACGGACTGTCGTTAATTGCCTTTTGCGTGTCACTTATACTATAATCATTGAAGGCGAAGCTTTTAAGCGTTTCAATACCGCCGTTTGCCATCCATATAAAATAATAATTTTTTAGCAATCGTTTTGGTGCTTCGGAAAAAGCAATTGCGATTGCCTCATGATTTCCCATAACACAATCTGACCCTGATGATATCAAGAGATCAAGGCATTTTTTGGAGTCGCCTCTATCAATTATATCTCCGGCAAATAGAATATTTTCTTTGCTGAAACTTTTTATAACCTTTGTCATTAGCTTTGTTTGGCCGTGAATATCCCCGACAATAATCATGGAGCCGGCTTAACTTTAAGTTTCACACTAATTAATTTGCTCGCATTAGCAGATACGACCGTAAAATTAAGCTGCTTATAATCGATAACAGCTCCTACTTTTGGTATGCAGCCCGCTTGAGACATTATAAATCCTCCAATGGTATCAAAATCGGTTCTTTCAAACTCCTCAAATTCATCGGATAGAAATTTCTCAACAAAATCATCGAAACTCATTCTGCAATTTATTATATAAGAACCATCTTTCATCTTTCTAAAATCTTCTTCTGTTTTGTCATCTTCATCCTCGATCTCACCTACAATTTCTTCTATAATATCTTCCACAGTAATTAAACCTGATGTTCCGCCATATTCATCAAGTACAACAACAAATTGCAGTCTTTTGTTCTGCATCTCTTTTAAGAGCTGCAATATAGGTTTTGTTTCGGGAATAAACGTTGCTTGTTTCATGTGCTTCTTTACATTGTCGTTTCTTATATTGTAATAATCTGAAATAAGGTCGCGTATGTTTAAGATTCCTAAAATATTATCAATGTCTTTTTCATATACAGGCATTCTCGAATGCCCGAATTTGGCAAATGCTTTCATTGCGCTTTCTATCTGTAACTTGTCAGATACGGATTTTATGTCAAGTCTTTGTGTCATAATTTCTCTCGCTATAGTATCGCTCATATCAAAAATATTTTTCAGCATTTTATGCTTATCTTCGTTTATAACACCCTCTTTTTTGCTTTCTTCAACCATAAATTCCAATTCATCTTCGGTTAAAAGATTGGAATTTAGATTGGAGGATTCAAACGTTATATTTTTAGCAAGGAAAAGCATCACTACTGTAAAAGGATAAAAGATATAATAAAATGGCTCCAGAAGCCTGATAAGTACAGGAGCTATTAAATCGGCATTTTGTTTTGCGAACGTCTTTGGTGTTAACTCGCCAAAAATAAGGATTACAAATGTCATTATGCCGCCGGCTAATGCCAATACATTATTTTGAATAATTGTTTGTGCAATTACCGTTGCATCTACGGAAGCAAAAATATTGGCGATATTATTCCCTATGAGAATAGTTGTAAGTACCTTTTGGGGATGTTCAATCCACAGCACAAGAGAATCTTTTCTGCCTTTACCCTTTTTTAGAAGATGTCTTGCTCTCAGTTCGGATATAGATGTGAGCGCTGTTTCGCTTGCAGAAAAAAAAGCAGAAAAAAACAAACATATTATTAGAATTAAAATATTTTCAGTAATAAAGTACTCCAAATATATGTTAGCAAATTTTAAGCTTTTCCTATCAATTGCGAGAGTTCAAATATATATTGGCGGGTAAATTGCAGAATAGGCTTATCAGCCGAGGTCTCATCATGATTTAATTAGGCATTCTTTGAAACTGCGAGGATTTTTGATTTCCGTCTCAACTTTCAAAAATTGAACATAAACTTTGCGATTTCTCGGTCCATCGCTTTCGCAAAAAAATATACCCTGCCATTTTCCAAGCATCAATTTTCCATCACAAATAGGTATTAAAACCTGATTTCCGAATAAAACGGTTTTAATATGTCCGTCACTATTGCCTTCCATATGTCGATAGTTTTTGTTTGAAGGAGCTATGGTGTTCATTGCAGATAGAATATCATAGGAAACGGCAGAATCATAGCATTCGTTAATTGTTATTCCGGCAGTTGTATGAGGTATATATATAAGCAGAGTAGATGCGTTAGGCTTATATAGATTTACCAATTCTGCAATTTTAGATGTTATGTCGATAAGTTCGTTTTTTTCAGTACTTTTCAGCTCTATTACATTCATTTTGATATTATGATGCCGATTGAAACCATATTTGCTATTATAGATGAACCTCCGTAACTTGCAAGCGGAAGAGTTATTCCAACCACAGGGAGCATCCCAATGGTCATATCTATATTAAAAAATAGGGAAATACTTAGAAGTATTGTAAATCCCACAATGAAATAGCGGGAAAAATTATCACTTGCGCTTGCTGCCATTTTTATAAATCTTGATAGCAGCAGCCAATACAGCAGCAATAAAAATAAGAATCCAACAAAACCATATTGATATGAAAAAATAGAGAAAAAAAAGTCAGTACCACTTTGAGGTAAAAAATGAGGCCATAAAAAAGGTTGAAAAATATGTCCGAATAGTTTACCTGCTCCAATGATAATTTCCGAATGCAGCGATTGAAAACTTGAGCCGGCGGGATCACTTCCAGGATTGATGAAATCGATTATCCTTGCCTTTTGATACCCCTTCAGCAATTCCCATATTAAAGGCATGGCTGAAAACGATGCAACAATTAGAACAAGAAACAGTTTTTTATCAATTCCTGCCACAAATATCACCATTAGAAAAAGTGAAAGTATCACAATTGAAGTTCCTAAGTCAGGTTCAGCCATTACAAGAAGAGCAGGCAAAAGGATCATTATAGACACAACAAAAAAATTTATAAATCTCAAAGGCCTGCCTTCCTGATGATCGGCAAGGTAGCGGCTTACGGCAAGAATTATAGCAGGCTTTGCAATTTCAGACGGCTGAAAGTTAATAATCCCGAACTGTATCCATCTTGTAGCACCAAAATGTTTTGTTCCGAAAAAAAGTACTATAATCAATAAGATTACTGCCAATATATATATTATATATGAATAATGATAGAAAAATGAGCGTGATAGTTTTGTTGATATGAGTAAAATAGATAGTCCTATAAAAGCCCAAGTAAGTTGTTTTAACCACAGCGATCCGGGAAGCAATTTTAATGTAAAGATAGAAGTTGACATAATAGCAATTATTAAAATCGTTATGACAATTCTGCTGCCGTTCTCTTCATAAAAATTCATTATGGTAAATTTACAAAATATAAAACAATTTTATGTTTATTTTATACATCCGTTCAAATTATTCCTTCTTTAACGGCTTTTTCATAGATTGATTTTGCGATAGGTGCAGCAGCTATTCCGCCTGCACCTCCGTTTTCTATAAATACGGCTATTGCGAGTTTGGGATTATTGTAGGGAGCAAATGATATAAACCATGCATCAGGCGTGTATTTTGAAGCAACTTTTCCGTTCTTGGCTATCTGCTTGGCCATCCGATTGGATATAACCTGCGCTGTTCCCGTTTTGCCTGCTATGGATATAATATTGCTTCTTGCTCTAGTAGCTGTTCCAACATCACTGTTTACGGCATCGTACATTCCTGCTCTTATCACTTCATCGGTGCTCCTTTTTATTATCCTTATTTTCTCTTCTTTTTTGTTTGCAATATGCGGTTTTATAAAATAGCCTCCGTTTGCAATTGTTGCAGCCATTGAAGCTGCTTGCAGCGGAGATATTCTAACATATCCTTGTCCGACTGCCATCATTACAGTATTACCTGAATACCATTGTTCGTGCAGTTTGTGCCATTTCCATGATGCAGACGGTATAGTACCTATATGAGCTCCTTCTAAATTGGAAATCTTTCTTCCAATTCCAAACTTATATGCCATTTGCTTAATTCTCTCTGCCCCTACCATCAACCCCAATTTATAGAAAAATACATCCGACGAAGATGCTATTGCTCTATGGATATTTATTAATCCGAAGCCCCCTCGTTTCCAATCGTGATACACTTGATTGGCAATTTTTATCTCGCCAGGGCAAAATATCTTCGTATATTTGTTTATTACGTTATTATCAAGCGCGGATGCTGCTGTTATTACTTTAAATATAGATCCCGGAGGATAAGTGTTTATCGCTCTATTAATAAGCGGTTTATTTTTGTTTGCCCTAATTTTATTCCATTCTTTGTTTGTTATTCCGGTTGAAAACAGATTGGGATTGTATGACGGACTGCTGTATATAGCAACTATATTTCCTGAAGATGGCTCAATTGCTACAACAGCTCCTTTTTTGCTTCCAATACTTTCTTTGATTATTTTCTGCAGTCTGGAATCAACGGTAAGAAATACATTTTCACCGTTAATAGCAGGTCGGTTTTTTAATATTTTTATTATGTCGCCAATTCCGTTAGTGGTAACCAATTTAGTTCCGTCTTTGCCTTTTAGTCTGTTTTCGAACATATTTTCCACACCTGTTTTGCCCGAATAATCATATCGCTTGTATTTATTGCTTTTAAGCTGATTTCTTGTAATTCTTGACACATATCCAACGGTATGTGCAAACAAACTTTTCATGGGATAAACCCTTTCGGGTTCTAATTGTACAATTGTGCCTTTTAGTGCTATGCGATTTAATTCATATTCAATGAGCTGTTCCCGCGTTAGTTTTTTTATAAGTATTTTACCCGATGTTCTCTTTTTTATCATCCCTTTAATCTTGTTTTTGGAAATACCGGTTAGAGATGAAAGTTTGATAATGGCAGCACTGTTTATTTTGTGCTTGTCAGTCACATATAATGCGAATGATGGAATATTTTTTGCTAATACAACCCCATTTCTATCCAATATATCTCCTCGCATAGCTTTTGTATAATAGGTTTCTCTATTTGTACTATTTAGAATTTTTTCAAGACTATTGCCTTTATCAATCTGAATATGAAACATTTCTACAGAAGTAAAAATCGCTATTATCAGTATGGAAATTTTGAGAATTTTTATACGTTTGATAAAATGGGGAATATTCCCCACATAGATTTTAGATTGCAAGGCGAGATCTGTTTAGATATGAATAGAAAAAATAGATTAAGATATATATAGCGGCTATCGGGGCAATGTTATGTGAAAGCCATTCGTACACATTCATTGTGTTTGGTATCGGGATTGAGAACAAATTGCCTATGAAAGATCGCAATATGGTTGACAGAATCACGGTAAATGAGAAAATAAACGCATCGGTAAAAAAGTTTTTCTTGGTAATATTCAGTATAACTTTATCTATAAGAATCGGAATTATAAATGTGATGAAATTCATTCCAAGAACGGTTCCGTCGATAGTGTCTTCGATTATGCATACAACGAATACAGAAAAAATCAACTCTATATAACCAATATCTTTTTTACTGATAATAATTAGAACATAGGATATAACTCCTACTTGTGTTGAGAAATTGCTGAAATTGGCAACTACAGAGCTAACTATTGTTCCTAAAATGAATATTACGGCTATTTTCCATGTCATTGTTTTTAACCACGGCTATCACATATAAGGATCTATTGGCTTCCGCTGCAGGCTTCACTTCGGCAACTGTTTTCAATGAGTCTTCATCTATAATTTTAGTAATAATACCTATGATAATGTTTTTAGGGTACTTACCGTCAAGTCCCCCTGTTTTGAGAACATCTCCGACAGACAGCGGCTTGTCTGAAAAATAAGTATATACGGCATACGGCTTTCCCGTTCCTCTGTATATGCCCCATCCATTAGTGCGTGAGTCAACCGCATCAATAACATTGCCCTTAGTAAGTATTGACCATACACTGCTTTTAGACGGGTAACTATTTTTAACTCTTCCTATTAGTTCGAGGTTATTTGTTATTATGGGTGTTCCGCTTACTACATGATTATTTGTGCCGAGGTTAATCCAAAACTTGCCATTGTAGTTTATGTCTCTTGCAATTATCTGCGACCCGATAAATTTATAAAAAGCAAAACGGTAATCTAATTTCATAGGAAAAAGCTTTGATACGCCATCCAGCTTCTTTTTATAAATACTATTTTGCCATTCTAATTTCTTTATCAATACAAATTCCTTTGATGGTTTCCGTTTGATTGATCTGATTTTGTCATTTCCAATTATAAAATTCACCATTGAAATTTTAAGTTTCGTTATTGATGATTCTACCAAATAACTATATGGGTCTATTGATAAACCGTTAATACCTATAGTTTTGTTTGTCAATGAAAAAATAGAGAGAGCTATTATGGTAAGTAAAATAATATAGCTTACTTTTCTTTTATTGCGTGAATGAAACATTCTTTAGAAGCTTTAGCTGTTTTAATGCGATTGACGCGCCGTTTACAACCGAATAAAGAGGTTCGTCACCTCTTATTATAGGTAATCCTGTCCTTTCTTTAATAAGTGTATCCATGCCATGTATTATGGAGCCGCCTCCCGTAAGAAATATTCCCCGATCAACTATATCGGCAGCTAATTCGGCCGGGATAGTTTCGAGAACATTCATTATGGCAGTGATTATCTCTTCTACAACAGGCATTACAGCATCTCTTATTTCATTTTTTGTTACTTGCACCGTACTGGGTGTGCCTGAGGCAAGGTTAAGGCCTTTTACAAATGTCTTTGTATTTTCGACACTCTTATCTACCGATCCTATATCTATTTTTAGCCTTTCAGCTGTTCGTTCGCCAACTTGCATTCCATATTTGTTTTTTAAATACTGACTTATGGCTGTATCAATTTTTACACCGCCTGTTCTTACAGATGTTCCTACAACGATTCCGCTTAGACTGATAACTGCAATTTCCGTTGTTCCACCGCCGATATCCACCACCATATTTCCTGTTGGTTCTTCAACGGGAAGACCAATTCCTATAGCAGATGCCATTGGCTCATCAATAAGAAATACAGATCTTCCGCCGGCGGAAGCGGCAGCATCCATAACAGCTTTTCTTTCAACAGGTGTTATGCTGTGAGGGACAGCTACAACTATTCTGGGTCTTATAATTGACATTCGATGATGGTTTGCTTTTTTAATAAAGTAACGCAGCATTCCTTCGGTGGCCTCAAAATCAGCTATTACTCCATCTCTCATAGGCCGAATTGCTTTGATATTGTCAGGTGTTTTGCCTATCATGTTTCTTGCTTCGGTTCCTACGGCCACAAATTTTTTACCGCCATGCCCATCATTTTTTACAGCAACAACGGAAGGCTCGTTTATAATAATACCTTTATCCTCAATGCTTATTAGCGTATTTACAGTTCCAAGGTCAATTGCAAGGCCTTTGGCAAATATAGAAAATGGAAACATCAATTCTCCTTTTAAAAAATTATCGCTTTATGATATATCAAACAGCCTTGACTGTCAACAATGAATTTATCTTTTTGTAAATTAAAATATCCGCATCCTCGTGCGATAATTTACTTAGATTTTCAGACATTTGTTCTAATTTAATCGAGAGTTTTTTTATAGTATCATACAATAATCTACTCGTTAGTTTGTTATCTTCAATTATAACTGCTCCTCCCGCTTTGACAATCTCTCTGGCATTAGTCATCTGATGATTTTGAGCCGCATAAGGGTAGGGTATAAATATGGAAGGTATTCTCAAATAAATAAGCTCGCTTATGGTTGCAGCTCCCGCTCTTGAAATTGCCAGATCAGAAAAGCTGTATATTTTTTCAATATCGTATATAAAACGATATATTTTCACATTCTTCATACCTTGATATGCTGTTTTTACAGCATCGAAATCATCCGATCCGGTTTGGCATATCATATCTATTGATTCGTCTTTTTTGATATATCGCACCATATTTATTATCGCACTGTTTATAGATTTGGAGCCTCTGCTGCCACCTAATACGATAACTTTAGTATGTTCGTTTTTATGCTTTATTTTTACAGATTGCTTTATCCCGCTTCTTATCGGATTTCCGCATATACTCCATCGCTTTTTAAAAAATTTTTCCGATGATGCAAAATTAAGAAAAATCCATTTAGCGAATTTCCCTATTATACGGTTAGCAAGTCCGGGAACACTGTTTTGTTCAAGTACAAACAGTGGAATACCAATTAATCCTGCTGCTATTGATACTGGAAGGCATACAAAACCTCCTGTCGCAACAACGCAGTCAGCTTTTAATTTTCTCAAAAACAGGACTGATACAAAAATAGACATTATAAGTTTTAATATTGAGCCGACCTTATTTCTAAAACTTTTTCCAACATACCCTGATATGTTCAGCAGTATATATTCAAAATCATATCTTGGCAGAAGTTTAGCCTCAATACCAATTTTTGATCCGGCAAATGTAACTTTCCACCCCTCTTTTTTAAATCGTTCAGCCATAGCTATAGCTGGTGTTAAATGACCTCCGGTGCCGCCGCCGGTTATTACGACTCTATTCTGCTGCAATTCTGTATAAAATTCCAAGCATTATGAAACTTACGACCATAGATGAGCCTCCTAAACTTATAAACGGCAGCACGATTCCTTTGGGAGGCGAAAGCCCTGATACACCCATCATATTTATCAAAGATTCTGCAGCGATTAGTGTTGTGATGCCGAGTGCTGTCATTTTATCAAACAGATTAGCCGCTCTTCTTGCTATTTTCATGCAAATGATAATAAAATAAGCGTATATTAGGATAAAACCCATTGAACCTATGAAACCCGTTTCTTCACTTATAATAGGCAGTATATAATCGGTTTGAGCTTCAGGCAGGTAAAACAGTTTGGTTGTACTATTTCCGATACCTTTTCCAAAAAGCCCTCCTGATCCGATAGCAATAAATGATTGAACGCTTTGATATCCCGAACTTTGAGAGTGCTCCCACGGGTGTAAAAAAGCCGAGATTCTTTTCGATCTATACGATTGACTAAATAAAATAATAGCAAATAGGACAGATAATATGCTTCCGATGACTATTATGTGAGTCATCTTGGCTCCAGCTGCAATCAGAAGTATAAAACCAATTGCTGCTACAATTAAAGCATCACCATAATCAGGTTCCAGAACAATGGCAAAAGAGGTCAGCAGAATAACAACAATGAGAGGTGCCATTGCTATTTGTTTGTTAATAATTTGGAATTTTGATATATAAAAAGCCGAATATAAAATAATGGAAAGTTTGGCTAATTCGGATGGCTGAAAATAGATCGAATCAATTTTGAACCATCGAATAGATCCGTTTGTCTGATGTCCGAGAGGTGTGATAATTATTATTAAAAGCAAAATAAATGAGGTAAAAAAGTACAATATACTCTGTTTTTTGAGTTTATCGGAGGATAGTCTGCTGTAATACAAAAAGAGCAGTAATCCAATAGCAATATGAATCAAGTGAACTTTGAGAAAATGATAACCATTTCCGTATTTTAACATGCTAATCGGAGCAGAGCTGCTATATACAGCAACAATCCCTATTGCTATAAGCAAAAACGCAGATGTCAAAAGTTTAGACTGCAGATATGATCTATTCATTTTTCTCGAAAATTTAGGATTTTCATTATTACCTTTTTCGTCAATAGCTGTACTCCTCCTTTATTTTAGCCACAATCTCTTTGAACTTGTCGCCTCTTTGTTTGTAGCTTTCAAACTCATCAAAGCTGGAACAGCCCGGCGATAAGAGCACGGTATCACCTCGGGCTGCAAAATTAAAAGCTGCATATACGGCTCCTTTGAGATTTAATGCAGGAACAACAAATTGATCGCTATGGAGCTGAGATCTGATTTCGCCTCTTGCCTCACCGAATGCCACAATGGCTCTTATTTTATCATTTCTTTTTAATATTTTCGAAAAATCTCCTCCTTTGTATCTGCCGCCAAGCAGAAGGGAAATTTTTCCCTTTTTATCAAAACTATCTATAGCGACAACAACGGCGTCCACATTTGTGGCTTTAGAATCATCTATAAAATCTACCTTATCCACAGTATCAACATAGCTTACTCTATGCTCTAATGTTTTGAAATTATGCAAAGCTTCCTCCGTTTTTCGTTTATTAAGACGTACAAATATATTTGATGCAAGTAGTGCGGCCATAATATTTTCTAAATTGTGGCCGCTTTTTAATCTGAAATTATCATAATTAAATTTCATATCGCCTAAGATTATATATTTGCCGAGTTTATATATATCTGTTTTATCATGCAGCGAAAAATATAGTCTTTTCGGCCTTATATTAAAGTTTATATCAATATTTTTATCGAAGCTGCTAATAAAATAGTCGTTATTGTCCTCTGATTTGACAGGCTTTAGTTTGAGGAATTTATACTCGTTTAGACTGCCGTGTCTATCAAGATGATCTTCGGTTATATTAAGCAGTATATATACTGACGGTTTAAATGTCGATGTCTGCTCCATTTGAAAACTGCTGACTTCACATATAAACAGATCGTATTTTTCTTCGCTGTCTGTATAATGTATGAGAGGCGTTCCTATGTTGCCTGCCAATGCAGATCTGACCCCATTTGCAGTAAGAATATTATGTATTAAATGGCAGCTTGTTGTTTTGCCGTTCGTACCTGATACTGCAATTATTGGTTTCTTTATTAGTCTATATGAGAACTCCAGCTCAGATACGATCTCGGAGCCATCACTTCTCAGCAGATCAATGAGCCAATGATCTTTCGGCCATCCCGGGCTTACAATTGCAGTATCGTAATGTTTTGTTGTATTATGCTTTGCATTTGGTGATATGTTATCAAAAACATCGTAATCAATTTTATGATTCTTTAAATAATCAATTACCGCCAAACCGGTTACTTTTTTTCCTAAAACCGCTATTTTCATCGTACTTTAAACAAAATAAGACTAAATATAGCAATTATCAATCCCATAATCCAGAATCGTATAATAATTTTAGGCTCTTTCCAGCCTTTTAACTCAAAGTGATGATGAATGGGCGTCATCAAAAAAATCCGTTTATTTGTTAATTTAAAGTTTGAAACTTGAAGTATTACCGAGACTGTTTCAACTACAAATACCGCTCCTGCAATCGCAAGCAGAATTTCATCTTTAATCATTACGGCTGTGACGCCCATGACAGTTCCTATTGCAAGCGAGCCCGTATCACCCATAAAAATTTCAGCAGGATAACAATTGTACCACAAAAAGCCAAGCAACGATCCGAAAAGCGCAGAGAGATATACGGATATTTCGCCAGCTCCTATGATGTGCGGGATTTTTAAATATGTAGCGAAGTTAAGGTTGCCTGCGAGGTAAGATGCCAATATAAACACTATTATTAGAATGAGCGCAAGCCCCGTTGCCAAACCGTCAAGTCCATCAGTCAAATTTACTGCATTTGCACTTCCAATGATGACAAAACCGGCAAAAATAAAATAGAACGCACCGAGATCAACCGTAAGTTTTGTAATGGGGAAGAACAAGTTTGTACTATACGGAAAATGATTGTTCATATAAATATTATATATTATATATATAATAGATATAGCAAAGAGTATTTCCGCAGTAAGTTTTGTTCTTGCCTTTAGACCTTTGGAATTGTTTTTCTTTACTTTTAAATAATCATCATAAAATCCGAGCGAAGCTCCAAAAATAGTTGCAAAAATCAATGCCAGCACAAAGCCATTTGTTATATTTGACCATAGCAGTGATGAAAAGATTGTCGCTGAAGAAAAAACGATACCGCCCATACTAGGAGTTCCTTTTTTTAACTTATGACTGATTGGTCCATCGTCTCTAATCACATCTCCTAATCGTTTCTTCTTACTCATCTTGATAAATTGCGGCGTTAGCAGTATCACAATTATAAATGCCGTTAAGGCTGCTGATATTCCTCTAAAACTAATATATCCAAAAAGAGCAGGCACTTTAGAAACATGTTCAAGATATAGGTATAATAAGTATAACATTTATTATAATCTCAAACTAAGCTGCTTACCGCTAACTATTTTTAACATTTCCTGCCAAATTCCTTCCATTTTAAACTCCCTCGAACCTTTTATAAGCAGTTGATCACCAGCTTTTAAGTTGTCTATTAAATATTCGGCTATCTGTTTGAAGTTATCAAAATAGTGCGCCGATACTTCGCATAGATCGGCGGCATTTCGTGAGAGTGTGCCGCAGACTATTAGTTCGGTTTTACCGATAGCTTTTATCATGTTTATAATATCAATATGATATTTCATGCTGTTTTCTCCGAGCTCCGCCATATCACCCATAACTATGAATCTTTTTCCCGCTTGAATTTCAGTCATTTTGTCAATTGCGTATTTAAATGAAATCGGATTTGCATTATAACAATCTAAAATAACAGACGCTCCGTTTATTGTATGCCTTTCCATTCTTAACGGCGTTTCTGCCGGACAAAGTGTTATGTTTTGATTTGGCAGAATCAATTTTAGAATTGACATGGCAGCTGATAAATTTGCATTTGCAATATCTTTTTCTGCGAATATCGTGTTATGCTCATCATATATGACAATATGATTTCTATCAAATCCTATGCTATCCGCCTTTTTATAACTTTCCTCAAGCAGTTTTTTATTTGTTCCATCAACAGCAAGATAGCCCGACTGATCAGTATATTCAAGTACGGAAAGTTTTTCTTGAATGACCGCATCTATTGAGCCGAATGACTCCAGATGACTTGCCCCCACAGGCGTAATAACCGAATGGGTCGGTCTTGTCAATGCTGCGAGCACTGCAATTTCACCGGGGTGATTTGATCCGAGTTCGACTACGGCAAATTTAGTTGAACTGTTAATTTTCAGAAGCGTCAGAGGTACGCCTATCTGATTGTTTTGATTGGAAAATGTGGCGACGGTATTACCATATTTTTCCAGTTGTTTGCCAATAAGTTCTTTTGTAGTTGTTTTGCCCACACTCCCTGTAACGGCTATAACTGGAATTTGATATTTTAACCGATTAAATCTGGCAAGTTTTCCAAGAGCTTTTGTTGTATCATCCACCTTGAGAATATTTATTCCGTCTATCCGGTTAATTGCCTCGGAGCATACAACGGCAACCGCTCCGTTTTTAACAGCTTCAGGTATAAAATCGTGACCGTTAAGGCGGCTGCCCTTTAAGCAAAAGAATATAAAACCGGGTTGAGCCAATCTGCTGTCAATACATATATTTTCAAAGTGCGTTGACTGTCCTTTGTAAATTAAATTAGCTTGTGTTGTTTCCAGCAATTCCTGAAGCTCTATCATTAATTATCCTGCCTTCTGTTGTGTGTAGATGTTGAATCTTTCTTTATCAGCTCACAATTTATTTTAAAATGTATCAGCATTCAAAATTTCTTTTACCACGATTCTATCGTCGTAATATATGCGTTTATTTCCTATAATCTGGTATGTCTCATGACCTTTTCCGGCAATCAGAACAGCATAACCGGTATTTGCCATTTCTATAGCCTGTTTTATGGCTTGTTTTCTATCAGGCTCAATTGAGAATTTATTTGCATGAAAACCGCTTGTCACATCTTTAATGATTTTCAATGGATCTTCTGTTCTCGGGTTGTCGCTTGTAACTATGGCAAAATCAGAAAATCGTTCAACAGCTTCAGCCATAAGCGGTCTTTTTGTCTTGTCTCTATCTCCGCCTGCTCCAAAAACAGTTACGATTTTTTTATAATTAAGATCTTTTATACAGTTGCCGACATTGTATAATGCATCGGGAGTATGAGCATAGTCAATGTATATATCAATACCTTTTTTTTGAATTTTTTCTATTCGCCCGGGTACGGATTTAAGATCTGATATTCCTTTCCTGATTTTATCGGTACTTATAGATTCAGCAGCGCCAAATCCTATTGCCGCCATGATATTGTATAGATTGTAGCTGCCTAAAAGCGGAGATGAAATTTCAAAGCTCTCTTTTCCTAATTTTATGTTAGCGTTTATGCCATTCTTTGTAAGTGAGTAATTAGACGGATGTATAAAATTATGTTTTTCAAATCCGTACGATATAGCGTTGCTGCATTGAGCTATAATTTTTTTGCCGGTGGCTGAATCACCATTTATGATTGACGGAGTATCGTCCAAAAAAAATGCCATTTTCGCCTTTTCATAATTTTCGAGTGTCTTGTAATAGTCAAGATGATCTTGAGATAAATTTGTGAAAAGTTTTTCGGAAAATTTTATACCGTATATTCTGTTTTGGCTGATAGAGTGACTTGATACTTCCACTATAACAAAATCCGCCCCATCTTTTTTCATTGTCGATACTATTTTCCAGAATGTTATTGGATCCGGAGTTGTGAGCTTGGGATCTAATGATAAATTTGAATATTCGTATTTTATTGTTCCTATGAGTCCAGGATTTCTTCCATCTGCTTTGAGGATAGAGCGCATCAGATAAGTGCATGTAGTCTTTCCATTTGTACCGGTGATTCCAGCTATCTTAATAGAGCCGTGCATAAAAAATCGTTTTGCAGCTTTCGCAACAACTATCCGTTCATCTTTAACTCTTACACTGTTAATGTTCCCAGCTAATTTTTTCTCCGTAACCACTGCAACAGCTCCGCGTTTTAATGCGTCATATATAAAATCATTCCCATCCGCCTTGCTGCCTTTTACAGCAAAAAACAGTGATCCTGAACTACATCCCGATGAAGAAAGCGATATTGACCGAATATCTAAATCGTTATACCTATTAATAATTTTAGCATTCTCAATCAACGAAGAAATTTTCATTTTTTATACTTTTACCTTAATTTTTTTTCAAGCTTTTTTTTGTATCACTTAAAACTAATTCCCATTCCATATAATGCAATAAAAATCAATTAAACGTTTCTTTTATTATTTGCAATAAAACGAGCCAATCTCTATTATTAATTTGCCACTTGTTTTAATATTAAAAAAGATGACTTTATTATATTTTTGAATATGGGAGCAGCCACTTGACCGCCGTAAAATTTTGTTTTAGGCTTTCGCAGTGCCACATACAATATTGCTTCAGGTTTACCAGCAGGAAAAATACCTCCAAATGATGCTACATATTGATGTTTTAAATATCCTCCATGTGATGGTATTTGAGCCGTACCCGTTTTCCCTGCTATTTTAATACTATTCATGTAAGCCTTTTGTCCCGTTCCGATTTTTACAGCCGCTTCTAATATATTAACCACCTGATGAGCGGTTTTTTCTTTTATTATATGCGTTGGATCCTTATAGGTTTTGTTTAATATGAGGTGAGGATATACATTTTTTCCATCATTTGCAATGATTGCAAATGCTTTTGCTACCTGCAGCGCAGTTACCGCAATACCTTGCCCGAATGCTACGGTTGTAAACCGATCTTTGTCGGATAAATAATTTTTTCGTACTATGCCCCTTGATTCACCAGGAAGCTTAATCATTGTTTTTTGTCCAAAACCAAATCTTTTGATATACGAAAAAAATACATCCTCTCCAATTTTACCGGCTATTTCCATGGCACCTATATTGCTTGATTTAATGATAATCTGTGCAGCCGTGAGCCATTTGTGGGGATGAGAATCATGTATAAAATATTTGCCCACTCTGTATCTTCCGTTGTGCGTAAAAAAAATATCATTAGGACGTACGCTATTGGTATCAAGCGCCGCCGATATAGTCACTATTTTGAATACCGATCCCGGTTCAAATAGATTGGAGATTGCCTTATCTCGCATGATTTTATACGGCACCTTATACGCTTTGTTGGGATCATATTCAGGATAACTGCTCAATGCTAAGATTTCACCATCTTTTAGCATCAGTATAGCCACACCACTTTCAGCCTGGAATTTTTTTACTCCTGCCGATAATTCTCTCTGCACTATTGCCTGAAGCCTTGAGTCGATAGTTAAATGTATTTTATTGTAACGGCTGGCAGCCGGCTGTTTGTAGGCAATTTCTTTATGGCGGGCATCAGTTATAATAATATTACTTTTATGGTTTTTTATCTCTATCTCTTTATTTAAGCTTTTTTCTATGCCGTCCAATCCATTACCGTCAACTCCGCAAAATCCAATGATATGTGATGCAAGTTTTCCCTCAGGATAGACTCTTTTAGTTGTTTTAATTAGGTTTATATCATCTATTGCAGATAGTTTTTTGACCATGTCGGCAGACATACGCCTGCGTCTTGCAATCCATAGAAAGCGGTTTTTCCTGAAGTTTTTTTTAATCAATGCAATTTTTCCCGAAGTTGTATTGAGAATGGATTCAGCTTCTCTTATATGGCCAAAATTATCTGTTTTTCCGTAAACCGAATAAGCGGGAACCGATTTTGCCAGTATTATTCCGTTTCTATCCACTATTTCTTTTCTTGAAGAGATCTCATTGATTATACTGGAAATTTCTCTGCTGCTCATTTGTTTTAGGCTATTTCCGTTAATAATCTGAAGATTAAAAAATCGTACGATAATAATTAGATAAAACAAGATAAAAATAGACAGTTCAAACTTTGTAAAATTATTAAATCTATCTTCATTCACATTGCGTAAAGGTTTGATCTTCATTATTTACCTTATGGCACCTATGGAAACCCTATATGTTCTCAGCATTATAGCAGGTATGCTAATGCAAGGCAAAACTATGCGAGGAGCTATTAGTAGCTTCAAGTAGTTTTAACGAAACAGTAG
>VAPE01002190.1_pt1 | contig 33939 bp, 40 predicted proteins | sample 3393911 | NCBI WGS metagenome assembly VAPE01 (sample SAMN08290436, study PRJNA428436) | hydrothermal vent metagenome | isolation source: Deep-sea hydrothermal vent chimney | place: Atlantic Ocean: South-mid Altantic Ridge
CATTATCTCTACTTCCTTGCCGTAGAGATTCCGGTAAATTTTACCATCCCTATAATAGGGCGGGTTTTGATTGCAGGCAAAGTACCCAACAGGTATAAATCTTTCCGGATGCCTAAACGGCGAACAATCGAAATGTGTCGCCGGAGCAACATCTCCGGTTTTTTGGTCGTAATAGTACGATAATTTATTAAACCCGTTCATACCTATTCCTCCTCAGAAATAATTTCAAGCTTAGCAGCTTGTCCAGGCCGCCCCATAGGAGCGGCTAAGATAAGATGTTATACTTTCGCAAAACCCCTACACCCTAATATCTGACCAGTTTCATCTCTAACAATATCTTCTGGAATAATTAGATCCGTTCTTTCCCCTTTCATAGCCTCTGCTACGATCCTAGAAACGACATATAGCGTATTTTCTTCCGGGTTAAAAAGATTACCAACATCTCCAAAAACAGATTCATATAAGGGATAATTTCCAATTCCCCCTATAAGATGCCTTTCAACCCTGCAACGAGCAGGGAGTTCGTCGAAAGGTAAAGTTTCTAGGATTTCCCCATCCTCTCCCAGAATATTAATATCATGTGGAGTTAGATTTACTAACTTCTCTTTTTTCTTTGATCTAATTAAATCTAATCTCCAGTTCTCTGAAGAAATTTCTTCTCCATCATTTTCTCTAATTTCTTTTATAATTTTTTCTTTGGGACCCTCCAGTATTATACCATGAAACCCTATGGAATGATATTCCCATATATCTATATCCTTTTTCATCGCTATTCTAATATCTCTTTCTCTGGAATCTCTATCATCATACATAATTTTCTCCTCGATTTTAATATTATTTTCTACGTGCAATTTCAGCTAAAAGTTCTTCTGTGCTAAATTTAGCTAAAGGTGAAGGCTTTTCTTTTCCAAGAAATTCTTCAATCATATTCCAAAGACTGATCGCCCATTCCCTTGAATCCTCAGCCTCTGCAATAACCTTAACCTTGCCATCAGATTCAATAGTAAACAAATTGTAAAACTTCTCCTGATTTTTCCGGGAACCACCTATCCCACAATCTAGATACAAATTTCCAACGATATAGGTATCTCCAGACTTTCCCATGAAATCTCCTTTCAGGGAATAACCATTATTTTTTGACCGGTCAATACCGGTTACACTTTTTGTCCACCCACCATTATATCGGGTAGCTTCTTTAATTTTTTCCCATGGATTTCCAAAATATTTACCTTCACTCTGCTTTGTCATTTCTCGACCTCCTCAAGTCTTTATAATATAAATATACTATAATTTTACCTATTTGTCAAGAATTATTTTGAGTTTTTTTAAGTTTTTTTTAAGTTTAGATTTGAATTTACTAAACAAAGATTGAGTAAAATGATATAATTTGTTATAATATAAAGGATTATAATTTAAACTTTTTTAAAAGTTTTTCATTCTCTTCTATTAATGCTTCTAATTTAAGAATTATATCCCTAAAATTATTTAAAATAGATAATGAACCTATTTTTTTATGAGATAAAAAATAATCAAAATCTTTATATATGGAATATAATCTTTCCAATTCTAAATATAATTCCTTGCCCAAAGCTACATAATTATTCATCTATGCATCTTTCATAGAGATATTATCTCTAGGACATTTTAATTTATTACAAGATTTCCTCCCAATATATGATTTTTTATATCCACATTTAGGGCAAACACAATTATTACTATCTCCCTCTATACATAACGATATTAAAATTTCAGCTACTGATTTTTTAGAATGTATAATTTTATTTATTCTTTCCCCTCTAGTCATAATTTTATCCCCTTTTAATTTTTATTTAATATAATTTTTATATATAGGTGTGCAAAGATATTGTGATTTTGCCCTATAAAAATATAAAAACTTATAATCGCATATAGTATAGGATTGAAAATATTTTTTATAACTACTACCATTCATAATATTCTCAATACCTCTAACCTTTTTATTAGCAAATCGTTTAAAAAGTTTAGTAGTTCTTCTATGATGATCCGTCCACCCCCATGTTTTTTTATATGATCTACTCATAAACTTCTTCCCCCTATGGAGATGGGAGGAGTCGAACCTCCGTTTTTAATTCAATACAATCTTTTAAGATACAGGATTGTTCAAGATATAGGCTTTTTCGTTAATCCTTATTATTGAATTAAATCGAAACCTTTTTCATCCCCTTATATCTATATTAGTATCCATTCTTTCAATAATTAAATCTTTTATATCCTTCTCCTTTAAAACTTTCCATTTATCAATCCCATTTCTCCAATCCCTATATAATTCCTTTTCCGTAATAGGAATCTCTAATTTTATATATTCAATTTTATCAGTACCTCCATATATCCATACATACACTTGTTGTCCGCTATCTATACATAATTGCTTACATGAACATTTATGATAATCATGAATACTTCTTGAAATTAAAATATCCCCACATACTAAACATTTTATAGCCGTAACTTTCATAGTAAATTTCTCCTATTTAAATACTCTAAGCATTTATTTTTTTATTTTAATTCTTTTTTTTTTATTTTAATTCTCCACATATTTAAAAACATTTGCAGTATCTCCAATATACAAATATTTCAAATGATCTAACTTTCCCATATTCTGTTTCAGAATATCTATTTCTAAAATATCTTCCATAATATTAGTTTCATCATTATCGGGAAAAAATCTTTCCGCATAATATTTAGCTCTAAAAGCACTCATAACAATTCTACTTCTTTCCCCTATTGCTCCACTATTTTTAATCGTATTAAGTGAAGGCTTTAATTTATCTAAATTTTCTATACTATTAACTGGAGTATTGTCTGCTTGTCTGTTTGCTTGAACAACTCCTAGAAAGTGTACATTTAAACTTTTAGCCATTTCATGTAATCTATTCATATTATTTTCATAGATAGTCGATTGTTTATCCCCACCTTTATTAAAATCTTTTACCATAGTTAATAAATCCACAGTAACACTTAAATAATTAACATGTAATTTTTTCTTAGTCTCTTTAATTAAGTATTCAACATCAGATAAAGATAAAGATGGTTCCTCTACAAAATAAAATCGTTTAATCTTCTTAAACTTCTGTCTCTCCTCCTCCAATATTTTAAATGCCCTTTCCGAATCATCTTGCAAACTTTTAGGATAAAATATAGATATAGGAATTCTATTTCTTAAAGCTATTAGCCTATCCATAGTTGAGATTAAATCCATTTCCAGGGATATATATAAAATAGGTATCTGCCTATTTATTTGCCTATTGATAAGATTTAAAGCATAAACAGATTTACCAATACCTGTTGATGCAAATAATGTAGAAATAGTACCAGGAGCAAATCCCATAAATAAGGATTGATCTAAATAGGAATCCCCACTACTATAAAACCATTCCCCTTTCTGTCTTTTAATAATTATAGAAAAATAATCATCATACATATCAGATATAGTATATAATAATTTATTTTCTTGCTTAACATAAGAAAGATTTTCTTCTATATCTGTAATAAAACTTTCTATCTTTTCTACATTTAATTTACCTCTAGTGGATACTTCCTTTAAAACATTTTTTAAAATATTATTTTCAATATTATAACTAGCAAAATCCTCTCTTAATCTTTGTAAATAATATTCAAAATTATTTATATCGTAATCTACTTCAAATAATTTTTCAATATTATATTCATTTATTAATTCATTTATTTTATTCCCCTCCGATATTATATTAGTTGGAGTTAATTCAATAACAATATTTATTTTTTCCGATAATGTTTTTAAAACATCATATATATCTTTAGCTATTTTTGATACAAAATAATTTCTTTTCGGTATTAATAATAATTTTGGATCTTTAATAAAACATCTTAGAATTTGTTGTTCATTCAATATAGTAGATAACAATTATTTTCCCCTTAATCATTAAATATTGTTTCAGGTAAATTATAATCAATCTCATCCCGGAAATGAAAAGGAATTACTGATCTTTGTATTAATTTTTCTATATGTACATTAAATATTTTTCCAATTTCAATTATTGGTATATTAGATGTAAAACAAATAGCTTTATTTAATTGTTCAATTCTTTTACGTAGAAAAGAATCTAAAAAAGCTAACTGATACCCGGACTTATAAATAGTAACTTTATTAGGATCAAAGGAATCATCAATAATTAAAAAATCACAATTCATTAACTCTAAAACTTTATCTTCTAAATCATTTTTAAAATCAACACTTTGCAGTAATTTTAATAAATCATTCATTAATATAAATTGTACAGAGAATCCTATCTCAAGTAAATTCTTGCCTATCCATGCCGCTATTGTAGTTTTCTGGGTAGATGATTGTTTACTCCATAGATATAAATGAACCGATTTAAACTTTTTGTAAAAATCTTTTACATATTTTTTAAATTTTAAAATATCATTTTTATTTTTTACACCTATATACGAATTAATATTATAGCTTAATACTTTTCTCGGTAATTTTGATTCATATACGGCTATTTCTAATTTACTTTTTTTCTTATACCTTTGTAAACAATTACAAGGTATAACTATAGTTTCTTTATTACTATCTATCTTATACAAATATCCATTATTACATCTTCCACAGGATATAAATTTTTCTATCATTCTATAATTATCTTTTCCAAAGAATTCCTTATCTTTCTCTTAAATAGTTTTTCAATTTCAGTTTCCTCTCCATCCTTAATTTGACCTATAATCTTTTTTAAAAAATCACAGGGAACAAATTCTGTTTCAATTATAGCCTCTTTTTTTCCTCTACTTATGAAATCATCAATATGTTTAAAATTAAACTCCCCAATTAATGGGAAAGAAGTAGGTTTATCCTCCATATAATTAAAAATTGTTTGCGTAACAATAGCCTCCCATACCTCTTTTATATCCTCGGAGGGTAACCCTGATAAATAATGTATTTTTTGAATAAATGCATGTTCTTTATTAGAAAATCTTATCATAATATTTCTACTCCTTATAATATTCTACATTAAATATAATGCATAGAAATAAATAAGTCAATATAAAATATTAATTACAATTTAATTTTCTGCCAATCCATTCTAGCTATAGTAAAAAGAGCTTGCCTTCCCATATATCCATCAGATTCTGGAAATTCCTCTATAATAGATTCAAACATAAAGGGTCTATTCCTTACCTTTGTCATAAATTCTCCAGGCTTACCAAAACTTCTATTACTATAGTCTATCTTATTTCCATATCCGGGAAAGGGTGCATTATTTGTACCTATTAGAATACCATTTAATCCCCCTCTAGGAATATATAGAATACTATCTTGATTAAATTTTACACCTAACTCGAATAAATCCTCTTTTAAAGTACCTATATCATAAAAATCTTCAACAAAAAATACATTTTCAGTTACTTCTACAGCATCTTCGGTATCATAATTTTCAATATATGAACCTTTTACCTTTGTTATCAAATATTCAAGAGCTTGTAATTTTGCTAATAAAGAATAATTTCTTTTCTTATTCTCCTGTCTAGTGTAATAATGTATTTCTCCATCTATTACATCTTTTTCTCTTGATGCAGTAATAACCCCGCAATCATGATCTTTCATTTTAGAATACAATCTACTTAAACCAGATTCTTTTATTTTAATCATAATAAATTCCTTAACTGAATAATTCTATTTTATATTTTTTATATCCCACTTCTCTTACCCTCATACCAGGTTTAGAATCAATAGCCTGTTTCTTCAATAGAAATTCTGATTCTGTCATTCTAATCCCATTAAAAGTTACTTTTTCTTCTTTAATTTTACCTTCATCCTTTACTTTCTTTTTACCCATAATATTCTCCTTATATATTGACTTTTATATAAATTTTAATGGCATTATACCATAAAAATAATCAGAATGTTTTATATGAAGTATTTCACGACTCATATCATTACTTTCAAAAAATAATATATTAGTATTACAATTATTTAAAAAAGTTTTAAATAAATTATAATCTAGAGCTACTGTAATAAGCATATTAGACTCAACATCAATTATGATACTATTATTATCATTAGCAACATTATAAATTTTTAATTTATTATTTCCTATTGTTTTCATAGGAATATATTTATGTTTTTTAGATTTTTGCATTTCAGCAATTATTTCAAAAGCATTTTTAAATTCTTTATAATTAACTTTAAAATATTGTAAATAACTTGTTTTTTTAGGTATTACTAACTTATAATTTGGATACACACCATCATGTGGTATAACATAAGCAATTACATTATCCTTTGACAAAGCTATAATATTATTTTGATAATTAATATTTATATGCCCTTTAAATGTTTTTGCAAGTGCCTTAATTGATTTACCCGGGATTATAAATGATGTTAATTCAGCAAGAGAACAATCATTACTAATTATTATTTGTGTTCCATCACTCGCAACAAGTTTATTCTCAATACAATCAATATAAACACCTTTAAGAGAATCGTGTATTATATCTTTAGTTACAAATTTACTAACAAATTTAAGTGCATCAAAATTTATTAATGCAGAAGATAATGGAATTTCTTTTATTTCTGGAAAATTATTAACTGCATATTTGACTATTTGTATGCCATTAATTTTACCATCTTTAGTAATTTCAATATATTCATTAGCCTTTTTTACACAAAATTTTAACTCTTTATAATCAAGAACTATAGTTATTGGTTCTTGGCAATTTAATTTTATTTTTATTGTAACTTCTAAATTCGTACTATATAAAAATCCATCTCTAAATAACACACTAGGTATAGCATAGTTTTGTTTTTTTTGTATCCCCTGGATTTTTTGTAATGCCTGCAATAATTCTCTTTTTTCAATTTTCATTTTAAGCTCCTTAAATCTTTATACTATATACTTATAATATACTATACTAGTAACAAAAAATCAAGTAATTAATTAGTAATTAAACTAAATCTATCATTAATCTTTTTTAAAATATTTTTTTCTATACCTTTATTAATAGAAACACCTTTTTCAAATATATCTTCATCCCATGTATACCTGGGGGCACCCTTAAATAAATTTATACTATTAAAAACAGCCCCGCATAAAGAATCACTAACATCTTTAGCATTAATCCCCATAACAGATATATCCCAATCCCCACCATCTTCAAAAACTTCTCTTCCCTTTAAATGATCTATTTTCTTTCTCCCCTTTTCTGAAAGAATTTCTTGAATAGATTTCAAATTGTTTTTTAAAAATATATTTTTACCAGATTTAACTCGTTTATTTTTTATCCAGGAAACTAATACTAGATAAGGATTCATACTCCTTTCCACTGACATTTTAAATGCTTCAAAGCCTAGTCTCTTTAATTTTTGTATCTCCTCCGTACTTTGAAATTGATCAAAAGTTATTGCAGCAATAGGAATTTTACCTACAGATTTTAAATCTATTAAAAATTCAGTAATAGCATCTAAATTAATTTTGTCTGTAGTTGGAGCAATTGATATAGTAAAATCTACTACTTGAACAATTTTCCCTTTCTTCGTAATTTCTGGGTGTACCATACCTATAGATGTTAGGTTACCTGATTCTGATTGATCAATATGTATATACCTATCCTCATTAGGGGATCTATAAAATTCATATTGTCCATTTCCTAAATCAACAAAAAATATATCTCTAATTTGATTCCATATCAATTTTTCTGGGTCTCTAGATGCAGGGGCATAGATATAGGAATAAATATTTTTTAATCTATTTGAAAATATCTTTTCTATTATCTCAAAATCATCAAAAAGTTTTGTATCACTTCCAGACGGCCATCCACAATAATCTTTAACCGATTTTTTTAAATCATCAATAAAATTCTGTTTCACATCTATTGGAACATTATATATCTCGGTAATAGTATAATTTTTAATTTCACTATCTACTAGAAGTTTAGGTGGTTTAGCACCATTACCCCGAAATAATGGAAAAGTTTCTTTTGTTTCCTGCCATAGCGGATATTTAGAGGGGTGAACCTCCCAGTGTGTCCCCGTCCTAACATAATTTAAAGGATCCTCTGATGCTTTTCCTGAAAAAATATATTTATCAATCGGAGATACCTCCATATCATTAGGGGAGGAATCTAAAAAAGATGATGCAAAATATTGATGTCCAAATCTTGAATATATTCTACTTTTTGTATCATTATATATTCTCCATATAGTTTCAGGCGAAATTCCTCTATCAATAAAAAAAGATAATTCTGATAAAATACCTGCAATTAAAGTTAAACCTAAAATTTGATAAGGGTTAGCAGCTACTAAAATATGTAAATCATTAGTGAATTGTATAGATCCTATTTTACTTGCAGATGTCCAGATAATATCATTAGGGTATTCTTCTTGTCTTATTTCTAAACTCTCTTCCTTCCGCACCCTTCTAAATTTAGGAGAAGCTAAAAGAATCTGATAAAAAGGTTGTAATAAAATTTGATTAGCTTTTTGTAAAGAAAAAGAAATTAGAGCAGAAACTATAGAGGAGGCTTGATTTAATCCAAAAAACTTTTTTGCATTTCTCATTAAATTTAAATGAACATTTAAAAATATAACAGATACAGCACATTCAAAACTTTTACCATATCCTATAGCAGAGGCTAATACCATATGACGATAAGAGGAGAAAGGATTCCAGAAAATTTCTAAATCTTTTCTAACATGATCATATATCGATAATGCTACATTACCTAGCCATTCCGTAGTAAGAAATTCTTGAATAGTAGGAGGTTTCCTCCTATAATGAATCCTCCATACATTCATAAGAATATACTTTTTTTGCTCATTTGATAATAAATTATTATTAATAATTAATTTTAGAGCTGACTTAATTTCTTCCCCAGAAATAGAAGAAAAATCTTTTCTTTTAAAAACAGAGTTATCACCTTGAATTATATCGGTAAGTAAGTATTTAGTATTATCTATAATCTTTTCATTAGAATCCATATATTATTAGTAGAAAATAATAAATTATTCTATAGATATAAAAAATTATTTTATTATAATTCTTAGTTAATTTTATTTTCTACTTCATAATTATATATAGCATCATCAACAAAATCAAGAAGAACATCTGTATTTACTAGTTTATCTAGAATTTCATTATCAGAGTAAGTTTCATCTAAGAATTTAATAAAATTCTTAATACTAATAGTATCAATATTAATACCAATATTATCATTCCAATCAATCAAATCATCTACAAATTCTTCATCTATATCATGATTTGCTTCCATATATAATTCTCTTATTTTTTCCTTTATAGCATGCATATCCCAATAATCAATATAATCACTAGGAGATTCTAAAAAAATACTTTCTTTCTTATTCATAATAATTTAGTCCCTCTCCTTTTTTTAATCAATCCCAATATTGATTATTTATAATTGTTTCAACCCATTTATCAGTAGATTCAAACTCGGAGATTATACTTTCTACTCTTTGATAAAAACTTTCAAATTTAATATCTGCCTCATTACTAAGCTCAACAAAATCTTCTATATTATTTTTTTTTGCAATATTTTTTAAAGCTGTATCCTCAATAATATCATATATCGTATCTACATCTATTTCATAATTTTCAAAATATTCATTATCTAAACTATCATTGTCCTCATCTACAATTTTTCTATCTCCTACATATTCCCAGAAATTATCAAGAATATCCTCAATAATATTACTTACCGCATCAGAGTTTATAGTCAATACTTCATAGGATAAAACATCTAATCCCCAATATCCTCCACTTCTACCCTTTACCACTACATAATCAAAATCTACGGATAAATCATCGATTTCAAGATTAAGATAATCCCAGAATAATTCATCTAGAAAACTTTGCGTACAATAATTTTCTAAATCTTCTACAGTTTTATCTTTAGGAAATCTATTATCTTTAACCACTTCTTGTAAAACTTTTTCCCAATCCGGGAAACCTTTATTTTTAACATTTAAAACCACACTATCATCATATAATATCCATTCACTATTAGGAATACTATTTATAACTATTTCTAAGGGATTAAGTACATTATACATAATCTCTATAATATCTTCTTGCATATCATTTTGCATATTATACAAAATATCTTTAATTGTTTTAGACTTATTCCGAATAAGAGAATTAATTATATTTTTATTCTGTTCCGCATAATTATCTTCTTTTAAAATATTTCTTCTTAATCTCATCATCTTCCCCTTTTTTTTTAAATCTCTATTATCTTAGTAGTTATTTACCTATAAAGTAATATTTTTTTATATAAAAATCAAGAATTATATTATTTTTTCTTTATTATCTGATAGGTCTAATAAAACAACTATATCTTTAATTGAAGGGATAATTTTATAATTATTATAATACCATTTAACTAATCTAATAAAAAGATTATAATGTTCCTGACTATCCTTTTTATTTTCAAAGTAGCGAATACACAAACTATCCCACAGCTTTTGAGATTCAACATAAATATCAATTTTCATAAAAGATTAGTTACCGAAAAGGAGAAAACTTAATTTAGAAGAGACACTATGCTATCAATTCTAATATTATATTTCATATAAATCTTTATATTTTCTTTTTTAAATTGTTTATCATAGTATTGAAATAATATTGCGGGGAAAACCTGCTTTGTACTCCATAAAGCAAATTCTTTTCTATTATTAAATATATGATTATCTATATATTCAATATTATTTAAAATATTATTTACTAAATGATCATATCCCTGCTTAATCGGTAAAAGTATACTTTTATATTCGGGGTAATAACTTAGAAATTCCTCCTCCTCATGCTCCATAATTAATTTTAAAAATCTTTTTGAATTTAAACTCCCATTATTTCTTATATAATGTACTGCTACATATTTAGGGGATTTAACTTTAATTCTATTCCAGTGCTTATCCACAACAACGTACCCTTCCTCATTAAAAGGTAATTCCTTTGCCACAGAAATAACTTCTTCTAAAGATTTCATTACATATTGTTTAGGTCTTTTTAAAGGAACATCAAGAATTTCCTCCTTAAAAGTTTTCATATTCCTGGAATTTAAATAATATATATCTATATCAGGATAAGCTATAACAATTTTATTGTAAAGACTTACTAATTCAAACATATGTGTATAATTTTTATCCAATTCAGTATATTTAAAATTATTATTCTCAAAAGCTTTTAAAATTAAATCTTTAAAATTTTTATATGGACAATTAAGCAAATCAGGTAAATCTGCATCCTTTGCATTAATCGTTGACATAGTAGATATATTCCATATATCATTATGATACCAAATCTTTATAAAAGAACCATCTATTTTTTCTTCTATTCTTGCAGATAACCAATCAATTCCAATAGCATAACTTTCCCCATAATTAAAAAATTTATTAAAAGGATAGCATACAATTCTATTACTTTCTTTTTCTAAGATTATTCCTCGTAATTCTTGAACCATAGGAATAGAAAAATCTGATTTAATTTGATTGTAATGAATTAAATAATAATTACCATATTCTTTAATATTGCAAAAATAAGGAGCATTTTCTAGAATAGATTTAATTTCCTGAAATGATTTACTTTTAATAAATTTCTGTAATTTAATCTTCATATTGTATTTTCCTTTATTTATTCTTTATATAATCCTCTCTCATAATTTCATATATAATATTATCATAAAATATCCCATCTATTAACTTAATATCATTTTTTAAATAACCAACTTTTCTTCCCCCATATCTTTTAATAAATTTTTTATAAATCTTTTCAGCAGGATTCCCTTTCAGCATATAGAAATTAATTTTACTAAATTTATATTCCATAAATATATTATCAATAAAAATTAATAAATCTTTTATAAGAATAATTCCATTATTTTTTCCAAAAGAAGCTATACTTAAATTACTAATAAAATGTTCCGGTCTTTTAATAAATGCCTTAAAAAGTCCTAATATTTTATTTTCTAGAATAGAAACTCTATATTGACACTCCCATTCCGTATCATACATTTCAAGCCTATAATCTAAATATGACTGATTAATCCAATACTTATATTTAGAATTACCTATTATATTTTTTCTATATATTGTTTCCAGTTCCTTTTTATATGTAATTGCCAAGTCTAACATAAAGTATCTTCCTTTATCTAAAATTAATATGAACTTTCTTTAGTAAGAATATCCCAATTATTATTTCTATTCCCCATATACTCTTTTATCTCTTCAAAAGACCATGGTTTCCAATTATGAAACTCTAAATTTACATTTAGTTTTTTACCTTTATAAAATATTGTATTCTCATCCTGTAATGATAATATATATGTGGAATCTCCAATATGTTGATGCCCATATAAAAGCCAGGAATTATAATGACTTTTATTCCATACCACCATATTATAATGGCACAAGGTAATGGATTGTTTCTCCACCACAATATCTTTTATTTGACATATCCATTTAATACACTTCGATTTATAGTTACTTTTATCATGATTCCCTTGTATTAAAAATACATTAATTTTATTATCCCCAAGCATTTTAAAAAAATTCTCTTTCATTTCAAAAGTTTTTTTATAAAAAGTATCTCCTAAAATATATAAATTAGATCCCCTTTTAACAGTTTTAAAAAGATTATCCAAAATAAAACTATCATGCTCTTCTATGGAGGAGAATAATCTACCCCGGAAATGGTTTAGTCTATACCCATGTCCTAAATGTAAATCTGAAACAAAATAATCCATTTATTTTTCTTTATCTTTTTCCTGCATAAAATGTTTCATAAAAAAAGATCTAAAATCTGATAATTGAAATACATAGGTATAGGTGGAGGAATCCTCTCCCAATATAATAACAATTAATCTTTTATTTTTAAGTAAAGATATATTAAAGGTAAAAATATCTGTTTTTTCTAGAAGAAGATCATTACCAGAGTCTATCAATACTTCTATAATTTTAGCATCTTTATTATCAAATTTATATTTTAATAAAGTTCCATCATCCCCAAAGTTTACATCAGGAATATAAAACATTATCTGTATTCTTTTATTATTAGTTAGAATAACCGACAGAAAACCCTCATTATTATCTGACATTACCACAATTATCTTTTGATTATACCCGGGTTTAACTATTTCCTTATATCTAGTCCTATTCCCTCCAAATCCTAGAAACAACACCATACTAAACAATACTAAACTGATTATTAATTTTTTCATATCCTTTTCATTCTCCTTATGATTTTAGAATATTTCAGCTTTACCTTTATCCATTACATAACATAAAGCCTCATGATCTTGAATTAAAATTTCCTGAATATTAGGCTTATGTGTAACAATAAATATCTGATTATATAAATTTTTTAATTCTCCCATAGTTTCAAACAATTTCTCTGAATTTGTTTCATCTGCATAACTATCTATTTCATCTAAAATTAATATACCCAAGTTACTTATACTGCTGAAAGCATGCTTATATCCAAGATTAAATAATTCTTTTTCAAATCCACTTGCTACCTTTATACTAGCATCATTTTTTCCATACACTACATCTATTCCTGCTTTCGTTTTGACTATTTTAACTTTGTATCTCCCCTCATATATCATATCAACAATATTATTCATACCCTCCTCTATAGAACCTACCATTTGATCAATAACATAGTTAGGGAATTCCTTTTGCAAAATAATTTTAAATCTTTTCAATGTGTCTATTTCTTTTTGTACCGTTTTTTGTTTAGATAGATAATTTGCTAAAAGTATTTTATCTTCTTTCTTTTGCTTCTCTATCTTTTTATTTTGTTCCTCCTTAACATTATTTTCAATTAAAATATTGTTATAATTTTCTATTTTTATTTTTATATCACTTATCTCTACGTAAATTGATTCCTTTATATTAGGTTTTTCCCCTGGTAAATCCTCTTGTAATGATTTTAATTTTTCTTGATAAGCTTTTAAATTTAAATTGTTTTGTTCAATTAATAATTGTTTATTTTGTATTTCAGATTTCTTTATATCTATATCTTTTTGATATACTTTTTTATTATTTTCAATATTTACCTTTTCAGAATCAATTTTAGATTTTAACAATGTAACTTTATTTTCTTTTACCTTATTATCATTAATTATTTCATTATATTTTATTTGTAAATCCTCTAAAATTTTTAAATCCTTATTTTTTTCTTGTATTCGTTTAGTAAAATTATCTACATCTTCTTGATAAGTATTTTTCTCCTTCGATGAAAAAGGTCTTTTACATTCCGGGCATAAACCGTTTTCACTTGCAGTTAAATTACTTTGTACCTGCTTTAATTCAAATTTTAAATTCTGAATTTCAATTTTTAATTTATCAATTTCTAATTGATTATTTTTTAAAGGTCTTGTGAATTCAATATCAGTTAATTCTCTTTCTAATCTTTTTAATTCAGTTTCCCAATTCATATTGGAATAATTATCTACTAATTGTTGCTTTTTATTTGATAATTCTAACAAATCATTATTCTGGGTATAAATAATTTTATTTATATTTTCAATTTTCTTTTCTATTTCTTTAATTTCAATATTTATTTTCGTATATTTCTCTAAAGATAATTGATAATTTTTAACTTTTTCCTCTAATGAATTTAATTTTATCTCTAATTCCTGCCTCTTCTCCTCAGAAAAAGGAAGAGATACAATTTCATTTAAATTATAATCTTTATTAACCATAGAAAAAATATTATTTTTTAAATCAAATAAATCTTTGTCTGTTAAATCTTTAATCTTAAACTCTGCTTTTTTTATTTGAGAAGAAAAATCTAAATTATATATTTTTTTTAACCCCTCTCTTCGTTTCGCCGGTGTAGTATCAATTAAATCTACTCTTCCTTGAAAAGATATAATAGAAGAATTACATAAAGCAGGATCAAAATATTCAGCTAAAATTTCTGTTACATCTTTATTTTTATAAAATTCTTTATCTATATATAATTCCCTAACTAATTTATTACTTTTCTTATCATAATAATATTTAAAATTAAATTCCTTATCTAAATGGATAAGGTTCATTTCTAATGAATAATAATCTGATTCCCAGTTACAATAATCTGCAATAGTATCCTCTATATAATTGATTAACATAAAAGATATAGCTTTTAAAACAAAACTTTTTCCATTACCATTTCTTCCAAGAATTAAATTAATCCCATCATTAAAATTAAAATCAGCTTTTTCTATAATTCCAAAATTTTTAATATTTAAAGTATTTATCTTCAGAATTCCTCCTCATAATCATCAAAATATTCCTGGCATGTTTGACATAAACTTGCTTCTAAATAGATTTCATAATTATATCTATTACTAAAATTATTTATATCAATTAATGTATTACAGCTTATACATTTATTTCTTTTATTATCCATATCTCAATATCCTATAATCCTATAATTTTAACTGGGAATCCAGCTTGCATCATACCCGGAACAGGTATCATTTCATTTTTATTTATGTGTATTTCAAAATTTTCTTTACACACTTTCCCAATTTCATAATTTAAAAGTTTAGTAATAATTATAGGATTAATTTCTTTATTAAATTTGTTAAAATTATATTTTTTACGTAAAAGCAAATGATATCCAGATCTTGTTTCTATAAGAATATCATCTACTTTTATATCCCTCCTTATACCCCTAAGAATATAATAATATTTTTTCGGTATATCAATATCAATATCTATCCACCACTTTATACCTCGTGATTGTTGATAGCAATTCATTAATAAAACATCCTGCTTATTAATTCTATTATAGATATTTTCTATATCTTGTCCCTTTCCCAAGCATATAGATAATTCAAAAAGATAATCTATCATAGTTTGACTATATTTTTTATAAGCTTTTAATGAGTTGGAAGGATTTATATTAATATAACAAGTTATTATATTAGCAGGAATAATAGAATTGTTTTTCGTTAAATAAGCTCCTTCATTAACCTCAAATTTTCTTAAAGTTCTTAATAATCTATCCCAATTCCTATACCTAATAATTCTCCGCTCAAACATTTCTGTTCTACCAAGATTTAATTTTTTCCTATCCCCTTCACTCAAATATTTAGTTCTTGCGGAAAGAGATACAAAATAAACTTCCCCTTTATTTAATGGGAGGAGTATATTTTCATAAAATAATTTTAACTCGTCTACATCATAAATTAACTTATACACTTATAATACCTCCAATCTTTATATTAAATTGCATTAATTAATAGCTCCATATCTTTTACTTCAATAGGTACAAAATCAGCATAATAAACTTTTAAATTTTCTATATACCAAATATTATTATTTTTTAATTTCAAATATTTCTCAATAAAATCTTGTCTATTCTTATATGTATAATATAATTTAACATGATTCATTTCTTTTTCTATAATAAGATTATCTATATCATATTCAATAATATAAAGTCTTTTAACCTGTTCAGACAATTTACTCATTTCTATTTCCTTTATTTAAAAATACTATTAAAATATAATATTGTCAAGTAAATTAATCACATTTTGAATAACCACAACTTTGACATTGTGAACATCCCCCTACATATATAAATTCAGTACCCCCACATTCAGAGCATAATATAGAACTTGCTACTTTTTCCCCCTCCTTAATATATTTTTTTAAAACTCTACTTACAGTTCTTTCAAAACCAAAAAAGTTTCTATTCTTGGATAGTTGTTCCACAATAAATTGTAGCGGTATATCATGTCTTAATCCCATAGAAACAAATCGACTTAACGTTAGGTATAAATCATCAAATTTACTTCCTATATCCTCAATATATATTTCTTTCTCCCCATTTCCAATAACTAGATTATAAAATCCCTTTTTAATTTTTTCTATACATCCTTTCTTCTTATTATTCATAGGAAATTCTTTTTTATTTATATTTTTGGTACAAAATATTTCATAGGGTCTATCATTTAACATACCTACGAGTAATAAATAATTTTCCCCCCCATATATCATTTCGTGAATATTACAAGATATTTTTTTAGGCCTAATAATAACACCATGAGGGGTTCTTTTTAAATTTTTATTTTTATCATAATTATTCTCTGTTATCATTACACCCGTTTTACTTCCCTCTCTATATACGGTTACACCCTTTGATTCATTTCTCCAAGCCTGCATATAAATATTCTCAATATCTTCTATAGAGGAATCCTCTTTTAAATTATAGGTTATAGATATTGAGCTATCAATATATTTTTGAATCATTTTCATTAATTTTAACTTATTATTATTATCTATAGTATGTGCTGTTTTCCATAGCTTAGTATCTAATTTATCAGCATTTTCTTTATTAATTTTTATCCCTTTATGTTTTAATTCTTGTATTACAAGATCATTAAATGTAAACCATTCCTTCCATTCCCCAGTAGTAGATCTTTCTCTTCTTACATAATATTTAGCAAAAATTGGTTCAACTCCAGATCCTCCCGCCTCAACTATGAATGTTAAACTTCCTGCCGGAGCTATACTATTTTTACAAACATGAGCTTGATAATCAAGTACACTTTCATCTATAATATTTTCTTTCAATAATCTTTTAATAAATGCAGATTTTTTATACTTTTCCTTATCATATGTTGGAAAAGATTTTTTATCATATTCTTTAGCGATATCATGAGACACTTTATAAGATTCTCTAACTAAAATTTGAAAAAGCTCTTCCGTATGCTCTATAGATTCATCCGAACCATAGGTAATACCATTTCTAACAAAATAATCAGCAAGCCCAGTAACCCCTAAACCTATTCTAGGCATATCAATTAATTTTTGTAACTGAATATTAGAAGGACTTCTTTTCATAATAATTTCTTCTCTACGAAAAGCATCTAATGTAAAAATCATAAATCTAATAATTCTTTCATATTCATCAAAACCATATTCATTAAATTTTGCTAAATTAATAGAAGATAATAAACATATACTATGTGAATCTATTGGTTGTTCCGAGCAAGCATTTATTCCAGAAACTTTATATTCCTCTCCCAAAACATCACTATTACTATATTTAATTGTAGTATCCCAAAATAACAGTCCTGGATCCCCTGATTTATAAGCATGTTCAGCTATCAACCTAAATAGTTTCTTTGCAGATATAGTTTTTATAATTTTTTCATATTTATTTTCAAACTCTAATATCCATTCCTTATCCTCTATCACAGCTTCCATAAATTCATTAGTTATTTTAATTGATATATTAGCAGTTTCTAAAATTCCTTCCCTATCTTTTACTTTAATAAAATCTATAATATCGGGGTGTTTTATATTCAATGTAATAGCGGAAGCTCCCCTTCTACCCTCTTGAGCAATCTCTTTCAAAATAGCATCATAGGTTCGCATAAAAGAAATAGGACCTGTAGAAGTATGCGAAGCGTTATGGACTATAGCCCCTTTAGGCCTAAGCTTAGATAAATCTACACCCTCTCCCTGACCCACTGCCGCAAATTTTGACCACCAATACCAACTATCAGCAATAGATTCTAAATTATCTTCCGGGGGAAATAAAGTTGTACAATTTACAGCACTAATATTTTTATTTGGATTCATAGCAGATCGATACAATCCCCCGGCAAATCCCACCCATTTTTTATTTCCATATTCTATAGCTTTACCTCGTAGATGGGGATAATATTTTGAGACTACTTTATCAATTCGTATAAGAGGATCGTCTAAAGTTTTATCTACTCCCTCTAACATATATTTTTTTCTATAAATTAATTCTGCAATTTTAGAGTTAAATTTCAATATAAATCTCCTATTATTTATTTTACAACTTCTATTTTATATTTAATATTTTTCATTAATTATTCTCCTAAAAATATTTTTTCCCATTCCTCTTTAGTTAAAGAATCCCGATTAAATAAATTTTTATTAATATCTTCTTTTTTATTTAAATTTCTATCTAATCTTTCATCTATAGTTTTTTCAATAATAATGGGATGAATTATTACATTTTTTGATTGCCCATATCTGTGAATTCGTTTAATAGATTGTAACCAGTCCTTTAAATCATAGCTCCTATCAAAATAGATTGCTATATTAGCCTCAACTATATTAATAGCTGTAGATAAAACTTTATATGAAGCAATTAATAAATTTGTTGAACATGTATTTCTAAATTTTTCTAGTAATTCATCTCTATAACTATTAACACTTTTTTCTTTAGGTATTTTAATCTGCCCATGAATTACAATAGGAGAATATTTTTTATATCTTTCCGCTAATTCATTCATAGTTAAGGGATGGCCGCTCCAAATAATAATTTTCTGTTTATTATTTATATACTTTTTAACTAAACTATCTAGTACCTCAATTTTTGAATGCTTATCTAAAGTAAAATTATCAATTCTTCTATTTAAATTATCTCCAAAATCATATTCTCTATCTTTATTATTTTTAAGAATACTTGGATTATCTAGTGCTAGGGAAAGAAAAGGAAATTTATTCAAAATCTTTCTAACTGATTTAAATGATTCATTATTTTCAGCTTTTTCCTTAAATATCTTTTTCAATATTGCTCTAATAATATCTTTATAAATAAATTCTTGTTCTTTATTAAGAGGTACATAAACTTTTTTAATTCTAAGTTCAGGTAAATCTAGGCAATCTTCTGATTTTCTTCTTATAACTACACTAGAAATAGATTTAATAAACTTCTCCACCTTATCTGCATAGAAATAATTTATACTATATTCAGAAAATTTATTTCCAATATTAGCAATATTGGATAACCAGGTATAATAATCCTCGGAAATTAAGGAGGTATCTAAAAAATTTATTTGTGAATAATATCCATTAATTCCATTAGGATCCGGTGTCCCCGTTGCTAAATATCTATAATAGAAATAATCTTTGTGGAGATGTAAAACATGAGCTTGCCGGGATTGAAGATTTTTAATACAATTATGAACTAAAAAATTATTAGCAAAGTAATTATTATTATCCTTTATTTCTAAATTATATACCGTTGTATATCCTTTATCACTATTTCCGTATCGTTTAAAATTTCTTCGTTCCAAAATCTTAACACTGTCCAACCTAAAGCTTTTAATACTATTGTTTTTCTGTTTGTCTTGAAAATCTTCTTGCAATACTTGCAAACTTTCTCCATCTATTATATCCTTTAAACTATTATATGATTTTCCATTAAAAAAAGGATGATTATAAGTTGAATTAATTTTCATATTGTTAGTAGTATATACTTTAGTAAGTAATTGATTAGATACTATATTCTTAAAATAATGTTTAATTTTTTTATATTCAAACTTATTATTATAATGATTATAAGATAGTATTTTTACTTTTAAATGTTTTTCAACAATATCTCCTATTTTTAAATTCCCCTTATTTGTGCATATTAAGGTATTATAAGTAAAACAATGACTCTCATCACATATAATCATTCGTTTCTCTCCCCATTTCTCAAAAGGAATTGTAGCTTTTCTATACTTTTTTACTATTTTACCTTTATGTGCTAATTTATAATAATCATCACTAACAGTTAAAAAGTGTCTATAAGTTGTAATAATTATATTATTAGAATACTCTAGGAAATTACGATTTTCTTTTGCCATAGAAATTAAAATATCTTTCTTTTTAAAAAAATTAGAAAAATGTAATAGCTCTCTTCTCCAATTATACATAGCCTCAAAAGGTACAATAATTAATATTTTATCAATTTTTTTATTAAACCATAAATAATTTATTATATTAATTAAAATAAAAGTTTTACCGAGTCCTTGTTCATGTGCTAATAATAACCTATTTTGAGTTATTCCTTTTCCTATATCTTCTAATTGATAATTCTCATAAGGAGGTACTCCTTTTAAAGGGGGTACTTTTAAAAGTTCTTTATCAAATTTCTGTCTTACAAAACATAAAGCATTTTTATTTCTATTCTCTTTTTTTTCATTATATGCTATTATCGATTCTGGTTGAATAATAACTTCATCTATTTTTTTTAATTCATCAACAATTCCAAAAATATTAAAAATACTACTTGTCCAATATTTATTGGTTACATTAAATTTAAATCTTTTTTCCTTTAAAAAGGTAAGAATATCTAAAAATTTATCTCCATAAAAAGCTATTCCCACTTCATCATTTTTATTAAAATAATTAATTTTAATCATTTTATATTCCTCTATCTTATATTTGAATATTGAAATTCCAGCCTGTTGTGTTTCAGGTTATCCTCAGCCTGTATAAATGAACTCCAGTAACAGCCGTCGCAGTTTATAGATTTTCTTGCCGCTTTCCATTCCTCTGAAAAAGATCTGTATTTGTCCGGGGTTAAACTGACAATATTGTATTTATCCGCAAGTTCTGTTCGGAATTCATTGCAAAGCATTAAACCGCCGTCGGAATCTATTCTGAGCTGTAACGGATTGGTACACTGCCAGTCGTTTTTTATTCCGTATACCGGCATGTTTTTTAAGTAAATATCGGGCACGGAAATCTTAAGTCCCAGTCTTTTAAGCTCCAGCAGTTTTTCTGACAATAAAATGAAATCATCTTTTTTATTATCAGGTATAAGATAATCCCGGTTCATATTACTGTCGGAAAATTCCTTATTCGGGTTTGTCGTATGCTGTATGGTGCAGAGGTTAACATAAAAGCCCTCTTTAGATAGTTTGTTTACTAAATCCGGAATCTCATGCATATTAAATCTATGAATAACTACATTGGCCGCAAGAAGGGGAACACCTTTCCTTTGCAGATATCGAAGCATACCGTAACCGTTTCTGGATTTCCTGGAAGTGCTTATATCGATCTTTAAATCTTCCAGACTGTCGACACTTGCAAAGTAGCCCCACAGGCCGGATTCCGCCAGAGTATCCGCCGTTTTATCCGAAAAAGTAGAGTTGGACAGGACCGCTGTTTTTATTCCTTTTTCAAGGCTGTAACGCAGCAGGTCGGGAAGCCATTTCTTAAGTGTTGGTTCCCCTCCCATTATTTTTACTGTTTCTATACCAATTCTTTCCATGTTGTCATATGCAATTTTCCAACTTAATAACGGAATATCTTTAATTTTTGATTTAACTAACTTGCAGTAACCACATTTTAGGTTGCAATCTCTTGTTAAATAGATCTGTGCCTCTGTTATTTTAAACATTTCCCTACCTATTCAATTTTTTCATTTTAAAAAAATCAAAAGAACTATTATCTTCTTCTTCCATACCATCAAATCTACTATCTATCAAATTAATATTAAATTTAAGATCGTTATATATAATTTTTAATATCTTACTATTAAATTTAGTATAATATATAAAAGAAGTCAAATCTTTTATATTTATTTCCTGAAAAGAAATTAATTGATAATTTAATCTTAATCTAGCTTGATTAGATATAAAATTTTCTTTAATAATATCTGATAGATATTCAATATTATTTATATTTAATAATAAATCATAAATATCTTTATATTCAGAAATTAATCTTAATAGATCTTTTTCTAGTATATTAGAAACTCCTATTGGAATATTGTCTGAAACATCTCCCCTTATTGTTTTATAAAGAGTTATAGTGTTTTCGCTAGGAAGATAATGATATTTATTATAGTACTCTTTCGGTGTAAAAATACTTTTTTTTGCAAACCAATGTATGATTCTATCCCTATAATTAATTAATCTTGCCCAGTCCTGATCCTCGGATACTAAAAGTATGGTTTCACTTTTATCAATAATAGAAATAATCGGTTTAACTAAATCATCAGCTTCATAAGAAGTTTTATACATTAAAATAAGATTATCTTTATAATTTATTAATAGATATTGTAGAATACTCAAACTTTTATAAAATAAACTATTCTTTTTAATTCTATTAGCTTTATACTCAGGATCAATATTTTTACGTTGCTCCACCTTAGAATTTACATTATCAAAAAGTATATAAATCTTACCATTTCTAGATAAATACTTTTTTTCAATTCTGTTTATTGATCTAATAAATCCATATATTCCTCCCGTAACTATAGTTACCGTATTAGATAATTTAATTGTCAAATATTTAAATTTATAAAAATTCTTTTCATATAAATTATTTCCATCTATAATAATATTTTTATATAGCATGAATTCCCTTATTTAGATAATGATTCTAAAAATAATTTAAAAACTTCTTTACCTAATTTTTTATTATCCATCAATTGTTTAATAAAATTATTTAACTTTGTATCGTTATTTACATCAATATCTATATTATTCTCATTTTTTTTTATTTTTTTATTTTTTTCTTTTAATTCAAATTCTTTATCTTCTACTTCATAAATATTTTTAATAATTTCTTCTAAATCTTCATTATTATCATCTAGATTATTTTCTAATATTTCATCTCTCTCTTCATTAAAATCAAAAGAAATTAGATTTTCTATCATATCAGAGGGAATACCTAGAGCAATTAGAAAATTTCTAAATGTATAAAATATTGATAAAATATTAGGACTTTTCATTAAATCATGATTTACATTATGCTGTCTAATTACACCTGTTTTTATATTTTCTATTATATATGAAAAATTAATCATAGCTCTTTCAGGTTTAATATATTTAAGTTTTTCATTATTATTTTCCATCCGCATAAATAGCTGTTTTAAACAGCACCCCCTTATTTTTTTCTACTACATAAAAGTTTTGAGAAGGTCTATCTGCTCTTTTAACCCTTCCAATAGAATACTCATTAGCTCCAATAAGCGATCCATTCATAAAAAAGATAGTTCCATCAAAAGATGTTAATACGGAATCACCGTGGTGGAAATGACCAAATTCTGCATAATCAAAATCCATATGTCTTGCTCTTAATAATCCGTTTAACTTTGCTATATCTCTACCTATAGTCCCGGATACAGGGTTTAATCCTGTACCTCCTGAAAAAATATCACCATGTAGAGTTAAAAATTTATAATCCAGAATAGTATTAACATAGATAAAACTATCAGGTATAATAAATTCTTTTACAACTTTATTAACTTCTTTTTTAATAAATTCGTAAAGAATATAATCAAAATTAAGCATTTGTTTTTGTTTATAAAACGGTTTTTTAAAAAATCTACCATGATTTCCTACCATTCCAATAATAGAAATTTCCTTAAAATATTTTGATAATTCTAAAATCCATTGCGATATATAATCGGCTAATTGAATTACAGAATTTGTTACACCTAATTCAGAATTAATCATTAATTCTTCATGGATTATACCAGAAATTAAATCTCCAAGAAATTTAATATGTAATTTATCAATTTTTAGTTCCTCACTCCAATTCAATACACCAGTAAAAACTCTATCTAATCTTTCCCTAGCAATATCGGGATTATATTTATTTAAATTATGAGTTTCCGACAAACTTACAATTTCATCAAAATGAGTATCTGATAAACAAACCGCACCTTCTCGTATTTTTTCCCCCCCACACTGTATATAAACTGGTTTTTCTATAGGTTTATATTCAACACTGATATTTAAAAGATTATCTAAAACATTTGACATTTTTATTTCTCTATCAATTAATATCTTCTTTTCTTTTTCTAAGTTATTAACTTTATCCTGCAATCTTTTAATTTTTATATCATAATCTATAGAAAATCCAAGTGAAACATAAATAGATTTAATAATCTGCATTAAATCTGGTATATAGTAAAAAAAAACTTTAATAGGAAAATTATTATTTTTGGCAATTTCTAATAAATCATCTAATGTTAAAACTTTATGCTTTTCCCGTATCTCTGTTTCTATTAATTTTAGTAAATCATCTTTTGAATATTTTTTAATCTCTTCTATATCATTAATTTGACATAATACAAAATCTTTTAAGTTTAAAAGATATTTTCTTACCTTACGTTTATATGTCTCCTTTGATGCTTCTAACCCAGTTTCTTCTAAATATTCATCGTAAAGATTGTATACTTCTTGAGTAGAAAAAGTATTCTCTACCAGTTTATTTTGTATCCACTGCTTACCATTCAAAATAATTATTCCTTATCTTCTTCAATTATTTCATTTAATAGAATGCATTTTTCTTTAAATAAATCCCATGCCTGAAAAGCATTAAACTTTTCTCTATACTTTTTCAGGAAAAGAATACAGGGCATTCTCAGTTTATAGTGATATAATTTATTTTCTTCCAAATTTCTTACAAAAAGTTCATCCCTCCTAACAATTATTCTTTCAATTCTCCATCGAATATCTTTACTTTCTATTTTCTTTTTCGTAAGTGCTTCGTCTGTATCCGTACCATTATCTACCATTTTTTTAATTTCCTCTATGGTATAATTTTCATAACATATATCTGTTTGTACCATAACAGGATATTGAGTTTTTATTAACCAATCCTTGATTTTTTTTATACACTGTTTCACGGTATAATCAAAATCAAAATCAAAAGTTTTTATTTCGTTTGTTTTCTCAATATAGATATGAACCAATAAAGGGGACACTTTAAACGATAGAAGTATCGGTGCTTTACTACAAAAGTTAGTAAATCTTTTATTAAATTCTTCTAAAAAATTATCCATAGAAATTTTATCTTTATTAACTAGCATTAATTATTTCCTCCTGTTTCTTTCTTGCCGCTACCATACCGCCAACCTTACCTGTTTTAGTATATGATAGAATTGGAATTCCTTTTATTTTAGCAGTTTCTTTTTTATCAAAATCTCTTTTTGTAGGATTAATTATAAGAAGTATATCAATATTTCTTATAAAATATTCATTTTCATCTCCAAATTTTTTACCTACATACTTAGTAGTAAAATTCTTAAAACCATCGTCAAAGCTATTTGCTATTCTAGCATCAATTCCCACCTTTCCGTAGTGCATTTCATCTGCAATTTGATAAGCAAATTTAGTTATTCCTCTTTCAATTAATCCCGAAACAATATAAATGGAATCATCAAAATCTTTATCTTCATATTTTTCTTTTATTTCAGCAGCATTACTAATTAAAATACTAACCTTTCTTTTCCATTCCTCTGCTTCCGGGGTATTAATATTTCCTACAACTCCAATGTAATAACTCATCTTTTTCTTCTCCTTTCCCTTTTCCTATTTTTAATATATCTATAATATATAGTCAAAAATTATAAAAAGCAAGCTTTTATATATCTGCTTTTTTTAAAACATAATTCCTATTATCTATCCATTTTATTATTGGATCATGTATACTATTTTGTTTACTCCATATGAACCAGGCATAAACAATTCCAGCGGTAGGATATTTCCCATCCCCTCGTATCTTTGCCCGTAGATCCGGCATCCTAGTAAAAACAAACACATCACTTAAAAAATTATAAATATCTTTTTTATATCTTTTCTGCCCGGATAGATAATTTAATCTCATAAAATACATCAAACCTTTATTTGCAACTTTTAAACCTTTTTCTACAAATTCATCAGCTATATTATAGGGAGGATTAGTAATTATCCAATCAAATTTATTATTTTCCTGCAAAAAATCTTTTTTATGCTCCATCTCACCGTAAAGATCATAATATTTTAAATTAGAATATCCATATTTTTTTAAAACTTTTACAATAGCATTGTTTCCACAGGCAGGCTCAAGTATAGAATCTGTTTTAAAAAATTTGAAATTATATAATAATTGTTCCGTTATTGAATATGGTGTTTCATATATATCTCTTTGCATAGTACTAACTCTATGCATAAAAGCCTTCCCACTTTTTTCCACTTATTTACACTCCTTAATTGTAACATTTAACATTTATATTTCTATTTACTTACTATAAAACAAATTATATATCTACAATTTATTTTTTATTTAACATTTCCTATTATAATACTTGCATTTTAAAATTATTCCTCTTCCAGTCTTACAATAATCAAATGTCTTTTTAGTTCTAAATCATTATCTGAAATTTCAGTAAAATTTAATGCCGGTTTAGTAGCATCTAGCTGAATCATAATATTATCAGTTTTTAAAACTGATAAAACTGTTTTAATGTAGGGTAGGGATAAGCAAACTCTTAATCCTACTGTATTATTAGTAACATTTTTAATATTAAGTGTTCTAATAACTTTATCAGATTCCTCTACCATAATTTCAGCTTGGTCTTTAGTTTTTATTGTAAGAAAAACTCTTTGATTTACATAATTTTTATTAAAAATATCTAAAAATATTAAAATTTTATGTAATTCCTGTCCATTACAGATAAAAGAAGATTTATGATTATAACTATCTATAAATTTAGCATCCTCTATAGGTGGTAATTGAGAATTAGCTTTTTTAGCAAAAATAATTTTTAAATCATCCCCTCCTAATGATAATATAATAACATTAGCTGTAACAGATATTAATATATTATTTTCTACATCACATAATAGTAGAATTCTTATAATATCACTTTGTAAAAAGAATTTATCATTTACTGGAATATTATAACCTTCATAGAATTTGTAACGATTTGTAGAAACTATTTTTTTATTTCCAATAAAAATACTATTATATTCGTCATAAATATCAGTACCCATGAAAGGAAAAGAATCTTTGATATGATCAAAAATCAATTTATCTACTTTAAATGATTCAGTAGCATCCTCCATATTATTAAAAAGATTATTAAAAGTTGTTTCCTCTTTTGTAAATTCTAATTTGAATATTTCATTTTCATTATTTGGATTAATAAAAATCTTTTTATTACTATCCCATAAAATTTCTGTATATGCGGAAATTAAAGTTAAAAATTTATAAATGTTAATATAAAAATTTTCAAGTTTTTGGTCATTACCATCCTTAGTAAATTTAAATTTTAATCTTCCCGTAAATTTATCGGTAATAAAATAGATATAAGAATCCTGAAAATTCAAATATAAACTATTATCCTCTATACCACTTTTATTAAAAAGAGTAAAAAGAATTTTCTCATATTTTTTAATCTCTTTTGTCTGTATTGTTATCACGTATTTTTCTCCTTTTTTATTATTATATTAATAATAATATACTTCTTTAAAAAAGTAAAGTCAAATGATTTTACAACTAGTATGGAAGAGGTTAACCATGCAGGCTATAAATTTTGTTTTCATTTATCCCAGAAATAAACGATACTGTACATATTATATAAATGATAATAATGAAGCACATTCAAAAACGTATGAAGATTTACAAAAATTCTTAATAAATTTATCTCCCGATCAAACTGTAGAAATTAGAGAAGCTATTTCAAGATTTCAAACTTTTCTATTAGATATTAGTAATAAAAAAATTAAAATTTTAAAATTAAATTATCAAGCTGAAATTACTTTTTTAAAAAAGAAATTACTACATGAAAGTTTATCAATAATAGAGAAAAAGAAAAGAAGAAAATATAATGCTAAAAATATAATAGATAAGTATATTAAAAATGATAATTTTAATCGAAGTTATAAAAAATTATTATTTTTTTCAAGGGATAAGGAAAATTTAAGAAAATGATTTTTATTAATTGTTTTTATTCATATTATAGCACAGTGATACATGAGACCTTATTATACACTATTTATACTAAATACATACACTCTAGCTAAATTCTTAATATAGGTATATTTTTCTTCTATATTTTATACTTTTTAAAAAATAATTATAAAACTTTTTTTTATACTGTATAGAATTATAGATAAATATAGCGTTTTTAGAATATAAGCTATTTATTTCAGTATATGGGTGATTATACATTGATTATACACTATTGTGTATATTAATACAATAAATAAGTTTAAATTAATTTAAATCTTTATTAAAATTTAAAAAACTTGACTATTAATAGGAGAAAACTTATACTTATAGTAATAGAAATTTTTTAAAAATGGAGAAAGATATGAAAGTAATGGAGAAACAAAAAAATATTATAGATGTAGATAAATTTATTAATACATTTCTACCATGGAGTGGATTAGATAGATATAGTTCTATTTTTAGTTTTAAAAATGGTGAATCCTGGGTTACTAGGAAGGAAATTGTAAGTCAGGCATGGTTATGGAAACATTTTATAGGAGAAAAAACAGTTTCTCTTCCCAGAGATAAAAAATCCAATATTTATTGGTTAGATATAGATTTTAGGAATAATAATGTATATCTTACAACAATGATGAAAAGATTAATTACTTACGTTTTTAAAGGAGATCCCTTTTATGTTGAATATTCTCCGAGGTCTAAAAGTTATCACATTGCTTTTAAATTTGATAGAAAATGTAATGTTAAGGCATGGAAAAAGTTTCCAAAAACTTTATTGAATAGAAAGAATTTTAGAAATTCAAAATATGTTGTTGAAACAATTCATGATAATAAAATGTTACGTTTACCTTTGAGTAAAGATTATTGGATTAGAGGTTCTTATGATGTTAATTCACGATATGGTATTGTAAGAGAAGAAGATAAAAATGTGATTTTATCATGGTTTAAAACTCCTGAACATGGAGTAATAAAAGCACCTTTTGAATTGTGTCATTACGATACAGTTATAAAAACAACTAGGAGAGGCGTTTCCCCTATATATCGGATTAAGAATTATGATAAAAAATATGAGGACTTACATTATGGGAAGGGAAATAGAAGAGAAGCTCAAATTAAAATAGCATTTAGAGCTATATTAAAAAATAAATCATTTTTAGATTTTATAGAGGATTGTGAATATTATAATAATGGTACATCAAAAGATATGCAGGTATCGGAGGAGCAACGAATAGGTATGCTCTCTAAAATATGGGATTGGGCTATTAAACATTATAAAAAATTCCCTGCCCTACCGAAGGGCAGGGTAGAGAAGGATCAGGTTAAAGAAAATACAGGGAAGCGAAAAACTCCAGTTAAAATAGTATTGAAAAGATTTTTAGATTATGTGGATAAACTTATTGAAGTAGAATTTACAGATTTACAATTAAAAATGTTATATAAAATCATACATAGTAATAACTTTTATAAAGAAAAATCCATTACTTTTAAGTTAAATATTATCTATATGATACGATTATATGTTATTTTTAAAAAGATAGGTATTTATGTTAATGAGGTTATTGAGCTTAAACATATTAATCCTAGATTTGAGAATTTCAATAAAGCTTTTTCCTGTGGAAATGATTTGACGGTTTTAATTGGACAAAAATATATTATCAGGGGGATAAAAACTAGAATAGATTATTTAATGCAGACAGGTTTAATTGAAAGAGTAAGAGACAGATATGGTAAAACTCATTCTTATTTTAATATAAGATTTACTTATCATTATAAGGTATACCCTATTGAAAAAATTTATTATAGTTTAGGATTTGTAGACTCTGATTGTGAGGGTGTGGAAAAGATGAAGGGTTTTTTAAAAAATGAGGATATTTTCTTTTAAAATGGAATGAAAAAACTTGACTAATATATAGTAAATTGTTTACTTTAATATAGGAATACAGTAGTATTAAAAAAGAATAGATCGAAACGATCAAAAGGAGAATAATAATGACAAGGGAAGAAGCTTTTAAAACGGCTACGGAAAAACATAAAAAAGAAATAAAGGAGAAGGCAGAAAATAAAAATAGGATTTATTCCTATGAAGATATTGCATATACAGCTTTAAATATTGATGAACCGAAAGTAATAAGAATAATTGGTTTACCCGTATCGATAAGAAATAATAATTTTTCTCCAAAATTAATACAGTTATCTATGATACGTGGGGATAATGATAAACTTTTTCGATGTATTTGGCCTATGAAATCGGATAGACCTGACTGGATAATGTGGAAAATTTTAAATCTAGTTTTAGATTATACCTGGGATAGTTCAAAAAATGCAAAGATATTTAAATATGCGGATACTCATTCCTCTATATTTGATAGAGTACATAAAAATGGTAAACCACAGAATGTATATGAAAAGGGGTGGTTTCCTCCCTCTCTTGTAATAATGAATATAATTGATAGAAGTATGCAGAAATGGCATGAAGAAAATAAACATACTATACTTTTATCGAAAAGGTCTAGTACCTATCAAAATGCTGCGGGAGAAACTATAGTGAGCTATTTGCAGGGACAGGGTATTCCAATTATGTTGTATAATTTAATTATGGATGATATTGTTGAGCATTATGGGGATTGGGAAAATTATGATATTGCAATTACAAAATTAAATAGTAGTCCTTTCTATAAGGTAGATAATTTATTAAAGCATAAAGAAGAATTTCCTGAAAATATAATAAAATTAGGGTATTCTGGTTTTTTAACTCCAGAGGAAGAGATGTATGAGAAGTATGATCTTGATAAACTTTTTAAAATTACTTCTTATCAGAAAATCTATAAAAAATTAAAATTAACTATTCAGCAGATTGATTCCTCTTTTAATACAAATTTTTTAAAAGAATTGGAAAATTTAGTAGGGAAAGAAAAAGAAGAATATGAGGAAAGGGAGGGGGAAGAAAATATAGAAACGGAATCTACAAAAGAGGAAGAAAATATAAAGAAAGAGTCTGGGGAAAGAAAAGTTGCTGTAACTCGTAGGGTAGCATCTGGGGATAAGGAAAAGATATGGGAAAAAAAAGTAAAAGAATTAAAATTTCTAGGAATTGATTCCTTAAATGATGAGGAAAAAGCTATTATAATTGATATAGGTGAAGAGGATCAATTACAATATAATACCGAGGAAACGCAATATCATTGCGGGCATTGTAATTATTTGAGTCCATCTACATTTCATAACTGTCCAAAATGTGGTAGTGTTTTTACATAAATTAAAAAATTAAAAAATGCAAACCTGAATTTTTAATTAAATTCAGGTTTTTCTATATTTAATTCTGTACTACTAATAATGCGTGAAAGAAAAAGAAATAAATACTATTATTAATAATAATTTTAAACGATTTGGATTTTCTCATAAGATTGCTGATCCTATGGGGGGGACTGGGATACAAAATCCTTTCGATGGTTTTTCCGTTATGAATAATACTTGTATGTACTGGGAAACGAAAAGACTTGTTGATTATCAAGCTTTTAATTTTAGAAAAATAGAAGAGCATCAAATTAAGAATTTAAAATTAATTAAGGATATATCTTCTTATACTATGTGTTTAATTATATTAGCGATATGGAAGAGCCATAAATATTTAGACTTGTTTTTTTTCGATATATCTTATATATTATATAATAGAGATATATTAGGAAAAAAATCTATTTTAAAAAAAGAATTATTAAATTTTAAAGTAAATAATAAATATTTAACAGTTAAAAAAAAAGTATTTGATGTAAATAAAATTTATGATAAGGTGATTAAGTTATGAAAGATACAATTATTAAAAGAAAAGAATATATAAAAAAATGTGGATCCTGTGATAAAAAAATTAAATATTATCATGGATATAAACCCGATATTTGTCCTTTTTGTAAAAGTATTTATTGGAGTAAACCTAAAACTGAGGTTAAACTTTTTGAGTTACAAACTTTATATTTGGCTGGTAGGGATAAAAAAATCTTAGAAAAAATGTATATAATTTTAAAAGATTATGCTAAATCTTTAATTTTTAAATTAGTATCCTGGAGTTATAAATATGATCATAAAGTGTTGGATGAGAAATGTCATGACTCCGCTAATGGAATAATTTTATATTATTTACAAAAACCTTTTTTTAAAATAGATAATTCTTTTGCAGGATATTTAATCAAAAAAATTAAAGAAATTTTATATTCATCTCATAATGAAGATAATCATGAATCTTTAAACATGATTATACAAAATTCAAATAATCAAGAATTAATGGATATAATAGGAACAATTGGATATTCAAATATAAATAGTACTCAAACTACTACTAATATTGAGAATAGAAGTATTGATTTAGCTGGAGATATTCTTAGAATTATATCTATTTCAATTGATGAGATTAAAAAAGAATTTTCTTTATCTATATCTTTATCTGTTTTAATAGGGGTTTTACTATTTGTTGAACATAAATCGGAATTATTTCAAACATCTTATTATGGATGGCGAGGTTATGAAGCTAAAAAACATGTAGAAAAAATAAAATTAATTTTAAGTAATTATTTAAAAGGGAAAAAATAAGTAATGATAACACCGAATGATATTTTTGAAGATAAAATTAGAAATCTTTTTAAAAAAGAAAAAACCACAGATATGGATTTAATTCTAGAAGTTTTATCCCTGATAATATATAATACACAAAATAATACTGATATAATTGAATTATATAAACTTTTAAATTTAGATTCCTTTGTTAAAATAATTACACTTTTTGATGGAAGAATAGTTAAATTTCCAACAAAAAAGTTTTTAAGGAATTCCCTTTTATTATCTATTCTTTATTATTATAGAGAAATTAAAAATAAATCATGGGAAGAAATAAAACAAGAATTTCCTTTTGATATATCTTCAATTTCTTATGGTATTCAAATTAAAAATCTTAATAATTTTATTAGACAAAAAATGTATGAAATATTAAAAAATTTAGATGATAAAGAAGTGAATGAGAATGTTAAAGAATTTTTTAAACAAATTAAAAAGGGGTAGACATGGAAGAGGATACAAAAAATAAAGTAAATAAATTACTTAGCTCTTTAGATGGAAAAGAATTTGAGCAAGAGATACAGGATGTTATTGTTAAAGATCCAATTGATGATTTAAAAATGGCTTTATTTTCTTTTTTTAAGAATAGATTAAATAAAATAGATGAACAGGAATCTTTTAAAAAAGTAGTTCAGAATTCTTTAGAGGAGAAAATTCTTAATGATGAGTTATCTATATCACAATTGATGTCATTATTCAAAGTAATTTATTCAGAAAATACTATAGCTATAGATTCTCTACTTTCTCTGTTTAAACCTTCACAGGCGGGAGCAGTTACTCCTTTATTGGATAAACCACAATTACAAACAGAAGATGAAAGA
>VAPE01006726.1_pt1 | contig 33869 bp, 34 predicted proteins | sample 3393911 | NCBI WGS metagenome assembly VAPE01 (sample SAMN08290436, study PRJNA428436) | hydrothermal vent metagenome | isolation source: Deep-sea hydrothermal vent chimney | place: Atlantic Ocean: South-mid Altantic Ridge
AGAAGCAATTTTCTTCCGACTTCCGGCTTCTGACCTCTGACCACCTGCAATAATAATTACATAATACATCAATCTTCCACTAAATTCGCAGTAGAACCATTATTAGTATCTTATGATAAAGTCCTGTTTAATAATTCCTTTACGAAAAAACACCAGTCCGAACCAGAAAATATCCAGACTGATATTTACCCGTTCGTCATTTTTAATGGTATTCCAGGCTTCCTCCATTCCCTGCGACCAGTGAATATCATCAAAAATAAAAAGCGTATCCTCATGTGCCAGCTCCACACAGCGGTTGAAATAATCCAGTGTGGGTTCGCGGCGGTGGTTGCCGTCAAAAAAGACAAAATCGAGTTTTTCAAATTTTTTCAGCACCAGAGGAAGTGTAACATCAAAATCCCCAATACTTATCTCCGTATTTTTTATTTTCAGCCTTTTCAGATTATTGGAAGCCACATCGGCCAGACTGGCACAGCCTTCCAGAGTAATCATTTTACTCTCCGGAACAGGGGCTTTGATATAGGCAGTACTGAACCCGGCAGCCGTGCCTAATTCAAGTATGTTTTCCGGCTGAAAATGACGGCTCAGGCGGTAGAGTAAGTGTGCCCGCCTTTTATGCTGCGAACGACGTTTCACAATATTACCAACCTTTTCCAGAGTGGTAGTATAGTTATTGTTTTCAGACCGTGCCCCAAAATCTACAGTCTCAATAATTGTTTTACTACGACTGATGTTTTTTTTATACGTTTCTATTTTTTTAAATTCCGGATACTTCGTTTTGTCTTTTAAGACATTTTCCACCAGGTCAAAAACAAATGGCGAATGCACTTTGTATCTTGTTTTGGCTTTAGCAAAATAGTTTAGATAACTTTTCGCTAACCAAATCTGATTTTTAATCATCTTTCTTCTTTAAATCCTTTTTTCTTGAGCCCTGTAATCATTTTATTACTGAAAGGAAACTTTGTTTATATAAAAAACCGTTCTCAGCGGATGATCCTGTAATGCTCTGTTTTTCAGCTGCTGATATCCATAAACCAAAAAATAACGAGCATACCAGTGTGTCATTTTACCATCTCCGTTTCCTTCAGGCCGGTCGCGACTATAGCGACTGGCAATATTTATTTTCTCACGTGAATCCAGTTTTTTACTACTGCTAATGTCTTGAGTTATAATCTGTCCGCCACTCACATAAGCCAGCGTGATAATTGCCGAATCGGGATATACCAGCGCTTTATTCTCTATTTTATAACTTAAGATATTCTCCATGGGAAAATCATTATCCCAAATCATTCTTCCATCGCCGGTGAAGCCGGCAAGGATGACATCATAAAACTGGTATCCGGCAAAAATCCTGTAATTGGTCGGAAACATATTGCCATAGAAGTCATATTCCATGTGACTTTCCGACTTGTAATAGGCAAGATATGCATTGGCAGCAACCACATATCCGTTGTTGTTATGAAAAACTTCGGGGCGGGTGATGTTGAGCAGCGAAACCGTACCGGAATGTTCCACGGAGGCGTTTCTCTTATTTCCTTTGGCTCTATGAAACTCGCTCTGCATAAATGTTCCCTGAATATTTTTAAAGTCCATAAAACTAAAATGCCGTAATTCTTTTTGTTTTCCATTTTCAATACTCAGGTAAAAAAGGCCTTCTGTATTCGGATTATCTTCATCATTGTTACCGGAAAAGAAACTTCCTTTGGTCATCAAATGGTATGCGCCAAAAAATTTCAGATTATTACCGCTGGCATCAGCAAGTACAAAATCATCCAGCTTTGACATGGGATCAAAGTAGTTAATATCAACTTTTTGTACTAATGAGGCATCCGGTCTGAAACTGTAAACGATATGCTTTATTGACGATTTTGTATCCATACTGGACGTTACAACCACGAATGTTCCGGCAGAACTATTGTGGTAAATCCCGGCAATAGCAACTTGCCGTAAGTCATCAAGATGTGCAACTTTGATGTCTCCTGTCTTTGTGTTCACAATCAGCAAATCTGCTTTTTTGTTCTTCAGATTCAGTCCCAGGCCAAGCTCTTCTCCCTGCACGGCAAATCCGGCAATTTCAGCTTTCAGCGGCAGACTCCCTTTGATATTGCTGAATGTTTGTTTGGTTATGTTATAGATCAAAACATCATAATAACCGGCGCCTTTTTTTAGTTTTTCCGGGTTTTTAAAAACGAAATAGACACTGTTTCCCACCCGTTTTTGGTTTACATAAAAAAGCTTGTCTGAAAGGGAGACCGGACGCAGCCATTTTTGCTTCAGATGAATGTCAAACAGTGCATAGTACCATAGATGATTGCCTTCGGCGTTCATCTGGTCGGTTTCGTAAAAGACCAGGAGTCCGTTTTGGCTCATTGGGGCTATATGAAAATTTCCGGTGGTACCACTGGGTACCTCAAGCCGGATAAGGCGGGGCTTACTTTTCTTTTGTCCATACACACTATGACTACCCGCAAAAAGCAGCACAAAAAACCATATGAAAATAATGAGTCTTCTCATCTCTGAAATTAACAAGCGACTGATAAATATTCATTGCAAATATACAAAGCCAAAGGAATTTACCGGAATAAGTTCAGGAACAATGGATATATTGAAAAATAGCGTGAATTGCAGCCTGACTTATCTTACAATTTTTCATTACCTTTGTGAAAAACGAAGTAAAAAAGAAAACCCCAATGCTTTCCAAGACATACGGTAGTGCGATTTACGGCATTGATGCTCTGGTTATCACCATAGAAGTCAATGTTGGAAAAGGCTCCAAATTTTTTCTGGTTGGTTTGCCTGACAATGCGGTAAAAGAGAGTCATGAACGGATATTGGCAGCACTCGGTAATGTGGAAAAGAAGTTTCCCAAACGCCGGGTTGTCATCAATATGGCCCCTGCCGATATTAAAAAAGAAGGATCGGCTTATGACCTTCCCATTGCCCTTGGGCTTTTGGCGGCCTCTTCACAACTCAGCAGCACGCATCTCCATGAGTATGTTGTGATGGGCGAACTTTCGCTGGATGGAACCATAAAACCGATAAAAGGGGCACTACCCATTGTATTGGTCGCCAAACAACAAGGGTTTAAAGGGGTGATTGTCCCCATTGAAAACGCTCCTGAAGCCGCCATTGTGGATGGGGTGGAAGTGTATGGGGCGCATCATTTGTTGGAAGTTTGTGATTTTTTGGAAGACAAGAAGCCGCTGCAACAGTTTCAAAAAAGCCGCGATGAGCAGTTTATGGAAAATCTTAACCATTTTGATTTCGACTTTGACGAGGTAAAAGGGCAGGAAAACATTAAGCGTGCTTTGGAGATTGCCGCGGCAGGAAGCCATAACGTAATTATGATTGGGCCGCCGGGCTCCGGAAAAACCATGCTTGCCAAACGTATTTCTTCCATTCTGCCACCCATGTCGCTGGAAGAGGCCATAGAAACCACCAAGATCCATTCGGTAGCAGGAACCTTGAAGAAAAGCGCTTCACTTATCCTCAACCGGCCTTTCCGCTCGCCGCATCATACCATCAGCGATGCCGGACTGGTAGGAGGAGGTTCCTATCCTCAACCGGGAGAAATCTCGTTGGCGCACAATGGTGTTTTATTTTTAGATGAGCTACCAGAGTTCAAACGTACCGTGCTGGAGGTGATGCGACAGCCCATGGAAGACCGTGTGGTAACTATCTCACGAGCAAGAATTACCGTAGAGTACCCGGCTGGTTTTATGCTGATAGCGGCCATGAATCCATGTCCCTGTGGCTATTACAACCATCCGGGCAGGGCTTGCGTTTGTTCGCCCGGGGCAGTAAAAAGGTACCTGAACCGCATCTCAGGACCTTTATTCGACCGTATTGATTTGCATGTGGAAGTGATTCCCGTTCCCTTTAAAGATATGGCCGAAACACGGTCAGGAGAATCCAGCGCCGATATCAGACAACGGGTTATCCGTGCCCGGAAACTTCAGGAAGAGCGGTTCAAAAACAGCAAAAAGGTACACAGCAACGCCCAGATGACACGCAATGACCTGAGCCATTTCTGTAAACTTGACAAAGAGAGCCGGCAACTTTTAAAAACAGCCATGGAAAGGATAAACCTCTCGGCGCGTGCTTATGACCGTATTATAAAAGTGTCTCGAACCATTGCCGACCTTGAAAATAGTCAGAACATTCAGTCATATCATCTGGCGGAAGCTATCCAGTACCGCAGTCTCGACAGGGAAAACTGGGGAGAATAAGAGAATGGCGAATGATGAATGAGCGAATGATGAATGAGCGAATGATGAATGAGCGAATGATGAATGAGCGAATGATGAATGAGAGAATGATGAATGAGAGAATGATGAACCTACCTAGTTCAATCGTTCAATTGGACTATGTGTTAATAAGTTGTGGTCATATCATCGGGAACTACCACGATGAAATTGGCCACATTATTATTTTTTTTGGCAAGTGTGTCAATATCTTTTTGCTCCACCGTAGAGATAGTGATAATTTTCAATCCGGGCTTGTATTTATTCAGATACCACAGAATTCCCTGGTAATGATCGGAGTGATAGGAGCCTTCATAATGGATAAAAAGTTTTCCTTTTCCGGCATACTTTGCAATGGAAGCGGCCATGGTAGCATCTTTTAATGCCTGAGCTTTTGGCAGGTTTGGATTATCATGTCCGTAGGCTTTTAACTCTGCCAGCATATCCTTATAACTTTTCAGATTGGGGTCGTAAGGAATAGGCAGCGGCGCCATATAGGATTTGGCTTGTGCAGTGAGTGTATCCAGCGCCGAGAAACCATGTTTGTAAACAATACTGGCATACCGGCGGGGAACATTTGTAGCGATAAACGGGATTTCATGTTTTCTGGCAAACACCACCAGCGGTTTATAATCGGTTTTGTAGTTGGGCCATAAACGTGCCTGGTCTTTAAAGTTTCTCTGTGTAATTTCTCCTTTTAGATATTCGTTCATTATCAGCTGGTTATCACGTTCAAACATTTCGGCACCCTGGATAATATTTCCATCGCGAGCCTTGTAAAGGTCTTTGGTAATTTCCAGTTCAAGCCAATGACTGATGGGGTTATTATGCAGTTCACCGAAAAAAACCACATCGGCTTTTTTGGCAGCATTAATCAGTTTCTGGTATCTAACCTTTTTCCCTTTTGCGTTATAGAGGCGATAGGCAGGTTTATCACTTTTGAAAGCAGTAAAAACGACCAACAGGCTTAAAAATAAAACGATTTTTTTCATAGTTGGAATATTAATGACAGGGTTATTTTTTCTTTAGTTTCTCTTCGTAAAAGGTCAAAGGCAGCAGGTTCCCGATGCCTTCGGTCATGTTCACAGGCCCCGTCTCGCCCTGCATAATAATTTTGATTTTACTTTGCTGGCGGTTTTCTGTCTCCGCAATCACCTGGCGGCAGGTACCGCAAGGGGAGATAGGGTTGTCAATATGAAAGTGGTCTGCACGGGCAGCGATGGCCAGCATCTTCACTTTCGAACCCGGATATTTGGAATTGGCATAAAACAGCGCCACCCGTTCGGCACACAACCCCGATGGATAGGCAGCATTTTCCTGATTTGAACCACAGATAACTTCCCCATTGTCAAGTAATACGGCAGCACCTACGTGAAATTCGGAATAAGGCGCATAAGATTGGGAAACACTTTGTACTGCCTGTTGCAATAATTTCTGCTCTTCCTCAGGTAATTCGGAAGTTCCAGAGTAAGTTGTAATTTTTATTTTAATTTCTCTCGTGTGCATGTACTAATTATTTAGTGCTAAAGTAAGAAAAATACTTGTGTGTACGCATTGTACAATGCGCTACGCCTTGAAAACCCACAAACAGGGATGAAATGTTATTTTTCAATCTCGCGGTGTAAGGATTTTTCTGGTTTTTCTTTCCCAAACATAAGCATTGAAGAGAAAAAAGCAAATAATGTCAGGCCGCTATGCGTTTGCAACGTGTCATCGGAAAACATGGAAAGAAGCATAATGGCATAGAAGACCACAAAGAAATAGTCGTTATAACTGCGTGTTTTCAACGGGGGATAAACCAAAGCAAACAGAAAATAAAGAAAGCCGAAAACGCCGAAGGATACAAAGACATCGATATATTGGTTATGAGCAATAAAGCCATAATATTTTCCAATACCCGAATGCATTAAACGGTATCGCTCTCCAAGGGATTCTATCAGATCACCTGTCCCCACTCCGTTCCAGAAATTTCGCTTAACGAGTATCAAGGCTGCTTTTAGAAATTCATAACGCTGAAAGACGGAGTTGCCTCCTGCGTTTCCGGTTTTTTTGTAAACCTGCCAGCCTTTTATCAATGTGAGCAGCCGGCTGTGCAGCCCCGGATCCCCCACATAATAATAATTGGCAATACCCTTTTCAATGTAACTGATGTCATTACCGGACAACAGGCTAACGCCCGCTGCATCTTTGTGCAAACCTCTGGAGGTCATGTAACGTATCAACGTGTATTTAACCGGGTTTCCTTTTTTATCCTTTGCATCGAAATGCAAATTACTACGTTTGTTCCAGGCCTTTTTTAGTTCGGGGATACACAAATAGGCTCCCACATAACGACCATCTTCAATACCAAAATGTATGCTGTCGAAAATATATTTGTGCCCAAGAGCTGTGTACCTCACAGGGTTTTTTAAAACTTCGGCAGACACATGGGTCATACGTGTAATTTCTTTTTTCAGGTAAAGGTAGCTCCCGGAAGGAATCAGAATAACGATGAATAGCAGTGCTGTTTTCAGCCAAAGTTTTTGTGCCCGGAAACCTGAATAGGTGAGTATTCCCAACACAATCAACAACAGCAGACTCAGTGAAGTAAGCGATTCCATTTTCATCAGGAACCAGACAAACCACAATATCACAACACTCATAAAAAATTTCTGTGTACCGTTGAAACTAACATCTTTCACCACAAAATAACCCAGTGCGAGAATACCAAAGCTGATGTTCAAACCGAAGCGGATGGGAGAGATAAAAGGGGAGAACTCCCGAACATTAAGGTAGTTGCCGGAAATCAGCTTAAAGGCCCCAATCAATGTTCCGGCCAGCAGGGCAGCAATATAGAACAACATTAATTGACGAAAACTGCGATTATCAATTTTTTTAGTAGTTGAAAAAATAAGGGGAAAAAGCAGCAGAGGCAGTTTAATACGCAGGTCAACAGCTGCATAATCAAAATTAGTCGTCCACAGCAGCCCTGCTACCCCCAGGAGAAAAATACCGGCAAAGACAACGGCTGCTTTATTGTGTAGAAATAGTTTTATTTTCTCCACACTGCTCTCTTTTGCTAAAGACCACAGGTATTTTACAAAAATAAAAAAGCCCCTTATGAACCCTTTTTGTTTAAAAAAACGGATAGCTACACTGGCCTGGAAGTCTGACCAAAGCCACAAAGCCAGTAGTAAAAAAGAGCCTGCACTCATAAAATAGATGGAGAGAGGCAGGCTGATGGTAATGAAAATCAGTACCCAAAGGTATAGTTGCCGGAAAACATCTTTTGTACCACCTGCCATGGAACTCTATTTGTAAACAAACGGTGCAAGGTAAGTATTATTTCTTTTTCTGCATGTCGGTCTTTCCTGATAAGATCGACTCGTATAAACTCTTGTTATTCAGTATAGCTACGGCTTTACTCACTTCCACATCGTTTATCAATGCTGAAGCTGTTTTCCCTTTTTGATAATAATAACGGGTTGCAATCTCCACACGCAGCATCTCATCTATCTGCTTCTTATGTTTGTCAATATCTTGTTTCTTTTCTTCTTTAAGATCCTTTGAAAGGCTATCAATAACAGGCTTCAGCGCCTTAAAATAGTTCTCTCTTTTAGCACTTTGCTGCAGTTGTTTGATCAGAGCACCGGTTTCTGTTTTGTAACTAAAGCCTTTGTTTAGTACAAATTTCTTAAACTGGTTAAATGTGGAATCACTGATACGGAACTGCGTGGGGGAAGCAATGGATTTGTGACGCAGGCTAAACTCATTGGCAAAATCGAAGATATAGTTCTGTGCATATAAGTCGGCTGAAACCTGACTAAAAATAGTGGGTTTCATAACAATGTCTGGTTTTATTCCGCCACCATCCCGAAACACACGTCCATCAGCGGTTTTAAATGCATGGGTAAGCGAATCAGGTACTCTTACCGGACGACCATTTTTGCCCCTGTGAAAGTAATTGATAGCCTGAATGCAGCGTCCGCTGGGGATATAATATTTAGCAATGGTAATTTTAATTTTACCACCATAGGGCAACGCTACCGTATTTTGTACCAACCCTTTCCCAAATGTCTGCTGGCCAATAATAACGCCACGGTCAAGATCCTGCATGGAACCAGAAACAATTTCTGAAGCGGAAGCAGTATTTCCGTTTACCAAAATAGCCAGGGGAATTTTACGGTTAATGACCGGTCCGGGTGTTTTATAAACCATATTATTCGATAAAAGCTTACCTTTTGTGGTCACAATAGTTTGCCCTTTTTTAACAAAAATATTGGCAATTTTAACTGCTTCATTCAACAAACCGCCACCGTTGTTACGCAAATCAATGATGACGCCTTTAATGTCATGATTTTCTTTCAGGCTAATAAAAGCGTTACGCACATCATTGGCAGCATTAGGGCTGAACTGGGTAAGCCGGATATAACCGATATCACCACCTACCATGCCATAGTACGGCACATTGGGAATCCTTATCTGTTCGCGGGTAAGCGATAAAGTTGTGTCTTTATCCGCACCAAAATGCCGGACAGTAAGTTGAAAATGCGACCCGGGATCTCCTTTTAATAACTTGCTAACCGCCAGCGAGGACATGTTTTTGGCCGATTTCCCATTGATGGCAATAATTTTATCACCGGCTTTTAATCCGGCTTTTTGTGCCGGGAAGCCCTCATAAGGTTCTGTAATAACCACGTAATCAGCCTGTTTCTGAATCATGGAACCAATACCGCCATAAATACCACTAAGCATCAGATTAAAATCGGACATATCTTTTTCGGGGACATAAACCGTATAGGGATCCATTCCCCTCAGCATATCTTTAATAGCAACTTGTGTGAGTTGCACCGGTTGGATGGTGTCAACATAGTTCAGGTTGAGCTGGTTCAGCACGCCTGAGAAAATCTCAATACTTTTGGCAACTTTAAAATTATTATTTTCCTGAGCCTTAAGGCCAACGAAGGCCATCAGAAAAAGGCCGGCAATTAAAATATGTTTTTTTATCATAATCAATAATGTTTTAGGGTACGGGGTCGTAACCACTACCTCCCCATGGATTACACGAAAGAATTCTTTTCAATGCCATCCTGCTGCCTTTAAAAGGTCCGTATTTTTTGATGGCTTCCACACTGTAAACGGAACAGGTAGGCGTATAGCGACACGAGCGACCAATGAAAGGCGATAAGGTGTATTGATAAACCCTAATCAGCAAAATAAAAAACTTACCCAGTAACCTGCTCATTTTTTTCAAGTAATTGCTGCAAAATTAGGATTATTTTCCTTTCTATCTCCACATAGTCCATATGGACTTTTGCCGTGTATATCAAACCTATAAGAAGCTGGTGCCGGCAATCTTCCCCCTGTCCTGAAAGAACAGGTTTGTTGCGCCGGTACGCTTCGCGAATAAGCCTTTTGATCCGGTTACGATCAACGGCTCTTTTAAAATTTCTTTTGGGAACTGAGATTAAGACTTTAGGGAGGAGTGGTACATCCGTTGTAAGCGGCATATAAAGCACCTTAAAAGGGAAGACAAAAAATGATTTTCCGTTTTTAAAAAGCTGATCAATCAACTTTTTTTCGTGCATCCGTTCCTCTTTGGCAAAAGTCTGTTTCAATTTTGTATTATTTTCCACATGCAAAAATACATGGATTTATCCAACGCTTTTTCATCAGGGTATAATTCGGGTACGATTTTAAAATTATTTAACGGAATCCGATTTTCAGGTTTGTCTCAAAACACTTGTATATTCGTAATTTTTTAGTAAATTAGCAGGCATACAGATATTGTAATGAAATTGTGTTGTAACTTTGTGCGGTAACCTAAAGTTTGTGAACTATGAAAACATTACTTGTAGCTTTCGACTTTTCAAAAAATGCTATCCATGCGTTGGATTATGCGTTGGTTTATGCCCAAAAGATGTGTGCCACGGTAGATCTCGTTTGGATTGACAACTCCCGGCCTGCTGACAGCCTTATCCATACCATTGATGAAGAATTGCGCATTGAAAAGAAAAATTATCTGAATACTATTATTAATGATTATGCTTCCCGTTATCCGGATATTTCGTTTGATCTGTATCTGGGAAAAGGGAAAATTTATCAGGAAATTAGCAAGATTGCCCGCCGGTTGAAAGCAGAACTTATCTTCACCGGCACCCATGGCGTTACCGGGTTTGAGGAATTTTGGATTGGCAGCAACGCCTACCGGATCACCACAACGGCACCATGCCCGGTAGTTACCATTAACAGTAGTTACCATATTACAGGTGCCGTTTCACAAATTCTTTTACCGGTCGACAGTTCACTGGAGACCAATGAGAAACTCCCTTTTGCAGTAAATATGGCGGAGGTTTTAGGAGCGACAATTCATTTGCTTAAAATATACAACACACCTTTGAGTGTTATCCGTAAACGCATTGACGGATTTGCCAAAGAAGCTATTGGCTTTTTGGAAAACCGGAAGGTGGACTTCAAAGTTGGAGAGATGGAAGCGGATAATATTGTTTCGGGAATCTTATCCTACGCACAGAAAAAAAATGTTGACATAATTGCCATTATGACCGAGCAGGGAAATATTACGGCAAACCGTTTTCTTGGCCCTTACGCACAACAGCTTATCAATACAGCAAAGATACCGGTGATGAGCTTGCGCTCAATGGATTATGATGATGAATAAATAAATTGCCTGATGAGAACAAATATGAGAAAAGGAAGAGAAATTTTTGTTTTAGCACTGTTTTTACTGATGGCCGGGGCTCTCTTTGCACAGGACAGTTTGCAGGCAGTTCATGAAGATTTTATCGGTGATGCACGTATCGATACCCTTTTGCAGTTACATAAATTGCAAAACAAAAAGTTTCCGGTTATTCCGGGCTACAGGATTCAGATTTACAAAGAATCCGGAAACACTGCCCTCAGCAACGCGCTGACAATTCGTGATAAATTTGAAAAGAGGTATAATGTTCCAGCTTACATCACCTTTAATGAACCTTACTACAGGGTACGCGTGGGAGATTTCAGAACAAGGCTGGATGCTATCCGCTTTTTGGGAAAAATAAAACGAGCCTATCCGCTGGCATGGGAGATAAAAGATGATATTCAAATTCCAAAATAGTTCACTTTAAAATCAGGTATCATGAGTAAAAAAATTGTTGTTGGTGTCGATTTTTCCGATTGCTCAATGAATGCACTTGAACATGCTGTTATCATTGCCCGGAAAGCAAAGGCCGGCATCACCATGGTCTGGGCCAACCATCTGGACTATTCCAAAGAGATATTTTCGGTAGAGCCGGACAATATCCAATCCGAAGTTCAGGAACGATTCGTCAAACTTGTTGAAAGGTACAGTCCGCAGCTAGCGGCAGGCACCAGGATTGATTACCGCATGGAAAAGGGCAAAGTATATAAAGTGATTTGCCATGTAGCCAAAGAGGTGGACGCTTTCCTTCTCATTGTCGGAACTCATGGCTCATCAGGTTTTGAAGAGTTTTGGATTGGCAGCAATGCTAACCGAATTGTTTCTGCCAGCAAACTCCCCATCATCACTATCAGGGCAGGAGCGGATTCAAACAAAATTCTCAAAACCATTGTCATGCCGCTCGACAGCACCAAAATCACCCGTCAAAAACTCCCTATAACCGCTCTGCTGGCCAAATATTTTGATGCTGAAATTCATATTCTCGGTGTTTATACCTCCACGGTGGATAATATTCGCTACCGCATCAAGAATTACGTGGCACAATCAGAAACATACTTAAAGGAAAATGGTATCCGCTATCGTACGGTTTATCTTGATGCCAGCAACATTACCGATACTGTACTGGACTATGCCAAAAAGGTGAATGCCAACCTGATTTCCATTATGACCGAGCAGGAGACTACCACGGCAAACCTCTGGATTGGTCCTTATGCCGCACAAATGGTAAATCACTCTCCCATCCCCGTTTTAAGTGTACATATTGAGAGTGTCGGATACCTGGTATGAAAACATTTCAGTAAAAATCACTCCTTCTTAGGAAGAGGATTTGGTTTGCCACCATAAGTGGTTTTTGAGTATTTTTTTGAATATTGAATACCGATTAACGATTTTAGAATATTGAAGTTCCTATTTACTTCTTAAATCATCATTCGTTAATCGGCATTCATAATTTAATTTATCTCAACAAACAAAAAGACATGACCCAAAAGAATATAACCACGCTCAAAGAATGTGGTTCTTTCTTTTAATGTGTCAGCTCATTACCGTTCTTGTCGAAAAAATGAAATTCGAGCATGTGGTAATTTTTCATTTCCTGAATTTTAATCCACTTTTTATATTCCAAAAGCCACCTGAGCCGTTTTGAAATTAAACCGTGGATAAGATACGCAAAAATATAGGAATGTACACCAAGAGTAAGTCCTTTTTCATTTTGATCGAGCAGAAGATATTCAAGGTTATTTTCGATATCATCCAGTACGCTAATACTCGATTTTATCTGGCCGGTGCCACTACAAACAGGGCATTTCTCCACTACCGAAACTGACATTTCAGGACGAACACGTTGCCGTGTTATCTGAATAAGTCCGAATTTTGAAGGAGGCAGAATGGTATGTTTGGCCCTGTCTTTAGACATCTCTGTTCTGAGATGCTCAAAAAGGGCATGCCTGTTTTTGGATTCGTGCATGTCGATAAAATCGATAACAATGATGCCGCCCATATCACGCAGACGCAACTGGCGGGCTATTTCGGTAGCTGCCTCCAAATTGGTTGCCAATGCATTTTGTTCCTGGGAATTATTTTTGTTTACACGATGTCCGCTATTTACGTCAATTACATGCAGTGCTTCGGTGTGTTCTATGATGAGATAAACGCCACTTTTAATGGTTACATTTTTACCAAATGAATTTCTTATTTGTTTATCGACATGAAAATGTTCGAATATCGGCTCGCGTCCCTTGTAAAGCTTAACAATCTCTTTTTTGTCGGGAGCAATCCGTTCAATGTACGTTTTTATTTCATCATATAATACGGGGTCGTTGATATGAATGTTGTTGAACGATTCATTAAGGAGATCCCTTAAAATGGTAGAAGTACGACCCAGTTCTTTAAGAACTTTCTGCGGTGCTTTGAGGTTTGGTAATTTGGCGGAAATTTTCTCCCATTTCTCAACCAGATTGCGAAGGTCGGTATCCAGCTCAGCCACTTTCTTGTTTTCGGCTACTGTTCGGATAATTACACCGTAATTATCCGGTTTGATACTCAGTATCAGGCGTTTAAGCCTTCCTCTTTCTTCTTTGCTTCTGATTTTTTGTGAAATGGATATTTTATTTGAAAAAGGCAACAGCACCAAAAATCTTCCCGGGAAGGAGATCTCCATGGAGATTCGTGGCCCCTTGGTAGAAATAGGTTCTTTTGCTATCTGAACCAGTATTTCCTGTCCGGGGCTGAGAATTTTAGTGATTTTACCACTTTTTTCAATATCCGGTTCCGGTTTAAACTTCCCATAAGAGACCTTATCACCTCTTCCCTGCTGTAACAGGCGTGTGTAATTGTTCATGGTGCGAACCTGCGGCCCTAAATCGAGATAATGCAAAAAAGCATCTTTCTCGTAGCCTACTTTTACAAAAGCGGCATTTAGACCGGGCATAATTTTATGCACCTTTCCCAAAAACACATCCCCTACAGAGAAATTATTGTCATTCTGTTCCTTATGTAGTTCAACCAGATGTTTATCCTCAAGTAGCGCAATATTAACTTCTGTAACATTTGAATCGATAATTAATTCTTTGTTCACTTTATAATATTGATTTACTTATATTTAAAAAAAGTACACACGTCTTAAATTCTGGAGGGATAAATAAAAAATTTAAGCCGTGGATACGGTGTAGAATAAAAAAACAACAGCCGGCTTTATGCCCTGCATAAAGCCGGCTGTTTCACATTTAAGAATTATTTATTTCTTTTTATGCCTGTTCTTCCGTAAACGTTTTTTACGTTTGTGGGTCGCCATCTTATGTCTCTTCCTCTTTTTTCCGTTTGGCATAGTGATAAATTTTTAAAATAAATTATTTTACGTTGTTTTTAACTTCGTTCACAAATGTTTTTGCAGGTTTGAAAGCAGGAATTTTGTGTGCGGGGATAACAATCGTGGTGTTCTTTGAAATGTTACGACCGGTTTTTTCTGCTCTTTCTTTGATGATAAAGCTGCCAAAGCCTCTTAAATATACGTTCTCACCATTTATCATGGTTTCTTTCAAACTATCCATGAAAGATTCAACAACAGCCTGTACGGCTACTTTTTCAATTCCTGTTTTGTTAGCAATGTCTGCTACAATTTCTGCTTTTGTCATTTCTGTATGTTTTAAAAATGTTTAAAATTAGTTTACTAATTTGGGCGACAAAAGTAAGAAGAATTTGGTTCAGTTGTATTAAAAAATCAAAAAATTTTATTCTAATGAGTTCTTTTTTAACACATTTCGGTCTATGAACAGGGATTTTGGAGAAAAATTGACAACATGGGATGTCCGGAACAAGCGACATTTGCCGTGGCGAAACACACATGACCCATATAAAATTTGGCTGTCAGAAATAATTTTACAGCAAACACGGGTAAATCAGGGTGTTACGTATTACAACCGGTTTGCAGAGGCTTATCCCAACATCTTTGTGCTTGCTGAAGCTCAAAAAATATAGTTGTTCGGGGTCTGTCGTACTCTGTTAGAGCACCTTCACATATTTACCGGCAACAACTCACGCACCTAAAAATTTCGGCATGGTTTATTCCTGTTCTTTTTAAAGGAACCGTTAAGCGACAAACCAAAAAATTCACTATCTTTGGTTCAGCAAAAGCAATTAGTAAACTTTCCTGTTCCAAGGCTCATTGCCCGCTATTTACAGGATTAAAACATCATAAAATAAAACAAGATCATGGCTGGATTAAACAAAGTAATGCTTATCGGGCGCATTGGAAAAGACCCCGACACTTACATTTTTGATAACGGGAACAAAAAAATCAGTTTTTCGCTGGCAACTACCGAAAGTTACCGCGACAGAGACAAAAACGAATGGATTGAACAAACCGAATGGCACAACATTGCGGGCTACCGTTATCTTGCTGACAAAACTTTTGCCAAAGGTGACCTGGTATATGTGGAAGGGAAAATAAAAACCCGGAAATACACCGATAAGGAACAGAATGAGCGTTATATTACTGAAATTATCGCTGACAAAATCAATATTCTGATGCGTAAATCTGCCGAAAGCAGTTCTTACGGAAGCACGCCTGCTCCTCCGGAACAACAACAGCAGCCGGCACAACAACAGCAGCCGGCACAACAACAGCAGCCGGCACAACAACAGCAGCCAGCACAACAACAGCAGCCAGCACAGGATACACCGGACGTTGCTGCTACACCGGAAGACGATTTACCGTTTTAACTTTTAACCTGAGTTCAATATAAGATTTGCTCACAGTTTCAGGTTATTAGCTTTTTCAATATCCGGGCAAATATTCTGTGCGACATAATGAATAGAATAAATAAATAAATATCTATTGGCAATGTTGTTGATTTTCTCCGCAACGGAGGGATTTGGACAAGGCAAAGACAGCACTTTCTTTTTTGACACGTTTGCTGCCTCCGTCAATATGACTTATGTCAGAGGAGGCCAGGTGGACAGCCGGGCTGGTTTTGGGCTGGGATTGTACCGCACCATGCTGCCACAAAAAAGGGTAAACCTCCTTCTTGGACTTGAATACAACTACACAAGTCGTTTTACAGGCCGGCTGTTTAAAGGAAAATATTCCAAAGCTTATGATGTAACCTATTCTGTTAGCAGTATTTCCATGCCGATTACTGTCAGGGTAAACGTGGGAAAACAGGTGAAGTTTTTTTTGGAAGCAGGTGTTTATTTTGAGGTAAATATTGGCGGAAGAGAAAGGGGAACTATCATTACCTATTTTTATCCTTCTGATGAGAATGGCAAAGTCTATTTCAAAGAAACCCAATATAATGAAAAAGACGATGTTTCCAGTATCAACTACGGATTTTCAGCGGGAATAGGCATCAGCATTCCCCTGGGCAAACATTATCTTATCATCAAACCGGATTACAAATTCGGGATGGTACCGGTTTATGACTATATGGACGCGCTGTCGAACAATTATTTCAGAATGATAGTTGCTTTTAAATTGTAAAGTCAGGGTGAGCTGATATGCTGATTTTGATAAGTTTCCACGTTGTAAAACAATTCTTTTTACTTTTGCCTCATATTGTTGAACGAAATCCATTATTTTGGAAGAGATTGCTTTAGATCCTGATCCTCACCTGTTGTCTGTAATGCTCAGCAGCTTTTATAAGGGCTTTCCGCCCGAAGCGGTCGTTACCGTAGTCATACTACTCGTAATGCTTGTCTTGTCAGGTTTGATTTCAGGTTCGGAGACAGCCTTTTTTTCGTTTCAGCCGGCCGACCTGAATAAGCTGAAGAAAAACCACGGCAAAAGAGGTATGAAAGTTATCTCGTTACGCAACAAACCCAAAGAATTACTGGCTACCATACTGATTTCCAATAATTTTATTAACGTGGGCATTGTGGTCATCTCCACTTATCTCACCACACTTATGTTTAACCTGAAGAGTCATCCCGCGCTTACTTTTCTGGTTCAGATTATCATTGTAACTTCCTTTTTGTTGATTTTCGGAGAGATTCTCCCCAAGATTTACGCCAACAAAAAACCAGTTTACTTCTCCCTGTTCATGGCAAATACTATTGCCGTTTTGATGTGGTTTTTCAAACCGCTGAGCATGATTCTTGTCAAATCCACTGCTTTTATAGACAACCGGCTGGTGGCGAAAAAAGTCCCGGTAAGCATGAGTGAGCTTTCCGATGCCATCGACATGACGGTGGACGATTCCACTCCCGAAGAAGAGAAAAAGATTTTAAAAGGTATCGCCACCTTTGGCGAAAAGGAGGCCAGTGAAGTGATGCGTTCGCGGGTGGACGTTACCGCTATTGACACCGAAATGATTTTCCATGAAGTGATACAGATTGTAACCGAATCGGGGTACTCACGTATTCCGGTTTACAAAGAAAATCTGGATCATGTGGAAGGACTACTGTATATTAAAGATCTGTTGCCACTGATTGAGAAACAGGAAGAACTGGATTGGAAACCGCTTATCCGCCCCGCTTTTTTTGTACCTGAAAACAAAAGAATAAACGACCTGCTACAGGAGTTTCGCAACAGGAAAATACACATGGCTATTGTGGTGGATGAGTATGGCGGCACATCCGGAATCATTACACTGGAGGATATTTTGGAAGAGATTGTGGGTGAGATCAGCGACGAATTCGATGTGGAAGATGATGCCTTTCATTATAAGAAGCTGAATAACAACACTTATCTTTTTGATGCAAAAACCCCGCTGAACGACCTGTGTAAGATTCTGGAAATTGATGACGATATTTTTGACAACGACCGGGGTGAATCGGATTCGCTGGGCGGACTAATTCTGGAGATTGAAGGTAAGATTCCCGAAAAAGGAGAGAAAATAAAATACAGGCAGTTTACGTTTGAGATTGTGGATGCCGATGTGCGAAAAATAAATAAAATAAAAATCACGCTCAGCGAGGAGGAAAAAAATGAATAAAAAGACTTTTGGGGCTTTTGTCCTGCTGCCATTGCTTTTTCTTGCTTCCTCCTGTAACAGTAATTATACGCCCAAGCCCCTTGGTTATTTTCGTATTGACCTGCCGCAACACCAATATCGCCGGTTCGACAGTACCTTTCCCTATCGTTTTGATTATCCAACTTATGCCCGCATCACCGATGACCGTAATTCTCCTAAACAAAAGTACTGGATAGATATTCGTTATCCTCAGTTCAAAGCCACCCTACATATCAGCTATAAGGTTGTCAACCACAATCTTCGGAAATATCTCGAAGATTCGCGCAAGATGGTAATAAAACACATCCCGAAAGCCAACGCCATCAACGACAGCCTTATCATCGACCCACAGCGGAATCTTTATGGTATGGCCTACGACATAGAAGGCAGAGGTGTGGCCTCGCCGTATCAGTTTATCCTTACCGACAGCAGCCATAACTTTTTGCGTGGCTCACTTTATTTTTACGTGGTTCCTAACAACGACTCGCTGGAACCTGTTATTCAATTTATAAAAGATGATATTCGTCATCTTATCAAAACTTTCCATTGGAAAAAGCTGGCAAAGAAGTAATGTGCTTTGGTTGTACTTCAGGGTGGACGCCTGAAGCGAAATAATAACAGACTGGGAAGGAAAGCGGCAACCGTTTTGATTAATTTGACTATTTTTGACCGGCAGAAGCAAGCCGATGGGATATCCATGACAAAAAACGGGAGGTAAAGCCTATGATAGAAATAGTAAAATTAGGTGGACGATTGAAATGGTATCATATTGCCTTACCTTCCGAACAGGATTTTGAGTTTCTGGAAAATACTTTTCACTTTCATGCGCTGGACATCGAGGACTGTCGGCAGATTAGTCAGCGTCCGAAAATTGACGAATATGACGACTATTACTTCCTCATTCTGAACTTTCCTAATTTCGACAAACAAAATCGTTTTGTAAAACCCAAGGAGGTAAAAATATTCTGGGGTGAAGATTATTTTATCACCGTGGGGAAAACCCACTGGGTGGTTGATAATCTTTTTGATGAAGCACGTAAACAGGAGAAAAACGGTGATAATTTCGAAATTGCCACTTCCGATGCCCTGCTTTATACCGTTATGGAGCATCTTATGACACAAGCTGTTTATCTGCTTCGCAAGGTAGGGCTGGAACTGGAACTGATTAACCGTGAGCTTTTTAGCTCCCATGCTGAAACTGTCATTGAGCGATTGTCGGCTACGCGGAAAAATATTATCGTACTCAACACCATGTTTAAACCGCAGTTGCGGGTTTTTAACAAATTTGAGTCGGGAAACATTGAGGGCTTTGCCGACAACATGGAAGATTACTGGGGAAATATCCTTGACTATTACAACAAAATATGGGATATGACAGAGGATTATGGTGAGCTTATTGAGGGGTTGTCCACCACCTTCGACTCCATGCAGACCAACAAAACCAACGAAATAATGAAAATTCTTACCCTAATTTCATCCATTGTGCTGCCACTAACGTTCCTCACAGGGCTCTACGGAATGAATGTTACCCTTCCTCTTCAGGAAGAGCGCACTGCTTTCTGGATTCTGCTTACACTCATGGTGAGCCTTGGCGTGGGAATGGTCGTTTATTTCAAGAAAAAACACTGGATGTGATTGGAGTGCCTAAAGTGAACTAAAGATTGGAGTGCCTAAAGTGTTGTTATCTGAAATCTGTCCCAGTCACGACCAACATTAAATTTATTTCTAAATTGTTGTAATCGCTTTCCCGAAAGGGTTACACGCACGGATGCTTCTTTGTTCTCAGGCGCTTCCAAAACAACCGCTCCTTTGGCATCTATTAGTTTGGAATGGCCGCTGTATGCGTTTCCTAAGCCATCAACTCCAACGCGGTTGACCCCCAGCACAAAAGCCTGATTTTCGATAGCACGGGCCACAAGCAAAGTATCCCACGGAAAAACGCGTACTGCGGGCCAGTTGGCTACAAAAATGGCGAGATCATATTCAAAAGTTTCGTTTTCATATCGGTTTTTGCTCCACACCGGAAACCGCAGGTCGTAACAGACCATGGGCCTGATTTTCCAGCCTTTGAGTTTTACCACTATTTGTCGGTTGCCGGCTTTTATATGTTTGTGCTCGCCGCCCATAGAGAAAACATGCCGTTTGTCATAGCGTTCAAAAGTGCCATCGGGACGCATCCAGATGAGTGCATTAAAATAAGCTGTTCCCTCTTTTAGCAAAAGACTCCCGGTGATAACTGCTTCGGTTTGTGCAGCAAGGCGATGCATCCATTGCAGGCTTTCTCCATCGGGAGTTTCGGCAAAAGGAGCAGGATCAACGGGAAAGCCGGTGGTAAAAGTCTCCGGTAACACAACCAAATCACAGCCTTGTCCCTGTGCCAGGATTTTCCTTTCAAAACTGTTCCTGTTTTGCTCCGGGTTTTCCCAGGCCAGGTCGGATTGTATGTAAAGAATTTCCAGATTTCTCATGGTGTTGTTTTTCTATGAATGGTTGTATAACAAGGGGTCGTGACCCCTTGTTATACATATCCCCGCCAAAATTTTCGTGGCTTCCCGAAGCGTTTTCTCTTTTTTGGCAAAGCAGAAGCGCAGCACCCGGTGGTCGTCATTGTTTTGATAAAAGCCGAAATGGTAGTGTATAATGCCTGCGTGGCGCCGGCAGGGATGTTGATTTCCGTATCCGGAAGGTACATCACATTATATTTATCAGCAAACATTTTCGAGATGGCCTGACGCAACGGCTTCACGCCAGGCATGGGAGCATATTGGTTGAAGCCCGCTTTCATATAATGATGAACCCGTTCGATGAGCTCCTCTGAAACAGGAAAATCCGGAAATCCCTGCGACAGGTTCACCGCTTGATTTTCCGCTGCCATCTGTGACATAACGGCAAAGATGGAGGTGCCGGTCTCAGGCAACTTGGTCTGTATAGTTCCAATAAATGATTCCATGTTGAGATGTTGAACCACAAAAGTACGGTTTTATCTACTTTGGTGGCGAAAGATATGCTTTATCTTATTAGTTTTGCATCGATTAAATTTTAAAACTTTTTGAAGATGAAGACAATCGAAAATTATGATTTTAAGGATAAAATAGTGTTGGTACGCGTGGATTTTAATGTGCCGTTAAACGAAAGCCTTGAAATCACTGACGATACCCGTATCCGGGCTACTATTCCCACCATTCAGAAACTCCGCAAAGAGGGCGCTGCGGTTATTTTGATGTCGCATCTGGGACGTCCTAAAAATGGGCCGGAAGAGAAATTCTCACTAAAACATGTTTTGAAAGACCTTTCGGAAAAGCTGGGAACAGAAGTTCAGTTTGCCAACGACTGCATTGGCGCTCAAGCCCGCGAAAAAGCAGCCGCTTTGAAACCGGGGGAAGTACTTTTGCTCGAAAATCTCCGTTTCTACAAGGAAGAAACCGCTGGGGATGTAGCTTTCGCCGAAAAGCTTTCACAGCTGGCTGACGTATATGTAAACGATGCCTTTGGCACAGCACACCGTGCCCATGCTTCCACTGCCGTGATTGCACAGTTTTTTCCCGATACCAAAATGTTCGGCTATGTTATGGGCAACGAGCTGAGAAACATCAACAAAGTGCTGAAAGAGGGAAAAAGACCTTTCACTGCCATTTTGGGCGGTGCTAAGATATCCGGAAAAATCGAAATTATCAATAACCTGCTTGACAAAGTGGATAACCTGCTCATTGGTGGTGGCATGATGTTTACCTTTATCAAAGCCAAAGGCGGCCAGGTGGGAAATTCTCTGGTGGAAGATGATTTACTTGACACGGCACTCGAAGCCATTAAAAAAGCCGAAGACCTGGATGTAAATTTATGTATCCCGCAGGACGCCGTTATTGCAGACGAATTTGACAACGATGCCAACCAAAAGTGCCGTCCTTCTAATGAGATTCCAGATGGCTGGATGGGGTTGGATATTGGTGTGGAAGCCAGTGAGACTTTTAGGAAAATTATTGAAGACTCTTCTACCATCCTTTGGAACGGGCCTATGGGCGTTTTCGAAATGGATAATTTTGCCGAAGGTACGATTGATGTGGCTCAGGCCATAGCCCGTGCTACTGAAAAAGGTGCTTTTTCACTGGTTGGCGGTGGCGATTCGGTAGCTGCCATAAACAAATACAACCTGCAGGATAAGGTAAGTTACGTTTCTACCGGTGGTGGCGCCATGCTCGAATACATCGAGGGAAAAATACTTCCCGGTGTGGCAGCTATTGAAGGAGAATAACAAATACCGGCCGGCAACTTTTTTTAAAAAGGTGTACTTTTGCAGCCCGGTATTTCGGCCTCATAGTTCAAGGGATAGAATAGGAGTTTCCTAAACTCTAGATCCAGGTTCGAGTCCTGGTGAGGCTACACTTTTTTGCCGTTACCGCGAAATTTCCACAATTTCAAATTCAATATTTCCCACAGGGACAGATATCGCCACTTTGTCGCCTACCGATTTACCGAGTAAACCTTTGGCAATAGGAGAGTTAACGGAGAGCTTTCCGCTTTTCAAATCAGCTTCTTTTTCGGGAACCAGTGTGTAGGTCATAGTGGCGCTGTTTTTCAGATTCCTGATCTTTACTTTGGAAAGAATCAGCACTTTAGAGCTGTCCATTTTCGATTCATCGATGATACGGGCATTACCGATAATATCCTGAAGTTTGGAGATTTTCAGTTCCAGTAATCCTTGTGCATCTTTGGCAGCATCGTATTCGGCATTTTCCGAAAGGTCTCCCTTGTCGCGAGCTTCGGCAATAGCTTCAGATATTTTTCTTCGCTCAACACGTGTGAGATGATCCAACTCATCACGTAGTTTCAGTAGTCCTTCTTCTGTATAATATTTTGCCTCTGCCATGATGTAATAATTTTAGTCTCAAGCATTAAAAACATAAAAGACCCCAAACCAATGATGGGGTCTTTATCCGGTGCAAAGATATGAATAAGTTGTTTTGAAAATTTATTACACGAATATTTTTCTGCCTTTACTCCTTCACAAAGAGAGTCATTCATAAGGCCGGCGTAAGATTTCCGAATAAATAACGGCCTTTTTTATGTTAATTTTTCTTACCTTTGACCTGGTAGAGGTCTCTGCCTGCTCTTCACAAATGGTGATAGAGGGAACCCGTTCTTCAAAGACTACAGGTTTTTCCGGTTCGACAACGGGTTTCTCCGTAACCTCTTCCTTCGGGATTTCAACGATATCTTCGGTAACATCTTCTTCTGTAAGAAAAGAGCCCATAATCGCTTCAAGCCCGGAAGGAGCTGTGGATGGAGCTTTTTTTTCCATTCCTGTTCCTGCTCCTGTTTTAGCCACACCGGCGGCTTTATTACTCCCTTTGTAGATGGCAAAGGCTATCCACAAGACACCGAACAAAATGTAAACCCAACTATCCGTACCTGCGTAAAATATCATGATTCTTTTTTTGAAAAAGTAAAATTACTTAAAATATGGAAGCAAAAGGAGAGGAGGCTCTACAAATTGAAAGTAACAGATTATTTGTGGCCTGTTTCGCTTAATTGTTTTAGGCCTAAGACCTCCACTGTCATAAAAAACAGATAGTAGATAAAGAAAGAGATGATAAAAGAGGCGGCATCAGCTCTGTTCAAATAGGCATACGCCAGAATAAACAGGGAGAAAACCACCAGCTTCAGAAAATTGATTATCATGTAGGTGTTGGCAAAGCGGCTGATCTTCTTCTCCATACTTTTAGCCGTAAGATAAAATGCTGCCCAGGAGAAAAGAAACAGAAAAACCAGAATATAGGGATAGGAGGCGGTTATGTGGATGGCCGGAAAGAGCAAGCCAAATACAAAAGTAAGCAACCCGAGAATCAGTGTGAGGATACCCAGCCTAAGTGTAAATTTTGAAATCAATTTTTTCATTATTTCTGATGTTTAAAAAATTCGCGTATCCCGTAAAGAATGGATAACACAATAGCCGAAAGGGTAAGGACAACGGTAAAAACAGGAAAATGCCATTGCAGCCATTTATCTATTTCTCTTCCGCCAAAAGCTCCGGCAAACACAATAACAGCCATTTGAATACCCAGGGCAGAATAGACAGCATAAAATTTCAATGGGGATTTTTTATCCTTTTTTCCCTTCATTTTTTATTTTGCTTGTTTCCATTCCAGCCATTTTACAGTTCCCGGTAAACAGGGCTCCTGTTTCAATAGAAATTTTTGATGTGGTTACATCGCCTGTGAAAACCGCTGATGTCTTAAAAATTGTCAGCTCTTTTACAACCATCGTGGCGTTTACTTTTCCGGAAATATCAGTGTTCTTGCAGTGGATTTCCCCATCCACAACCCCATCTTTTCCTATCACCACTTTCCCCTTGGCGTTTATTTTGCCCGAAAGTGATCCATCAATACGTACATCGCCATCCGATTCTATCTCACCCGTAACTTTGGTACCCAGTGAAATAATGTTCGGAACCTGTGTGTCTCCGTTACCATTAGAATATTTCTTCATCTTTTTTATTTTTGATAATATTCATTAAAAAATCGTTGGTAAACTTTCATGTCTTTCTCTTTGTAAAATAAAGGATAATTTTCGACCGATATGATAAACAGGTGATAATTTTTTTCCAGAATGCCGGAAAACACATAAGGATCTTTTACCAGTTTTCTATAGTAACCCAATGCATCCGGCTGGTTTACAAACTGTTTCACGAGCAATATGTTGTAATTATTGTTCAGTGCCAGGCTACTTATCTGTAGTGGCCGTTGCCGGAAATATTTTTGATTAAAATCCGAAAGACGTATTTCCAAAGCACGTGCATCGACTCTACGGCGATCTGCCATCAGCAAAATATATTGAGTAGCATTACTTTTGTAAACATAGAGGCCAATCTCTTTTTTCTTGTTTTGAGCTGCCAGTAAAGCCTCCCTTTCTTTTTGGCTGATACCGATACCATATTCGAGCTGTAGCATTTTGATGATAGCCTGTGAACGTTCTTTCAACGGGCTGTTCGGGTATCTCGTGATGAGTTGTCTCAATGCTGTGTAAAGAGTATCAGGAACCTGAACTTTTCCAAGCGAGAGTGCGCGCAGATACATAAACTTAGGTGAGGAAACGGTGTCGTTGGGATATTTCTCCAATGCGCGGTTAGCATAGGTTATCACCCTGTAATATTGTCCCTGTTCAAAAGCATGATAGGTACGGCTGTAAAGCTTTTCAGCTTTGTCATGGCTCTCTTCCAGCTTTTTGTAATAATCGGGGTCGTTGAGTACTTTGGCATAAAGACTTCCGGGATAGCTTTCCAGTATTAGGCCTTTGTAGTGCATGGCTTCACCTGTTTTGCCGAGGCCGGCATAGATTTTATACAGATGATACCAATTCTGCAGCCGGTATTGATTATCAGGATATTTCCCCTGAAATTTAAGATAAGTTTTCAGCGCATCTGTAGTGTCATTCAGCTCTTCGAGATACAAAAACCCCAGCTTATTATAGCTTGACACAATGAGCGAATCCGACAGCCGGAACTCTTTTTCTGACCCGGGAAGAGCTTTCAGATAATAACCACGTGTTTCAGGACCCGTGAGGATTTGCCTGACATTTTTGGAGTTCGGAGTGCTTTTTCCTGTACCGGTCTCATTTTCTTCTGCCAGCCCCGCGTTAGCCATTGTGGTATGCTTATCACTCAAAAACCACATATCTTCTAACTTTCGCCGGCCCCAACGTTTTTGAAATTCATTAAACCCCTGTGCCAGCGCTAATTTATTATAGAAATACCATCCTCCCGAACTTATTGAACCGGCAGAAGGGTTATTGTTACCACTGCCTGGAAACTGACCTGATGCCCTGTTTTCAGAAGCTGCTTCTGCAGCTTTTTTCTTCTTCGCCAGCATTGTTTTGTAGTCAGCTATCTTTTTATCAATAAGGGCGTACAGCTGCGTTGTATCCATCCGTGCCAGCTGTTGCAGGCTGTCTTGTAAGTGAATATATTGCAGGTTTTGCACCAGCTGCGAAAGTACCAGTGATTTGTTTTTGATTTGTTCGCGATGCGGATAATCTTTCGGTAGAAACTGAACCGCCGTGTCGTAATATGCCTGTGCCGGAACATAATTGCCGTTTTGAAAGTAATCTTCGGCAAGTTTTAGGGAGGCCGTTGACTTTTGGTACTCATTATCCTTGCTGTAGCTAACCGAAAGCTTGAGATAATGAACCATGAGACTGTCATTTTTATTCTTTTCGGCTATCTCAGCCAGCGCGTAATAAATTTGGTCACGATAAATTTTATATTGGTTTTTGCGAGCCATTTTCCCCAGCGTTTTCACAATGTATTTGCTGTTACCGTTGGCAGCATCATAGCTTTTGGCGAGATTCAGTCGCGCTTCAAAATCCATTTGAAAAGGAGGGTTTCGTTTTATGACTTTGGTAAAATAGTCGCCGGCCTGCTGCAAGCTACCCTCCCGCCTGTTTATCTGACCCATAATAAAATAGATACGACTCAGCAGATCTTTATCGTGTATAACGTCAATACTTTTTTCGAGATAAGGATATGCTGCTGAAGGATTGTTCTGCGAGAGATAAAGGTCGGCATAAACCGGTGGAATTGCATTTTTCACCTCCTTGGGGAAATCTTTTTCTGTTTTCTGGCTGGAAAGCAGATTGAGCGCTGCTTCGGCCTTGCCAAACTGCTCCATCTCTATGTAGGTCTTGGCCAGCCATAACGACCCAAAATAATGAATAGGACTAAAGTTGTATTTTTTCTGTACAAAGTCGAAAACCCTGCGTGCTCCGGTAAAATCATGCTTATAAAAGAAAGCCTGTCCCATCATCAGATAGCTTTCCATCACCCATCGCACCCGTTCTTTGCGCCCGAAAACCATGGAATGATTTTGAATGGTCATGGCTGCCTTTTTGATAGTAAGTTCCATCCGCGAAGACATCTGCCGGGCCACTCTTTTGTCGCCATAATTGTAAACCCGCAAGATTTTAGCATAGTTGTCTTTTGCATTTTCCCGAAGAAAATCAGCACCGGCCATTAAATTCTGCTGACCGTTCCAATAGACATTATAGTGGCTGGTAAGGTTGTGGTAGGCACGTGCCATAGCCGTATTTCTTCTGGTCGAACAGGATGAAAAGCTCAGCCCGATACCGAGCAAAACAAGCAGGAAAAGAATACTATTGGTTTTGACAATCCTCAAAGTGGCGATTTCCTTAAATAACTGATATTTTACATATTTATTTTTACGCCTCGCAAAATTAATGATTTATCGTTTCTATTACCAGTATCAGTATTCTTCTGACAAAAAATTCCTGAAAAAAAAGATTGTTTTCAGCATGATTAGGGCGGCTTCACGCGCTTTACGTTATAGCCCCGGCAGAAAAATGTGGTTCCGCTACGTCGGGCAGGGAGCTTCCTCCGGTCGCTCCTGCCCGCCTGCTTCACCTACATTTTTTCTGCCGGGGGCTGCCACTTCAATCACTGCCGCAGGGTTCCTCACGTTGCCTGAACTCCTCTAAAATCAAAAAAATTTCCATAATTAGTACTCCATTTCCCTGAAATTTAGTTCTTTTGCAAGTTCATTTAAAAGAGAGTGCTGTGAAAAGAACAGAGATAAAATATTTGCTGGAACTGACTGATTTTGGGAAGGATGTCAACGTAAAAGGCTGGGTGCGCACCAAACGTGCCAGCAAGAATGTGGCTTTTATTGCGCTGAACGATGGTTCAACCATCAAAAATGTGCAGATAGTGGTGGAGATGAATAAGGAGAGTGAAAAAGTACTCGAACATGTTCATACCGGAGCAGCCTTGTCGGTGGATGGCGTGCTGACCGAATCAATGGGTAGCGGCCAAAAGGTGGAAATCCACGCCAGGAACATCGAGGTGCTGGGAGAAGCCAACCCGGAAGAATATCCGTTACAGCCCAAAAAACACAGCCTGGAGTTTCTACGCGAAAAGGCACACCTGCGTTACCGTACCAATACTTTCAGTGCTATTGCCCGTGTGCGTCATGCGATGATTTTTGCTGTCCATAAATATTTTAACGAGCGTAATTTTTACAATATTCATACGCCTATCATCACCAGTTCGGATGCAGAAGGTGCCGGCGAAATGTTTCAGGTTACCACGCTTAATCTGGAAAATATACCCAAAACTGAAGACGGGAAAGTAGATTTCAAAAATGATTTCTTCGGCAAACCGGCAAACCTGACCGTCTCCGGTCAGCTTGAAGGCGAGCTGGCTGCACTGGCATTATCGAAAATTTATACGTTTGGCCCCACTTTTCGGGCAGAAAACTCCAATACCACGCGTCACCTGGCTGAGTTTTGGATGATTGAACCCGAAATGGCTTTTTATGACCTGAACGACAACATGGATCTGGCAGAAGAGATGCTGAAATATGTCATCCGCTATGCACTGGACAACTGTATGGACGACCTGCAATTCCTCAGCAAACGCCAGCAGGATGAAGAGAAAAACAAAAAGGCCGATGAGCGCTCTCCAGAGCTAATAGAGAAACTTCAATTAATTGTTACAGAGCCCTTCGTGCGACTTACCTATACGGAAGCCATCCGGATTTTGATGAACTCCAAGCCCAACAAAAAGAGACGTTTTCAATACGTTATTGAAGGCTGGGGTGCTGACTTGCAGTCGGAGCACGAACGTTATCTTGTGGAAAAACATTTCAAACGGCCGGTCATTCTAACCGACTACCCCGCCAGCATCAAGGCTTTTTATATGAAACAAAATGACGATGGCAAAACCGTACGGGCCATGGATGTTTTGTTTCCGCAGATTGGTGAGATCATTGGCGGTTCGCAGCGCGAAGAAGACTACGACAAGCTGTATGCACGTATCAAAGCATTGGATATTCCTGAATCCTCTATGTGGTGGTATCTTGAAACACGGAAGTTCGGTTCGGTGATACATTCAGGCTTTGGTCTCGGTTTTGAAAGGCTGATTCTTTTTCTCACAGGCATGACCAATATTCGCGACGTAATTCCTTTCCCCAGGACACCGCAAAATCTGGAGTTTTAAAAAATTTACCAGACACGATAAAATCTAAAGATTTTTTATAATTTTGCGCCCGCATTGCCCGATGGTGTAATTGGCAACACGTCTGACTCTGAATCAGAAGAGTCCAGGTTCGAACCCTGGTCGGGCAACAAAAACCTCTGCGAAAGCGGGGGTTTTGTTGTTTACCAGGGTGAGAAGCCTGTCCCGATGAGGCGGTAGCCGATGAGGGAAACCCTGGTCGGGCAACAAAAACCTCTGCGACAGCGGGGGTTTTGTTGTTTATTAGGGTGAGAGGCCTGTTTTTACTCTATCTTTAAATGAATTTTATTAATTGGATTTATTACAAATAGAAAGTAATTTATGATATTGCTCCTGTTATTTTATAAATTGCAAAAAATTCCTTAAACGATAAACATTTTAATAAAATGGCACGTTCTTTTCGGAAAAAAAACGTACTCTTTTCTCTTTATTTTAAATGGATAGCCCTTTGTTTATTACTGTTTGGCATTCACAATATTTCTTTTTGCCAATCCAATACACAGGAAATTAACAAATTGCAGGAGCAATTGACACAGGTAAAAGGCAAAGAAAAAGTCAATTTGCTTAACCGGCTTGCCTCTTTATATCACCCCACGGATTCTACCAAAGCTTATAACTATTTCAAAAAAGCACTGATAATAACCGAACGATTTCAGTATGATTATCTTGAATATAAAGTATTTATCTATTTAACAGCTGGTTACAATGGTTCGAACAGACATTCTGAAGCCATCAATATCCTTAAAAAGGCTTTACAATTTGCCCAAAAGAACAACTTTGCCAAAGCTGTCGGATTTGCCCACAGTGCTTTGGGACGCCAATATTTATATTTAAACGATTATCAGCCTGCCGAAGAGCAGCAAAAAACAGCTCTTAAAATTTTTGAGAAACTAAATTCCGATTTGGGTAAATCGGTCGTTTATGAAAGGCTCGGTATTGTTTATATGACAAAAAATGATTACATAGAGGCTTTAAAATACTATTATCCCGCTTTGAGCATTCACCGAAGGCTAAAATTGAAAAGCGAAACAGGTGTGTCATTGTATCATATTGGCCTGACAAAGCTGGAACTTTCCGATTATCATGAAGCTGTTGACTATATTTTACAATCACTAACCATTTGGGACCAGTTAGATAATATTCCCAACCAGTGGAACTGTAATGAGCTAATCGGTAATATTTATATAAAATTGGGAGACTACGCAAAAGCCTTGGAATATCATCGAAAAGCATTATCATTACGAATGATACTTGTTGAACCAGATATCAAGCGAGGTATCAAACCGCCACCGATATATATGCTTGGATTGGCTTATTCCTATAATAACATTGCAGAAGTTTATTTGAATTTAAAGCAGTATGACTCAGCTTACTACTATGCATTAAAAGGATTAAACATAAAAACGGCGAAAAACAGTGTCGCTTCCAAAAACGATGTAGCCAACTCACAAAGCAATCTCGGAAACATCTATTGCAGACTTAAAAAATATGACTCGGCATTTTATATGTTGAATAATGCGGCAGTTACCTATCAATCGCTTCAAAACAGAAGTGCTTATGCCGAAGCCTTATATGGGCTGGGGGTGTTAAATGTTCATCTTAAAAAATATTCGAAAGCCAAAATCTTTTTCATGAAGGGGCTTAAGGCCTCCCGTGAAGTGGGTGATAAATTTGATGTGGAAAAAGGATACAAACATTTGTCCGATTTATATACGGTGCTGCACAATTACGAAAACGCCTTGCATTATTATAGGTACTATACCCAAAAGAAGGACAGTATCCTAAATATTGCAAATCAGAACAAGATTGATGAGTTGGAAATAAGATATAGTGTCGAAAAGAAAGAGCAGGAAATTTCTCAACAGAAAACGGTTATCCGACAGAAGAAAAAGCAGGTATTCCTGCTTCTTCTCGCCGGAATATTATTATTAAGCTTAATGGCACTTATTGTTATTTTTATCAGTATCACCAAAAAACAAAAAGAGAAGATATTACTTAAAGAAAATGAAAACCTGCAAAAAGAGCTGGAACTTAAAAATAAAGATTTGGTTTGTAATGTGAGTAAAATTTTCACCAAAAACCAGATGATTAATCGTGTAGCACACCGGCTCATCAACAGCTCGGAAGACTTTAAACAAGCCAACAGAAAATTAATTAGAGGAATCGTCAACGAGTTAAAACAAAACATGGATGAAACAGGATGGCAGGAGTTTGAAGTACGTTTTGCCCGTGTACATGAAGGATTCTACAACAGACTTGATGAACAATTCCCCGATTTAACCAAAACGGAACGAAAGCTGTGCGCCCTGCTCAAACTCGGCATGAGCAGCAAAGAAATTGCCGCCATCACCATGATCCGTTCCGAAAGTGTGGATACGGGACGTTCACGGTTACGGAAAAAACTCGGGTTGTCGAATAATGATGACTTATCTGAATTTTTGAAAAGGATTTAACACTCTTTTATAGCCATCGCCTCACCACTTTAAAAAGTAATGTTGGGCTAAAAACAGCCCATTCATTTTCATACAGTTTGGAATTTGCAAATTGACTGCTAAAAAAATCAAACTTGTAATTATCGTATAACCAACGAGATAGTTATTATTGTACAGAAGAAATCAAGGTGTGTTTATTGGATTGTACAGATTTTATCAAGGTCGAAAATTAGGAAATCACCATTTACTACGCTTACATTTACCCAAAAATAATTCAATAAACCCGATATCTTGAATTTTGAATATTATGACACCCGGCAAAAACAAGAAAGGAGCTTCAAAGGAAGACATCAATCCTACTGACAAAAATAATAATGAGGGAGCCATTGAGCATGATATTAATGAGATAATAAAAAAAACCGAAGAACAGAATAGGGCGCTGGAGAAGATAATGAAAGAAAAAAAGAAGGGGAGAAGTAATTATGATTGATTATTGTATGGCATTTATGTATCCGAGAATGTTTCAGTGGGATTTTGTAAAACCCAGCCGTGGCCGTATTAAGTTTTTGTTGTGAGTGTAAACTAATTCGACTTTGCTAGGCAGATATGATAATTATTGCGGATGTTAAAAATTGGAGGCAATGTATTATTAATGAGAACATAGTTCAAATAACAACAGTTTAAATCATTTAAAATAAAATCGTTATGAAAAAAATTAACAAATTTACTTTTATCTTGAGTACAATTTTTAGCCTCATAATAATTGTACTTTTATCTTCTGAAATTAAGGCACAACAAAGACCTTCTTTAGCAACCATTGCGAAAAAAGTACTTAATGCGAGCTACCCAAACAGGAGCTATTCTGTTGCTATTTATCAATCAATAACGGCACCAAATGGTACGAAATCTGCACAAGCCTTTGGTCGTGGTATTTTTAAAAAGACGATTAATTTTACTGCTAAGTATAATCAATTAACTGGACTAAAAGCTCAAAAAGTAGTGGTTGAACATTCAGAAAAAAATCAGAAACCAAAAAGAAAGGCCATAAAAAATAATCAACCGACAATAGTCAAACCAGGGGATGTACGATTAATTATAGATTACAGTGAAGTATTTAAAAGTATAGATAACCTACAAAACGTAAAAATTTCCAGTGTAAATTTTGAAAATCAAAAACATTTCAAGATAAGTTTTGAATACAAAAATTCAATTGATACATTATGGATTCAGGCAATAAACTATTTCGTCTCAAAATCAGTAGTTTACATAAACAATAGTAAATATGCCGATATAACAATCCAGTATAAGTACATCAACCATAAATATTGGTTACCAAGTCAGATTTTGTATATACAGTATCCCGATAAAGAGATTGTAAAACAGCTTTTTAGCTCATACTCATTCAAATAATTAAAAAATTAAAAATTATCTAATTCAAATAAAATGAAATGAAATGAAAACTTCAACTACGATTTCGAATTTAGTAAAATACATAACAGGTGGTATTTTATTGTTGCTATTCTTTTTCCCAACTGAATTAAATGCCCAGACATTAACTGAAACACATGGAACGCTTCACGAGTTATTAGGTTTTCCCGGCTTCTCTAGAAATACAGGTTGGATTGGTGGTTCGGTTCTTTCCGTTGGGGCTTATGTTGAGTTCGGTGTCTCGTTAGGGGGTGATATTGGAGAAGTTAGCTTAAACGGGAAGGGTGTATTATCAAAAAATGGATCAAATTGGAATTTATGGTTCCAGGGCACTAGTGGTGAAGCAAAAATGAACTTTGGTTTTCAAACTGTGGCTCAATATAAAGTAGAAGCTTTTGGGTATACATATTCTGACGACTTGCCACTTTTGCCAAACATTGACTTTAACTTGAAGGATAGTAAAAATTTCACCCCTTATTTACTAGGAGGAGGCAAGAATGTTACACTATCAGACGCTATTCAGCCCCAGTCAATAATTAGTTTTTCTCCTGGAATACCAGGTGTCGCTAACGTACATATTGGCATATCTCTTTCTACAAATGTAACAAATAAAATAAACGGAAATTCCCTAAACACAAGCAGAGGGGTATTTACGTCAGACAAACAACAATTACAACAGAACAATATAAGTCATTATTTCACAGTCTCTGGAATATATGAAAAACTGACAAGTAATTTAGCATTACATTTTACACCTAATGGCACAATTGGAATAAAGGTTCTTTTCATTACTAAGGACATAGACATACCTATATATACTTTTAATTATTCTGTACCAACTTTTAATTTTAACACTTCTCCTCAACAACGTATTAGATTTACACTACCTCAGCCTAAGTTATCAGTAAATCCTACAGATATTGATTTAGGTACTCATCAGGCTGGCACCAGCTTTTCTGAAACTTTTACAGTTACTAATAATGGAGAAAGTGGAAGCACACTTACTGGGAATATCTCAAAGAATGCATCTTGGATTACCTCCATTAGTCCGACCAGCTTTTCGTTGGGAGCAAATCAATCTCAAACCATAACTGTACAAGGTACTTTTCCCTCTAGTAC
>VAPE01008170.1_pt1 | contig 33818 bp, 33 predicted proteins | sample 3393911 | NCBI WGS metagenome assembly VAPE01 (sample SAMN08290436, study PRJNA428436) | hydrothermal vent metagenome | isolation source: Deep-sea hydrothermal vent chimney | place: Atlantic Ocean: South-mid Altantic Ridge
AATTAGAAATGTTGCAATATACACCTGTAGAAAAAATTCACTCAGCAGGTGCAAAAAATGAAACGGTTTATCCTTGAAAAATCAGACGATGAATTCTACACTTCTCATTCCGGCCTGGCGCTTATTGGCCTTGGAGTCAACCATCATACCAGCCTGAATAGCAAAATCAAACGGGCAGTTCGATAACCGAGCGGAAAAAGCGATGATTGGAGCGGGTTATATTCATACCGGGCAACTGACGTGCCACGATGCCACGGGGGGCCGGATCGATTGTGCCGGGAGCGGTCAGGACTGTGCATTCCGGCGAGGTGCGCCGTGGCCGGAACCACGTTTCGACATTGAAGGCGAGAGCGTTACGGACCGGCTTACCGGTCTTGTCTGGCACCGCAACGCTAATCTTGCTGAGTTCCCCATGATGTGGCTGGAAGGATTTGATTACGTGGCTCAAATGAATCGCAGGCAGGCCTTCGGTTATAGCGACTGGCGTATACCCAACCGGCGCGAGCTTCGTAGCCTGATCAGCCATCAGACAAGACGGCCCGCGCTACCGGAAGATCAACCGTTCGCCAATGTTTTTAATGGCTGGTACTGGAGTTCCACCACGGCGGCGATCAGTCCGTCGTATGCCTGGTATGTGAACATGGACGGCGGTCGTATGTTTTATGGCGGCAAAAAACAGTCGTTCCTGGTGTGGCCGGTTCGCGGGCAGGGCAACGGTATCCTTGCCGTGACCGGGCAGACACAATGCTACAACGAGACCGGCGATGTGATCCCCTGTGCCGGTACGGGGCAAGACGCTGAATTCTTTAACGGTTGTCCCTGGCCTTCACCGCGCTTTCAGGTCTTGCGGGGGGAGGTGATCGATCAATTGACAAATCTCTGCTGGCGGCAGGTGACTGATCTGTGTGGACCTGCAACCTGGATCCAGGCGCTGTCGGTGGTTGAACGGCTGAATAAACGGCCAGGGAATGCTCCTGGCTGGCGGTTACCAAATATCAACGAACTGGAGTCCCTGGTTGATTGCGACACGGACAGCCCGGCACTGCCGGCAGGGCATTCCTTCGAGGCGCTACACGATGTGTACTGGTCTTCCACGACCAGCCTCTATGAACCGGACTGGGCGTGGGCGCTCTACCTGAACAAGGGTGCTGTTGGTGTCGGGCATAAAGAGCTGGCGAAATTCCATGTGTGGGCCGTACGGGACCGGAATAACGGGACATGTTTTTGACGATAACGAGCCTGCGCGAATAACGCGAAAAAATATTCCGGAATGGTGGATCGTCGGTGATCGCGGCTCTTGTGCCCGCCACTCCGGCCGCTACCATACCGGGTTTACCGGGAGCGTGGTCGGCGATTTTGTCAACTTCGGAAACCGGTGGCGGTTCGTTCATTGTGGTTCAGGCAAGTTTTCCGAGCAGTGTCTGTGCCGCCAGTCCGATACCCAGCGTAAAGATGAAAGCGATAATCCATACCAGCCTGACCAACGGCATCGGTGCCGGGGCTGATACCATGGTTGGCACCGCGGTGTCACTATGTTGCTGATACATTGGCACTACAATGCGCAGGTACACCGCCAGTGACAGCACACTGTTGAGGATGGCGACCACTGCCAGCCAGGTGAAACCGGCATCAATTGATGCGCCGAACAACAGAAATTTGCCGACGAAACCAGCAAGTGGCGGAATGCCGGCCAGGGAAAATAAAAACACCGCCATTGCTACACCCCTCGCAACATTTTTACGCCCCATGCCGAGGAATGCATCGAGTGTTCGACCTGTGTGCATAACAACGGCAAACGCGCCCAGATTCATGGCGGCGTAGGCGGCAGCAAAAACGATGATGGATTCAAAAGCGAGCGTGCTGCTCCCTACTGCGACAATGCCGAGCAGAAAATAACCTGCCTGTGCAACTGACGAGTAGGCCAATAGCCGTATCACATTAGTTTGCACCAGCGCGGCCAGATAGCCATAGGTCATGGTCAGTACGGAAACCACCGCGATGACCAGCGGCCAGCCCGTGTCTACGGGCAAATCACGCACCACCTGCGCCAGCGCAAGAATAGCACCGATCTTGGGTACCACCGACATGTATGCGGCAATTGATACGGGCGCACCTTCATAGGCATCCGGTGCCCAGAAGTGAAACGGTACCAGTGAGGCCTTATAGCCCAGACCGACAATGACGGCGATCAGGCCGACAGCGGCAACTATCGGCGTGGTGTCAAGGTGGGATAGATTGCTGAGCAGTGTCGAGCCGGTACCGCCGAACCAGTAAGTGAGACCAAAGATCATGATGGCTCCGGTGACTGAGGCGAAGACAAAAAACTTCATCGCGGCTTCGGTGGCAATATCGTTGCGCGGATAGGCCACCAGGGCAAAGGAACCCAGGCCGGAGAGTAAAATGCCAAGTATCAGCAGCATGGTGTCGCCGGCGCCGGATATCAGCAGGGCGCCCAGCGTCACCAGACAAACCAGTGCATAGACCGTACCCTCACGGTCACTGCCACCGAGTTCCGTACGCGCCAGCAGGATTGACAGCGCGGTTGCCGGTAACAGAATCAGCTTGGCCCATATGCTCAGCGTATCAATACGGTAGGTACCGCTGAAGACGCTGGTGTCCATGCCCAACAGTGGCATGGCCATGCCGGTTGCGAGCAGCAGACCGGTCAGTGTAACGGTCAGCGCCACACGAGGCAGGCGCAGCATCTCGGCAACCAGCGTGAAGACGATGGTCAACAGTACAATGATCTCGGGGATCAGGAAGGTAAGATCATGTCCCATCATAATTGCAATACTGCCGTGGTCTTGTGGATAATATCCAGTATCCAGGCCGGCGCGATACCTACCATGACAATCAGTATCAGTAACGGAGCCAACGTGAGCACTTCGCGAGCATTCAGGTCACTCATGCCTGCCCATTGTTTTCCTTTTTGAGAATTGGGTTCACCGAGGAAGACATTGCCAATGGCTCTCAGGTACAGGCCGGCGGTGATGACGATACCAAGGATAACAATAATAGCCATGGGTTCGACCTGCAGGGTTGCCAGAAAGATCTGGAATTCAGCCGGAAAGTGTGCCAGACCCGGTAGGCCCAGTGAGGCGAAAGCAGCCAGGATGAAGGACCAGCCGAGTATCGGTACTATTTTCAGCAGCCCACCGAACTGGTCCATCTCGCGGGTATGGGCACGATCCTGCAACATGCCGACAAGGAAGAACAGGGCTCCTGTAACAAGCCCGTGACTGATCATTTGCAGTACCGAGCCGTCCAGGGCCGTGGCACGTATCCGGGGATCAAGCGTGAGTGCGGCGATGGCAACCCCAACGACGATATAGCCCATGTGATTAACCGAGGTATAGGCGACCAGACGTTTGAGGTCGCTCTGTGCCAGTGCGGCAAAGGCCCCGTAGAGCGCGCTGACCACACCGAATATCAGGATCACGATACCAATATGCCGAAAGGCATCGGGGGTCATTTGCAGGGCAAAGCGTATCAGGCCGTAGGTGCCGAATTTCAGCATTACGCCGGCAAGAATAACACTGCCGGCGGTAGGTGCCTGTACATGTGCCGCCGGCAGCCATGTGTGGAAGGGGAATACTGGTGTTTTGACCGCAAAGGTGAACAGCATGGCCACCAGCACCAGCATGGCTGTTGTGCCGCTCAACGATGGATTATCAATCCAGACACGCATGTCGAAAGTATGCGGGGTGCTGCCGAGGTAGAGACCGAGGATGGCAAGCAATAGCGGCAGGCTGCCCAGCAGGGTATAGATGAAGAACATCAATGCCGCACGTTGGCGGTCTTCGTGCCCCCAGCCGGCAATCATGAAGTACATGGAGACCAGTGATATTTCGAAGAACACGTAGAAAAGGATCGCGTCCAGTGCGGTAAAGGCGCCGATGGCGGCCGTCTCCAGCAACAGCATCAGCACCACATAGGCGTGGGGGCGTTCGCGTACCTTGGCTGAATAGATAAAGCTCAGGAAGAACAGCAGGGCACTCAGCAGAACCAGCGGCAGGCTGATACCGTCCACACCCACGCGGTAGGCGGCACCGATTGTCGGCATCCATTCAAATTGTTCGAGTTGAGCAAAGCCTGTTGCGTTGACACCGCGTGACCACATCCATATTGCGCCCGCAAGCGTCAACCCACTGGTGACGATGCCGATAGTATGCACGACCTGTACCGGTGCTTTGCGTAAAGCTATGATAAGCAGTGCACCGAAGAGCGGCAGGAACAGGGTAATGGACACAATAGGAAGCATTTGGACGATCCTCAGATTAATAGACCAGTAAAGTCAGCAACAGCATCATAGTGAGAATCAGCGCTGTGCCGATGGCCATAATAGCCATTTCACGATGGATCAGGCCACTTTGCAAAGTGCGGGCGCGGCCGCCGAGTTCGATCGTACCTCGTACCAGTGAGAATATCAGTCCGTCGATACCACGTTCATCACTATAACGTGCCGCCCGGCCGAGACCGAGGCCAAATCTCCCCACGGCAAGTACACCTGTATACAGGCTTTTCTCCAGTTGTTCACAGCTACGTGCAATGGCAAATGCAGGACGCACTACCAGGTTGTCGAAACCGCCGGCAATGACAAAGCCCTGCTGCGCCCAGGGTAACAGCGGGCCAAGCAGACGTTTTGCCGGGATAAACCAGCCCAGTGCCAGGCCGCTTAGAGCAGCGCTTAAGCCGAGGATTTGCGCAAGCGTGTTTTCAGACAGTGATTGGTGCAGCAGTGTTTCGATGGCAGGAAAGGCTGCTCCCAGAACAACCGCCAGCGTGACCAGACCGGCCAGCCCCGCCCCCATCCAGTTCAGCCCCGGGATGTCATGTTTCCGGCCGTTGCCATGCCACAGGATGCGCAATGCCCGTGCCATATAGGCACCTGTCAGCAGGATGCCCGCCAAGGCGAATGTTGCCAGCAGCAATGCATGGGGTGAGGTCAGCACTGCGGCAATAATAGCGTCCTTGGAGAAGAATCCGCTCAGGGGGGGGATACCGGCCAGTGCCAGCGCGGCCAGTGCAAAGCCGAAAAATAGTCGCGGCCGGTCACGCCCGGCGCCTGCCAGTTTGTTCAGTTCCGTACTTTTACGGCTGTGCTGGAACACCCCGGCACCGAGGAACAGGGAACTCTTGATAGCAGAGTGGGCAATCAGGTGTAACAGCGCTGCCAGCGGCACCCCGACCCCTACCGCCATCAGCATCAGGCCGTACTGGCTTGAAGTCGAGGCGGCGAGCAGGCGCTTGAGGTCGTGTTCGCCCAGGGCAATCAAACCGGTGACCACGGTGGTGATGCCGCCAACGATACCGATTACCGGCAGGGTATCGGCCGGCAGCATTGGTGCTGTACGGATTAGTAGAATCGCGCCAGCTGCCACCAGAGTGGCCGAATGCAGCAATGCCGAAACTGGTGTAGGGCCGGCCATGGCGCGTTGCAACCAGTCATGCAACGGTGTTTGTGCCGATTTGCCCATGGCCGCGACCAGTAGCAAAAGCCCGGCAACGACAGCCACGTTGCCGCCTGTGTTCAGAGTGGCGGCAATATCACTGCTGCCGGTGTTGGCGATAAGGATGAACACTGCGATATAAAGCCCCAGATCCGCACTGCGGGTAACCAGAAAGGCACGGGTGGCAGCGGCCCTGACACCGGGTCGCCGGTACCAGAAACCAATCAACAGATAACTGCTCAGGCCGATGAGCTCCCAGGCCGCGAGTAACAGTATCCAGTCCCCGGCAAGTACCAGGGTTTGCATGGCCGAGACGAACAGCAGCATGGTGGCAAAAAAGCGCAGCTTTTCAGCATCCTGTTTCATGTAACCAGCCGCATAGACCAGTACCAGACTGCTGATTACGGCAACCATGGTTGAAAGCAGAGCGGTCAAAGGGGTGGCGATCAGGTGCAGAGGCATATGCGGCAGGCCGGGGAGGAACAGCTCGCTGGTGATCCCGTCGAAGGCATTTGCCAACAGCCTCAGGCTGGCCAGCAGCCCGATAACGGTGCCCAGCAATGCCAGCGCCACGGGAGCCCGCCGTAATAACATGATTAATGCGGCCGCAGAAAGAGGCGCGAGAATGGCAACGGTAATGAAATTCATCCCTTCAGCTCCGCGGCTTCTTCCATTTCCACGGAGCCTTTGGCACGAAAGCGGGCAATGGCAACGCCAAAACCAACAGCCATCTCAATGGCCATCACGGTCATGATAATGAGGACGAACATCTGTCCGGCCGGGTTGTCCGGGTGTAGATAACGCCAGAAGGCGACCATGTTAACCATGGCTCCGGCAAGAATCAGCTCCACACCCATCATAATCATCACCAGATTGGTCTGCGACAGCGCACCATAGATACCGACACCGAATAGCGCGGCGCCGGTAATGAGTGCGAGGAGAAGCTCAATGCTCATGGTCGGCATTTTTTTTAACTGATTGCATTAACGGATTGCGTTTAACCGTTTGTATGGCGACAGCGGTTGCGGCAATCATGGCGGTAAGGATAGTGATACCGGCGGTTTCAAAAATCAGCATCGAGCGGCCCAGCAATTCGAGCCCCAGGTTGACGGTCTGTTGATTGGCATTCGGCGCAACGCTTGCCACCGGCCCCCAGTCGACAAATACGGCAACCGCCACGGCGGCCAGAAAGGAAACAAGTCCGACACCCAGCGCCAGACGTTTCTGATGGGTCATGTCCATCTCGCCGAGTCCGCCCGGATCCATCATGAACATCACCATGAAAATGGCCATAATGCTCATTTCGGTAGCCATCATCATAATCTGTAACACACCGAGAAACTCCACCTGCATACTCAGGAACATGGCGCCGAGAGCAGTCTGTGAAAAGAGCAGCGCCAACGCGGAGCGCACCATCGAAAAGGTGCGAAACACAACAATGCCGAACCACACTGCGGCAAGACCGAAAAAACCGATAAAAAATATTTGCGCAGACATTATCCCGTGGATCAGTAGCGGTTCACCCGACAGGTGAACCATGGTGTGGTTACAAAGGTAACCGGGATCATGGAAACACCAGCACGAGGACCCCGACAAGAAAAATATTCAGCAGTGCCAGTGGGATGCCCAGTTTCCAACCCCAGGCCAGGAGGTCTGCCTCGCGGATACGTGGCATTAAACGCCCGGCCAGCAACATGGTTGCGGTCACTGCCAGTATTTTGATCGTACTCCAGGCCCAGGGTGGCAGCCATGGACCCTGCCATCCGCCAAGGTAGAAAATCACAGTCGCTGCCGCCAGGGTAATAATCAGCACCAGTCGTCCCAGCCGGAACACTGCCAGTCGAACCCCGGAATATTCGGCCTCCACCCCGCCTGCCAGTTCACCTTTCGCGGTTGGCAGGTCAAATGGCGGCAGAAAAGCCAGCGCCAAGGATGCGATGAAAAACAGCACAAAACCCAGTGGTTGGTAAATTATGTTCCATAAGTCGGCCTGAGAGACAACAATCTGTGTCGTCAGCAATGACTCGGCGCGCATTACAACGGCGGTAATAGGCATAACAATGAGCATCGCGTAAGCGATCAACTGACCCAGAAAACGCCAGCCCCCGATCATGGCGTAGGCACCATCCGGCCCCCAGCCGGCCATCAGCAGGGCAACCAGTACATAGACCAGCGCTGCGTTGAAGAACAGGGCGCCGGTAGCCAGATTCGTAATAATCAGGTCCGGTGTCAGCGGTACGACCGTTGCCGCGAGTACCGCCGAAATTAATAGCAGTACCGGTGCGACCTCAAAGAAAAGCCGGTCCGGTTTTCGTGCCACGATAGATTCACGTCCCAGCAGGGCGAGTGCGGAGAAGATGGGGGCCGCCAGTTTGAACCGTCCGCTCATCGTCCAGCCTTCGAGTACTGCGACCAGATAAGCAGCTAATGCCAGCAATAACAAGATAAAAACAGTCGTCATTGCTGTACTTCCCAGGGTGACAGGTCCAGGGAGCCAACAGCTACCAGTGCGTCACCCAGTTCCTGTTGTTCGGTCAGGGAGTTAATGAGGTTGAGATGGCGTGTTGAAGGTGTTTCCAGTTGTGCTGTAACAATCATGCCTGTTTCCACTGTCAGTTGCAGGCAGGCCTGGCCACGGGGGGTCTCGACTACCGCTTCACCGGTTGCGGACACTTCGTCGATGGGCGGAGGGACAGGTAACTCGATGGCGCCTGCTGCTTCAATAAGTGCGATGCTGGAGATTATTTCATCAAGGCGAACGTGGAGGCGGGCGAAGGCATCACCTGCGTTGTGACAGGCAGCGGTGAAGCCCAGCATGATAGATATTTCGTCCTCGTTACGTGCATCGTTACAGATTCCGGAGGCGCGTGCCACCGGGCCGCTTAACGCAGTGGTCGCTGCCAGTTTGCCAATACCCGAGGTTCGCGATTTCAGTAAAGGTGTTCGTTGCAAATGTTTAATAAGGGACTGGATAGCCGGTTTCAGTTCCACAACCTGCTTCAGGCCGGCGTGGAGGAATTCCAGTTGTAGCGATGCCGCACGTTGCATCAGATGGTCGAAGCCGGTTTGTTGCCCGAATTGAGCCAGCCAGCTCAGGTGACTGGTTATTCGTTCCCGTTCCAGTGCGCCGATGCGTGCGCGTGCAGTTTCAACGGGTAGTTTGACGTCGGCGGCATTTTCCAGCGCCCGGCAGGCCAGTATGCGATAGGCGACGGGAGCCAGAGGGTCCATGCCGGCCAGTTGCCCGACGAACCCCTGACCGTCCGTGGATGAATACCGGTGTAGGTCTGCATTTTCAGTCAGAGAACGTGCCTCTGATCCGGCGACCGTGTCACCATCGAGCGTCAATGATAGTAGCAGGCCGCCGGGTAAGCCCGGGAAGAATGGGCCGAAGGGGACATTTATCCATTCCATCGGCAGGCCGTCACCGCTACGTGGCAGATCTTTGGTCGCATCAATCATGGACATAAAGCTCATGTCGCCATGATCCATGCCGGCGTGCCCCTGGCTTTCTGTATCCCGTGTCTCACGTACTACCAGGAACATGCCGCATTTCGGACACGAGCCCGGCCTGTTCCGGACAATTTCCGGATGCATGGGGCAGGTGTATTCCGTCACCGTATGATGATTCATCTGATGACGGATATGTTCCGGCTACGCTTCACGTTCAACCAGGAACATGCCGCATTTCGGACACGAGCCCGGTTCATTCCGGACAACCTCCGGATGCATGGGGCAGGTGTATTCCGTTGTCTTGTCACGATTTAGGTGTTGATGATCATTGGTTGGTTCCGGCTGCGCTTCGCGTAGTACCAGGTTCATCCCGCATTTCGGACACGAGCCCGGTTCATTCCGGACAACCTCCGGATGCATGGGGCAGGTGTATTCTTCTACTTTATTGTGATCCATGTGCTTATTCTCCTCTGTTGGTTTAGTTTGAACTTCGCGTAGTACCAGGTTCATGCCGCATTTCGGACAGGAGCCCGGTTCATTCCGGACAACTTCGGGATGCATGGGGCAGGTGTATTCGATACGTACCTGCAGCACCGGGGCAACGAAATCTGATACATCCGAACGGAAGGCGTCCTCGGTAAATACGCGGCGTAACCGATGTACACCCTTGATCAGATCATGCTGAGAAAGTCCTGTCATGACATCGGCGGCAGGCAAAGGCGGTAGTGGTTCCTCACCAAGCACAAACAGTGCCCGCGGGCGCATCATCTGGGCATAAATAACTGCTGCCGCCTCGCTCAGCGCGGGGGAAATAACACCAATTACCAGCAGCACACTGGCGTGACGCGGGCTGACGACCAGCTTCAGTCCCGCTGCTTCAATATTAAGACCATGAGCACGGGCAATTTCGGGGCCGGGAACAAGAAAAACATTCAGATCATGAGCCATTGCGGCAGCAAGCAGTCGTCGTAATCCGGACGGTTTTCCCTGTCGAGCACCAGTGATCATTTTATTGTCTCCGCTATTGCCTGCTATTGCCTGCGCAGAGCACCCTGACTCCAGCCATACAATAACCCCAGAAATAAAATAGCCAGAAAGACACCCATATCGAGCAGGGCAACCATGCCTACCCGTTTGTATACCACCGCCCATGGATACATAAAGGCCATTTCCATGTCAAAAGCTAAAAATAATAACGCATAGCCATAGTAGCGTGCGTGGTAGCGCACCCATACCGGATCACGTGATAACCGGCCACCTGTCGCGGGTACGTCTTTGCCGGGTTCCTGACGTATCTTGCCGAGTGACCGTGTAATGGCATACAGACTGAGAATAAACCCGACCGTACCAAAGGTCAGACCCAGCAGCAGCCCATATTGTTCCAGTGCATTCATTGTTTTTGCCTATGTCATCGGCCTGACGGCAGGCCACGGATAACAGGGAATATTACAATATTCACCGTATATCATAGCCTGAATAATTTCTACCAAAGAATCAGAGAGAACAAACAGGAAAACAAAATCCTGAATCCGTGACGGCTTGAGGTGATATTTCATGCAACATCTGGAATTTATTGTATTATCTAAAAATAAATGTATTTCCTGGTTTGCACCGCGCCGCCCTGCGGGGCGCCCGATAACGGCGCATTTGCTGCGTTGGCAACTCGTTGATATCACATCAGGATAATCAACATCGTTGCCGCCTTGCATCTGCACCGTTCTCGAACGCTCACGGATCCAGGAAAATATTTATCGGCTGCCTCTTGAATTTATTTATAAAAGGCATAGGTTAAAAGATAGTATCTGAACCCGTGACTGCTTGAGGCGGCGCTCTCTGCAATATGTGGAATTGATTGCATTATTGCTGAATAAATGCATTGTGCAATATTCGCCGCGCCGCCCTCCGGGGCAGCCGGTAACCGCGCATCTGCCGCGTTGGCAGCTCGTTGATATCATACCAGGATAATCAACATCGCTGCCGCCTTGCATTTGCGCTGTTCTCGAACACTCACGGATTGTAAGCCGTCACCGGCACCCCCTTTTCACGTAGTTGCTCCCGCCCGCATAGAGGGGCTATCGGAGTCTCCCTTTGGTCGCGTACCTGCTCACGGGAGCAACTGCGCAAATCCGGGGCACCTGTGGCGACTTACAGGTTTATGGTATGTGAAACCACCTGGTTATAACCCCTGTGAGGTGTTACCATGGATTCATGGTATTAATGGCATAAATGGAATCTGCGTCCCAGTCAGCTTTTGTTCCATTAGCGTCCGGCGGTTTTGGTCTGCAGGGCATGGCCCTTTATATGGCCATTGTTCTGGCCCTGCTTGTCGTGCTTTTTCTTTTGACCTGGTGGCTGGGAGATAAAAAACCAGACAATGTAAAGTGCAGTCCTTATGAAAGCGGGATTATTCCCAGCGGTTCGGCCCGATTCCCTTTCCCCGCCTCCTTTTACCTGGTTGCGATCTTTTTTCTTATTTTTGACGTAGAGGCCGCCTACATCTTCTCCTGGGCCATCGCCTTTGAGGAGCTTGGCTGGACAGGCTGGCTGCGGATCACCTTTTTTATTTTTATACTGCTGGCCAGTTTTCTGTACATCTGGAAGAAAGGGGGCCTTGAGTGGAATCCGTCAAGTCGGAAGAAATAGGCCGTGACAGCAATTTTGTCCTGCGCAATATGGACACCCTTATCAATTGGTCCCGCAAGCACAGTCTGTGGCCTTTCTTCTTCGGACTCTCGTGCTGTTTTATCGAAGAGGCTACCGCCTTCACTTCCCGCTATGATATCGCCCGTTTCGGGGCGGAGGTCTTCCGCGGCACTCCCCGGCAGGGAGACCTGTTGATTATTTCCGGCACTGTTTTTAAAAAGATGGCGCCGGTCGTTCTCCGGCTTTACGAGCAGATGGCCGAACCGAAATGGGTCATGTCCATGGGGTCCTGCGCCAATTCCGGCGGCATATATGACGTGTACAGCGTGGTGCAGGGGGTTGACCAGATTCTGCCGGTGGATGTCTATGTCCCAGGTTGTCCGCCACGGCCGGAGGCCCTGCTGCACGGGCTGACGATGCTGCAGGAAAAAATAATGACTGAAGAGCGGCCAAGCCGAACCGTACTGCATCTTAAAGGCGGGTCGCAGGGAACAGAAAAACCGATTCTTCTCGACCGCCTTTCCAAGTCTCGTGACCCGCGGGGCCCTGGGTATGAGGGGCTTCCTGTCCGCGGAACCTCGGTTACACCGCCGGCCTTTTTTGGCAGCCGGGCTGACGATATGTGGACGCCGGCGGCCAGGATATTAGAGTTGAGCGGCCCGGATCGCTCATTGGCCGGGGAGCTGACGGCCCGCTTTGGCGAAGCGCTTAATCTTGCCGCCTCGTCTTCTGATATGTTGACTTTGCATGTCGACCGTAAACGGTGTCATGAGGTCTTGAGCTATTTAAAGAATGTGGCAACGCCGCGCTTCCAACGCCTTGAAGACATCACTGCGGTCGACGAATCGGCCCGCCGTCGCCGTGAGGACTTCCCGGATTTCACGCTGGTCTACCATTTGCTCTCTTTTGACACGGCCAGCCGCATCCGCGTCAAGACCGGTCTGCCGGCAACCGATCCGACTCACCAAAGTATCTGCGACCTGTGGCCGTCGGCCAACTGGTACGAACGGGAAGTATATGACATGTTCGGTATTCGTTTCGCCGGGCATCCTAATCTACAACGCCTGATAATGCCTCATGACTGGCAGGGCCGCCCCCTGCTGAAGAGTCATGCTTTTCGGGCCACCAGCCTGCCGGCCTATGACTTGAGCGAGGCCCGCGGTCATCAGCCCCGGGCGGCGGAATATTTTATACCCGCGAAAGGTGATGAAGAATATCTGCTCAATATGGGGCCGCATCATTACTCCACCCACGGCATTATCCGATTTGTCCTGGCCCTGCATGGCGAGGAGATAAGGGATGTCGGCATTGACATCGGCTATCACCATCGAGGGGTTGAAAAAATCGCCGAGCACCAGTCCTGGCATCAATTTATCCCCTATACCGACCGGGTCGATTACTTGAGCGGCGTGGCCAATAATCTGACCTATCTCTCCGCCATTGAAACCATTGCCGACATCCGGGTGCCGGACCGGGCTCAATATATCCGGGTGATGCTGAGCGAGTTTTTCCGCCTTAGCAATCATCTTCTCTGGTTCGGGACCTTTGTCCAGGATCTGGGGATGATGAGCGCCATTTTTTATGCCTTCCGTGAACGTGAGATGATTCTGGACATCATCGAGTTCATCACCGGTGCCCGCCTGCACCCGGCCTGGTTCAGGATTGGCGGCTTAGCCAAGGATCTGCCGGAGGGATGGAAAGAGCGGGTTGACGCCTTTACTAAAATTTTTCCGAGCCGTCTCCGGGAATATGAGGCCCTGATCATTAATAACCCTATATTCGAGGCCCGGGTTTGCGGGATCGGCGCTCTTTCTCTCCAAGAGGCCATGGATTGGGGGGTCAGCGGTCCCAACCTGCGGGCCTGCGGCCTGGAGTGGGATCTGCGCAAAAAAATGCCCTATGCCGCCTACGAAGCCTTTGACTTTGATGTTCCCACCGGTAATGACGGCGATTGTTACAGCCGCTGTCAGGTCAGGATGGCGGAGATGCGGCAGAGCGTGCGTATCATTGCCCAGGCTGCGAAAAACATGCCGCCCGGCCCCCATGTCTGCGAAGATTATCGCTATTCGATTCCCGACAAAGAACGAACCCTCACGGATATCGAAAGCCTCATTCATCATTTTGTCAACGTCAGCCGCGGTCCAAAAATACCGGCAGGGGAGGCCTATTTCGCCACCGAGTCTCCGCGCGGCGAGCAGGGATACTATGCGGTGAGCGACGGCTTGAGCGGCCCATACCGCCTCCATATACGTTCACCGGGATTTGCCAATCTTCAGATTTTGCCCAGAATCACAGCCGGGGCAACCATCCCCGACCTGGTGGCCACCCTGGCCTCCCTGGATTACATTATGCCGGATATCGATCGGTAGGATGACTGTCTATGATACCGGAAAGATTGCATAATAAACTTGCCAAACAGATAGCCGCCGCCGAGAAGAAAAGGGAAAAGGCCATCGATGTCATGTATGCCCTGCAGGGGCATTATGGTTATATGAGTGACGAGGCAGTGGTGGAGGCGGCCGAACTGCTGAGCATGACCCCGCTGGAGCTTGAAGAACTCGCCACTTTCTATGATTTCATCTATCGGGAGCCGGTGGGGAAATACGTTATTCATGTCTGTGACGGGGTGGTCTGCTGGATGTATCATGAAGGCTCCGTCTTTGATTATCTGTGCCGGAAACTGGGAGTCAAGACCGGTGAAATAACGCGGGACGGCCTTTTCACTGTTCTTCCCACCGCCTGCATCGGCGACTGCCATCACGCACCGGCCATGTTGGTAAACGGTGAGTTCTTCGGGGCCTTGACTCCGGAATTAATAGATGAAATCCTTGAACGTTTTGCGGACGAGTATTTTAAGCGCGCTATCACCAGATAATAATTGCATGGAGTATCACTTCAAGCCGTCACGGATTCAGGTTTAATTGTTCAGAAGAAAAATCATGTCAGAATTAGTGCTTTTTAAAAATAGAAGACCGGATCGACCGGCAACCCTGGAGGAGTACCGGCAGAGCGGCGGTTATGAGGCCCTGGCCAAAGTTATTGCCGGGATGTCACCCCCGGAGGTGAGGCAGGTGGTTCTTGATTCCGGCCTGCGCGGCCGGGGCGGGGCCGGTTTTCCGACCGGCCGCAAATGGAATGGGGTGCCGGCTGACGAAAAAATCCAGCGCTACATCCTGCCCAATACTGATGAAATGGAGCCCGGTACCTTCAAAGATCGCATCCTGGTCAACTCTGATCCTCATTTGGTCATCGAAGGCATTGTCCTGGCCGCCTATGCGGTCTCGGCTTCAAGGGGAATATTTTTTATCCGGCCCTCCTACGAGGTGGATGCCCTGCTTATCGAACGTGAGCTTGAGATAGCACGGCAGGCGGGTTTTCTGGGCAAGAATATCCTGGGGAGTTCATTTTCTTTCGACATATCGGTTCATCGCAGTGGCGGGCGCTATATCTGCGGCGAGGCCTCGGCCCAAATCAATGCCATCCAGGGACGGCGGCCGAATCCCAGAAAGGGCGGCCCCCATATGGCCGAGAAAGGGTTGTGGAACAAACCCACCATTGTCAACAACGTCGAGACCCTCTCCTGTGTCCCCTATATCATCAAAAACGGAGCGCAAAGATTTCGCGGCCTGGCCGCAACACCTGTAGGATCCGGCACGAAACTCTATTGCGTGAGCGGCAAGGTCCGGCGGCCGGATTGTTATGAATTCCCCACCGGCACCAGGCTGAGCGAAATTATCGAGGCCGGCGCCGGCGGTCTCTCTCCCGGTTCGGAATTCAAAGCCTGTTTGCCGGGCGGCGCCTCCACAGGCTTCATACCGAAAAAATTCTACAACATCGAGATGGATTTCGAGCCCTTGAAAAAAGCCGGCCAGAGCTTCGGCACCGGCGCCATCATGGTCTTTGACCAGAATGTCTGCCTGGTAGGCGCCACCCTTAATCTTATGGAATATTTCGCCCGTGAATCCTGCGGCTGGTGTACCCCCTGCCGAGAGGGACTGCCATATATCGAGAAACTGTTGAGGCTTATAGAGGCTGGCGAGGGCAAAAAAGAATACCTGACCATGCTGCGCAGTATGGCCGGGCATATGAATAAGGCATACTGCGCCTTTGCCCCCGGCGCTGTCCGGCCGCTGCTTGGTCTGCTGAACTTCTTCGAGGACGAACTGCGCGAACATATCAGTCAGAGAAAATGCCCTTTCCGCGGTCATGTCGCCCCTGGCGGCAGCCTGGGTGTCTGGGCAATAGGGCAGGGCAGCGGCAGGTACCCCGGGGCCGTAGACAGTGAGGATAAATCATCGTCATGCCGCATTTGATTATTGATAACAGGCCCGTTGAAGTCCCGGCCGGGACAAAGGTCATTGATGCGGCCGAGCAACTGGGAATCATGATTCCTAGATTTTGTTATCTGAAGGCCCTGGGGGCCGTGGGGGCCTGTCGCATGTGTGCGGTAAACTTTCTGGCCGGTCCGGTCAAAGGGGTGAAGATAAGTTGCATGATCACGGCCATGGACGATATGGTCATCTCAACCAATGATCAGGAATCGGTCGCTTTCCGACGGCAGGTGATAGAGTGGCTGATGGTCAACCACCCTCATGATTGTCCGGTGTGCGACGAGGGCGGCCATTGCCTGCTGCAGGATGAAACTATTTCCGGCGGTCACTCCATCAGACGTTATCCAGGCACCAAAAGGACCTATCGCAATCAGGAGCTCGGTGTTTTTGTCCAGCATGAGATGAATCGTTGTATCCACTGTTACCGTTGCTCCCGTTTTTACCAGGATTATGCCGGCTACCGCGATTTCGGCGTCATGAGCATCGGCAGCAGGATATGTTACGGCCGTTTTCAGGACGGTGCCCTGCGGAGTCCCTTTGCCGGCAATCTGATTGACATCTGCCCCACCGGAGTTTTTACCGACAAACCGGCCAGGTACAAGGCCAGGCGTTGGCATATGCAGCGGGCGCCATCGATTTGCATTCACTGCTCTCTCGGCTGCAATACCATCGGCAACGGTTACTACCGGGAAATTATCCGCCAGGAAGGGCGAGAAAACGAGCAGGTGAACGGTCCTTTTCTCTGCGACCGCGGCCGCTTTGGCTGTCTGTTTGCCAATCATGCGGAGCGACCCCGGCGGCCAAGAGTTGACGGTGTGAACTGCGGTTGGCAGCGAGTCATGGCTGAAGCTGTTGCCCGGCTTAAGTCCATCATTGTCGAATATGGTTCCAGCGCGGTTGCCGTGCTGAGCTCCGGCCGGGCCAGCGTGGAGACCCAGGCCATGCTTCGCTATTGCTCCGGTTTGCTGGGTGCGACCGGGCCGCATTTTTTTACCGATGCGGACATGGAGCGCAAGCTGAGACTGGCCGTTGCCCGGCTTGACGACTCCCTGACCATTTCTTTGGGGGCCATTCATAAGGCCGATGTCATTCTGGTCATTGGCGCGGATCCGCTCAACGAGGCGCCCATGCTGGCCCTCAGCCTGAGGCAGGCGGTCAGATCCGGCGCCCTGGTCGCGGTAATAGATCCCCGGCCAATCGACCTGCCCCTTGATTTTGTTCATCTGCCGGTATCGCCGGGAGAGCTGGAAGGCGCGGCCGGTTACCTGGTCCGGCAGGCGGTCACGGCCGAGGCCTTTGCACGTCTGGGGGCGAAAGCCCGCCGGTTTCTCGGCGCCCTGCCGTCACGATTCGCCTTTAATGTTGAGCTGATGGAACAGCTTACCATGTTCAGCCGCAGACTGGCTGAAAGCGGTAAGCCGGTTATTATCTGCGGCACCGGCATTGTCAGGGACACGACCCCTGATTTTGCCGCCGATCTGGTGGTGCTGCTGCGGGAGCTTCATGGCGGCGGCGGGCTTTTTTATGTGTTTCCCGAAGCAAACAGCTACGGGGCCGCTCTTTTCACCGATCCGCGGAGCCCGTCTTTCAGCCAAACCCTGCAGGTCATGGAAGAGGGATCGGTCAAGGCGCTGGTGGTAGTCGAAAGCGATCCCTGGCGGGCTTTTTCGGACCGGGCCCGGCTGGAGAAGGCTCTTGCCGGCCTGGAACTTGTGATCGTCCTGGATTATGTGCCCAGCTATCTGACGACGCGGGCGCAGCTCCTCTGCCCCACGACAACGCACTTTGAAAGCGGCACGAGCTTTATCAACCAGGAGGGCCGGGTACAGTATGCCCAGCCTGTCCATGAGGCGGGCCGTCCTCTCCGGCAAGTGGCCGGCGGCGGCCATCCACCGCGTAATTACGACCAGCGGGCGGAAGCGGATAATCCCCGGCCGGCCTGGGAGATTATCAGGGAACTCACCGCAGCCCTGATCCCGGAGGGCGAGGCCCTGGCCGGCATGGAGCCGGCGCAGATTATCGCCGAGAGCGGAATGGCAGGAGAACTGCCGCCGGCGGCGGAATATCCTGCCGACGGCTTCCTGGTTGTCCCCCGCCGGGCGGAACGGAAGCCGCATTTTGTCACGGCCGGCCCCCGGCAGGAGAGGGCGTTACCTGCCGCCATGGAGCTCATCCTGACCGAGTCCATCTTCGGTACCGAGGAACTCTCTTCATATGCCGCTCCCATTCAACAGGCGGAGGATGCCCCTTTTTTCCTCCTGCAGACCGAGGATGCAGCTGCGGCCGGCTTTCAGGATAATGAAACCGCGATATTGCATCTGGCCGGGGGGGCTCTGGAGATACCGGTGAGAATTTCAGCCGATATGGCCGGAGGGACGGTTGTGCTTCCCCGCCACCACCTGCTGCCCTGGCAGAAGTTGAAGGATCAGCAGGAGGTGCCGCTATTTTGCCGGCTTGAAAAGGGTAGATCGTGACTGATCTGGCGGACTGGTGAAATGCGATAAGATTTCCTGTAATAATGACTTGTTACATTGTTATGGTTACAGTAACAACCTGAATCCGTTCTCGAACGCTCACGGATTCAGCAGTTCAAAAAAATTGAGGTCTGCGGTTGCTTAACCTGTTCATAAAACTTGTGGCATTATTGGCGGTTGTCATGCTGCTGGCCGCTTACCTGGTGCTTATCGAGCGTAAGCTGCTGGGCCGGTTCCAGATCCGCTACGGCCCGAACCGCGCCGGCCGCTTCGGCCTCTTGCAGTCCTTTGCCGACGGCATAAAGCTGCTGCTCAAGGAGGACATCGTCCCGGCCCAGGCCGACCGTCTTATCTTTATGTATGCCCCGGCCTTGGTGGTCGCCGTCCCCCTGCTCGTGCTTGCCGTTATCCCCTTTGGCCGGGAATGGCAGGTTCTGGGAGTTAAAATGCCCATGGCTGTCAGCAATCTCAACGTCGGGCTACTCTATGTGCTGGCGCTTTCGTCCCTCGGCGTCTACGGTGTCGCCCTGGGCGGCTGGGCCTCGAATTCAAAATACAGTCTGCTGGGGGCGGTACGGGCTACCGCCCAGATGATTAGTTATGAACTTGGCCTCGGCCTCTCCTTGGTCCCGGTGGTAATGCTGGCTCATTCCTTCAGCCTGGTTGATATTGTTGATGCCCAGAAGAATTACCCGTTCATCCTGGTCCAGCCGCTGGCCTTTATCATTTTTCTCATCAGTACCATGGCCGAGAACAGGAGACTGCCCTTTGATCTGCCGGAGGCGGAAAACGAGCTGATGGCCGGTTACCATACCGAATACAGCGGCATGCGTTTCGCGCTTTTCTTCCTTGGTGAGTATATCAACATGATTATCGTCGGGGCGCTGGTGGCCGTCTTTTTTCTGGGTGGCTGGCACGGGCCGCTGCTGCCGCCGGCAATCTGGTTCCTGCTTAAGATTATGCTGGTACCCTTTCTGTTCATCTGGACGCGGGCCACCCTGCCTCGCTTACGCTATGACCAGCTGATGCGCTTCGGCTGGCAGGTTCTCATGCCTCTGTCTCTGCTGAATATCGTGGTCACCGGCGGCGTCATGCTGTGGCTTAAAGGATAAACATGACAAATCAGACAAAAAAATATCCCCGGGAGCTCATAAATGCCGTCAAGGGCCTGGCCGGCGCCTACCGGATGACCTTGCGGCACCTGTTCCGCCGGCCTATTACCGTGGAATACCCCGAAGTGAAACGGGACTTGCCGGAAAGAAGCCGGGGCAGAATTATTCTTACCGTCAGCCCCGACGGCAAGGAACGCTGCGTGGCCTGCTATCTCTGTGCGGGCGTTTGTCCGGGGAGCTGTATCTCCATGCAGGCGGCGGAGCGGGAAGACGGGCGCCGTTATGCGGCCTGGTTCCGCATTAACTTTGCCCGCTGTATTTTTTGCGGCCTGTGCGAGGAGGCCTGTCCGAGCCTGGCTATACAGCTGACGCCGGATTATGAATTCTGCAAGACGGATATCCTGAGTTTTGTTTATGAAAAGAAAGATCTCCTGGTCAATCACGGCGGCAAAAACACCGAGTATGATTTTTACCGCCATGCCGGAGTCGGAACCAACGCCGAGAAAGGGAAGCATTATCATGAAAGGGAACCTGTCAATATCAAAAGCAACATGCCTTAGGAAACAAGCATGCTGATATCCGTTTATAGCGTCCTTTTTTACCTGCTGGCCGCCGTTATCCTCATGGCGACGGCCCTGGCCGTCATCTGCCGGAACCCGGTGCATACGGTGGTTTATCTCATTCTCTCGTTTCTGGGGACCGCCATGCTTTATTATCTGCTGGGAGCCCCGATGCTGGCGGTCCTGGAAGTTATTATCTATGCCGGGGCCATCATGGTGCTCTTTCTCTTTGTGATCATGCTGATGCAGGACGATAAACCGGAGGGTGTCCCGCTCATGCTGAACCAGGTCTTTTTTCTCACCGTTGTCGGCGGCACGGCCTTCAGCATCGTCATGTTCCTGCTCTATATCAATCCCGGCCGCGTATTTCCCCTGCTGCCGGCAATGGTTTCCCCCCGAGATTTCGGGGCGTATGTCTTTACAAGGTATTGGCTGGCGGTGGAGGTGGTTTCCTTCCTGCTCTTTGTGGCCCTGGTGGGGGCCTATTATCTGAGCCGTGGAAAATCGCGGCCGGCGGCCTCCCCGGGAGAGAAATGATGATCGTCCCCTACGGCAGTCTGCTGTACCTGGCAACCGGTCTTTTCTTCATGGGGGTCATCTGCACCATCGTCCGCCGCAGCCTGATCATGATCATCGTCGGTATCGAGATCATGCTGAACGCCGCCGGCATTACCTTTGTGGGAGCGGCGCTGCGCTGGCATTCCCTGGACGGCCAGGTCTTTGTTTTATTCCTTATGGCGGTTGCCGGTGCCGAGGTGGCGGTAGGGCTTGCCCTGGTAGTTTACGCCCGGAGCCGGACAGGCACTATGGTGGCTGACAAATATAATCAGATGAAAGGCTAAGCGTGAAAACAGTTCTTGTCCTCCTCATTCTTTTTCCCCTCCTCGGGGCGCTTTATCAGATTTTCTTCTGTCACCTGCTGCCGCGGCGCCTGGCTGAAATCGTTGCGGCAACAAGCCTGGCGGCCTCTTTCTTTATGGCGATAACGGCCTTCTATCTGCCGCACGGTCCGGGTATCACCACCATCCGCCCCTGGTTCGGCGTGGCGGATTTTTCGGTGAGCATGAATCTGCATTATGATGCCCTGGCCGCGCTAATGGCCCTGATGGTGACTTTCGTCGGCAGCCTGATAATCATCTATTCGATCAGCTATATGCGCGAGGATCACGATTACCGCCGTTATTTCTGCTACATGAATCTGTTTGTCTTCTTCATGCTGATCATCGTCCTGGCCGATAATCTGGTGTTTTTGTTTCTGGGCTGGGAGGGAGTGGGGTTCTGTTCTTATGCCCTCATCGGCTTCTGGTATGAGAATCCCGCCAATGCCACGGCGGGGCGCAAGGCCTTTCTGTTGACCAGAATCGGAGATGTCGGTTTCGGCATCGCCATTGCCCTTTTTTTCGTCAGCTGCCACAGCCTGTCAATTTCGGTCATTAACGCCCAGGCCTCGACCTTAACGGCTGGAACCGCCATGCTGCTGGGGTTTCTATTGCTGTGGTCGGCAACCGGGAAATCGGCTCAACTGCCGTTGCTGGTCTGGCTGCCGGACGCCATGGCCGGTCCGACCCCGGTGTCGGCTCTCATTCACGCGGCAACCATGGTTACCGCCGGGGTGTATCTGCTTGTCCGCCTGTTCCCGGTCATCGCCATGGCACCGGAAGTCTTACGGACTATCGCCGCCGTGGGCGCCTTTACCGCCTTTTACGCCGCCTGCGCCGCCTTGGTCCAGAAGGATATCAAGCGGGTTCTGGCCTATTCGACAATCAGCCAGGTGGGCTACATGTTTCTGGCCATCGGGGCCGGAGATATAATCGGCAGCATGTTCCACCTGTTGACCCATGCCTTTTTTAAATCCCTGCTGTTTCTGGCGGCCGGCTGCGTCATTCATGCCTTAAACGGCGAGCGTGATATATTCCATATGGGACAGGCGGTGCGCCGTCGGCTGCCGGCCGTTTTTCTGGTTTTTCTGGCCGGTAGTCTGGCCCTTGGCGGGGTTCCTCCCTCTGCCGGGTTTTACAGCAAGGGCAGAATCCTGCTGGCCACGCTCAGTCATGGAGGCGTTTTCTACAGTGGATTATGGGCACTGGCCACTCTTACCGCCTTTTTGACTTCGCTCTACACCTTCCGTCTCTTCTTTATTGTCTTTACCGGGAAACCGGCCTCTCGACCAGAAGGTGACATGAGTCCCGTACCGAAGCTGATGGTCTGGGTATTGTGGCCGCTGGCCGCCTTCGCCCTGCTGGGCGGTTTTCTCAACCTGCCGCAGGTTCATGCGGGCGGCGGTTGGCTCTCTCATTATATGGCCATGATGCCGGGCGCCATATCTGATCCGGCGGCCGGCCAGGCCCTGGAATGGAAGGTGGAAAATGCGGATCGCCTTATCGCCGTTGCCGGTTTAATTTTTGCCTATTTTCTATATGGCCCGAAAAATATCCTGGATTGGCGCCGGCCGGAGCCATTTGGCAGGAAATGGACCGGCCTTCTTTTATCCGGCTTCGGCCTCGACCGCATATATGACACAGTTTTCGTGCGTCCTTACTTTTCAGCCTCGCGGTTCATATGGCACACGATTGATGAAAAAGGTATTGACAGGGGCCTGGTGACCGGCGCCGGGGCATTCCCTCTGCTGGCCGGTGTCCTGCGCACCTGGAGCACCGGACTTCTGTCAACCTCGCTGAAGATGCTGCTCCTCGGATTTGCGATATTTCTGGTTTCTCTCACATTATAATTTCCAGGACAGGATAGAAAATAAATAATGATAATGACAAACTTCCCCTTGCTCTCAGCGATTATCTTCTGGCCTCTGGCCGGGGCCATGCTGGCGCTGCTCTTCCGGCGTCACCCCCGCCAGTGCCGCAGGGTAAGCCTGGGCGTGGCCTTGGGGGATCTGCTGCTGGTTATTTCTCTGCTATTTCTCAATCTGCGGCCGGATCCGGCCAGCGGCTGGCTGCTGGTGGAGGATCTCTCCTGGATCAAGCATTTCGGCATTCGCTACAGTCTGGGTCTGGACGGCATCAGTCTCATTCTTATCCTCCTTACCGCATTACTGGGCGTCATTGGGGTGCTGGTCTCCTGGCGGCAGGTTTCCGAAAAGGTGGGGGCTTTTTATTTTATGCTCCTCTTTACGCAGACCGCGGTCATGGGAGTTTTTCTGGCCACGGATATTTTTCTCTTTTACCTGTTCTGGGAAATGCAGCTCATCCCCATGTTCTTTCTCATCGGCATATGGGGGCATGAAAAACGGATATATGCCGCCGTGAAATTTTTTCTGTTCAACATCGCCGGCGGGCTGTTGATGCTGGCGGCCCTTATCGGCATCTACCTTGTCCATGGCACCCAGACCGGGGATTATAGCTTTGCTCTGGCCAAGCTGCTCCATACCACCATGAGCCCGGGCCTGGAGATGTGGCTCTATGCCGCCTTCCTGCTGGCCTTTGCCATCAAGGTGCCGATCTTTCCGCTCCATACCTGGCTGCCTGATGCCCACACCGAAGCGCCCACCGCCGGCAGCGTCATTTTGGCCGGCCTGCTGCTGAAGACCGGTGCCTATGCCATTTTGCGTATCGCCATCCCGCTCTTTCCCCTCGCGGCGCAAAAGCTTATGCCGCTGCTGGTTATCCTGGGGCTTATCGGTATGGTGTATGCTTCCTGGGTGGCCCTGGCCCAGAAGGACATGAAACGGCTGGTGGCCTACTCAAGCATCGGGCATATGGGCTTACTGGTAATCGGTCTGGCCGTGTGGGATCAAATAACTTTGTCCGGGGCGGTGCTGCAGATGGTAAATCACGGTATTACCACCGCCGCCCTGTTTATTCTGGTAGGTATTCTGGATGAACGTCTGCATACCAGGGCCCTGGCCGATTTCGGGGGTCTGTGGAAGACCATGCCGGTGTTCAGTGCCTTTTTCCTGCTCTTCGGCATGGCCAGCCTCGGCCTGCCGGGGTTGAATAATTTCGTTAGTGAAATCCTGATCTTGGTCGGTGTTTTTCAGGCCAACCCGACAGTCGGTATAATTGCCTTTTTCACTATCGTCCTGACTATGATCTATGTGCTGAAGATGCTCCAGAACACCCTGTTCGGGCCGATAAAAGAGGAGAGTCATCTCCGTGACATCAACAGCCGTGAGCTGGTAATTCTGGCAACACTTGCCCTGCTGGTAGTAGGCATCGGTCTCTATCCGCAGCCTATTCTGAATCTGCTGCAACCGCCTGTTCGTCATCTGCTTGAGCAGACCGGGCCGCTGCACCTGGCCAGCCTATAAACATAACCGTTTACCGCCCGGAAGTGTAAAACGTGCAGCAACTGCCGAACCGTAAACAATAAATGGTTGAAAAACATGCAGTCTGACTGGTTATTACTCCTGCCCATCATCATATTTGCCGCCGCCGGTTGTATGATTTTCTGTATCGGTGCCTGCCGGCATAGCGATTCGTCCGCTTTTCTTTTCGGCCTGGCGATCACTTCCTGCCTGGCCGCAGGCTTGACGGCAATCTTCCTGCAGCACGGCAGGGTAAATTTTGCCGGCCAGCTGAATATAGATGCCTTCAGCCGCTTCTATACCGTCCTTTTTTCCGTAATCACCATAATTGTGCTGCTTTTTTCCTTTCAGTATGCCCGGGCCAGAGATTTCGGCGGGGATGAATTCTACGGCATTATCCTTTTCGCCGCGGCCGGTATGGTAATCATCGCCAGCGCCATCCATTGGCTGCTGTTTTTTCTGGGTCTTGAAATGCTGAGTATCTGCCTCTACATAATCATCGCCATCCGCAGAGAAGACGACCAGGCAGTTGAGGCGGCAATAAAATATTTCATTGTCGGGGCTGTCGCCAGTGCCTTCCTGGCCTTTGGCATTGCCATGCTGTATGCCGCCACCGGTACCCTGGATATTGTCCGGAGCCTGACTTCCTCGACCCAGGGGGGGAATAGTTATCTGCGGCTCTTGGCCTTGTGTCTGATTTTGGTGGGCCTGGGCTTCAAGATATCGCTGGTGCCTTTTCACCTCTGGACCCCCGATGTCTACCAGGGTGCTCCCGCACCGGTCACTGCCTTTCTGGCCACCGGTTCCAAGGTCGCCGTTTTTACGGTTTTCATCCGTATGGCAGCCTGCGGCGCTGCCGGAGCAGGTCATTTTTTTCTACCAGCCTTGTGGAGCATGGCCGCCCTGACCATGATAATCGGTAACATCACCGCCCTTTCCCAGACCAGTATCAAGCGTTTACTGGCTTATTCCTCCATCGCACAGGTAGGCTATATGATGATGGCATTGCTGGCCGTCAAACAGCAGGGCATCACGGCGGTAATATTCTATTCAGTCGTCTATGCCGTTATGGATCTCGGGGCCTTCGGCACGATCGGCCTTCTGTCGCCGCACGCTGCTGATCTTGATAGAATAGAGGACTACAGAGGTCTGGGATATTCCCGGCCCTTTGAGGCCGCCCTGTTGACTATTTGCCTCTTTTCCCTGGCCGGCTTGCCGACGACCGCCGGCTTTATCGGTAAATTTATTCTTTTCAGGGCCGCTCTGGCGGCCAACTTCATCACCCTGGCCTTGATCGGCCTGCTGACCGCTATCGTTTCTCTGTACTTTTACCTCAAGGTAGTGGTGGTTCTTTATATGAGGCCTGCCGAGAAGGTGCCGGATATCGATGCAAGCGGGGGGACGGCCAAGGCCGCCTGTCTGCTGGTCGGCATCTTGACGTTCTGGCTGGGCCTGTTCCCCTCGCCGCTCCTGAACCTCATCGCCCGCCTGGCCGGACTGGTAATCCCGCATGTTTAGAGGCGCCTTTGGTTGCAAGGGCGGCATTCTAAATTCGTTATCGGGCGCCCCCGCAGGTCGGCGCGGTGGAGACCAGCAATGCCTTTATTCGGCAATAATGCAATAAATCCCACATGTTGCATGAAATGCTACCTCAAACTGTCACGGATTCATATTTTACTTCTTGACCCTGTAGTATGGTGCAGGGATTATACTATAAATTATGAGAGGGGGAAAATGGCAAGGTTGCCACGCCGGCAGGTGTCGGAGCTGTTGAATCCCTGAGCGTTCGAGAACGGTGCGGATGCAAGGCGGCAATGATGTTGATTAGCCTGGTGTGATATCAACGACTTGCCAACGCAGCAGATGTGCGGTTATCGGGCTCCCCGCAGAGTGGCACCGGGTAAGGTCGAGGCGTTATTTCAAGGAGAAATATTCCATGGGCGAAATAATCTGTTATTGCCACAACTACACGGCAGGTGAACTGCGAAAGGATGCGGTGGAACATGGCCGTTCCACCATTATGGAGCGGATTATAACCGAGTCGAAGGCCGGTAATTGCAACTGTGCAACAAGTAATCCCAAAGGGCGCTGATGCCTGGCAGATGTTCGCCAGGTGGTGAACGCGGCTTTGGCTGGCAGAAACAGGGCAAAAGAATCATTCCGGATTACAGACCTGTAAATAACCGGGGAGGATGAGCCATGCAGCGCGAAAACCTGACAGGTATTGGCGGTATTTTTGCCGCACTGCTGGCTACTTCCTGCTGTATCGGCCCGGCAGTCTTTATTCTCTTTGGTACCACTGCCGGTTTTCTGAGTTCGGTGTCAGTGCTGGAACCGTTCAGGCCGTATTTTATCGGCTTTGCCGTCCTGATGCTGGGCTACTCCTTCTGGCAACTCTATCTGCGTAAGCCTGATTGTCATTGCGACGAAAACAGGCAGGTCAAAACTATCAGCCGGGTTATCTTCTGGATAGGCGTGGTCATGGTAATTTTTGCCCTGAGTTTTCGGCCGCTTATCATCTGGTATGCCGGATAACCCAGCATGGTTGGACCAAATTTTGGCCCACCGCCACAACCAACATACGGGAATACCTGATACCCTGGTCGTTAGGTACTGGTATTTTCGGACAAACAGGAGAGGGCGACTGTGAAAATCCGAATCGTGATACTATGTATGTTTTTTCTGGCAGGAACCGTCCAGGCATGGGCTGCGGAACGAGTTACCATGGATATCAAGGGAATGACCTGTGCTCTCTGTCCCATTGCCATCAAAAAATCACTCTCCCGGGTAGAGGGTGTGGACACGGTCAAGGTCTCTTTTGCAAAGAAAAAGGCCTGGCTGGAGGTAGAAGATAATGTCTCCGACGCGCAGTTACAGGCTGCCGTGAAACGGGCCGGCTCATACTCGACAACAATTACCAGACGGGTGAAGATGGAAAAAAGGTAGAGGGGCACGTTATGGACTGCTGTGCAATAAAAAAATACCAATACGACCTGGTTATTATCGGCGGCGGTTCAGCCTCGTTTGCTGCCGCCCTGAGGGCTTCGGAGCTTGGCAAGCAGGTGGCCATGATTGAGCGGGCTACCCTGGGCGGCACCTGTGTCAATGTGGGATGTGTGCCTTCCAAGACCCTGATCAGGGCGGCAGAGAGCAAGTTTCGAGCTGAACATTCTCCCTTCAAGGGAATCGGTCTGCATGCCGCAGGTCTCGACTTTTCAACCTTGATCCGGGAAAAAGATAAACTGGTTGATTCACTTCGCCAGGCCAAATATCAGGATGTCCTGCAGTCCCATGACAATATCGAATTGATTGCCGGGGAGGCCACCTTTATTTCTCCATTCGAGATTCAGGTTGGAGACAAGGTGTTGTCCGGAAAATATTTTCTTATAGCCACCGGTGCGACTGCCTTGGTACCACCCGTGCCGGGTCTGTCCGATACCAGTTTCCTGACCTCGACAACCATGTTTGAACAGGAGCGTCTGCCCGCATCCCTGGTCATCATCGGCGGCCGTTTCATTGCCCTGGAGCTTGCCCAGATGATGCAGAGACTCGGCAGCCGGGTGACGGTTTTGCAGCGCAGTGAGCGTATTCTACCTGCCGAGGATGCTGATCTGACAGACGCCTTGGCCGGTTATCTCGCAGACGAAGGGATAACCATCCTGACCGGCGTGCAATTGCAGCAGGTCTTCGGGAATGGGACGGTATGTATCGATTTCAAGCGGGGAGGGGAACAACGACGGGTTGAAGCCGAGCAGCTCCTTGTCGCTGCCGGGCGGCGGGCCGACACCTCCGGTCTGGGGCTTGAACAAATAGGGGTAGAATTGAATAAAGATTCCTCCATCAAGACCGATGAGCACTGCCGGACGACGGTTTCTCATATCTATGCGGCCGGAGATGTCTGCGGTAATCCTGCTTTTGTTTATACTGCGGCCTATGAAGGAAAACTGGCGGTGGATAATGCCTTCGGGGAGAGCCGGACAAGAGATTTTACCATCTTGCCCTATGTGGTGTTTACTGATCCGCAGGTTGCCCGGGTCGGCCTTAATGAACAGATGGCAAGAGAACAGGGCCTGGAAGTCGATGTCGCCAAGCTGGCCCTGGATAATGTCCCTCGTGCCCTGGCGGCGAGAGACACCAGGGGGTTTATAAAACTTCTCAGAAAAAAAGGAGAAGATCTCCTGCTTGGTGCTTCCATTCTGGCCCCGGAAGGAAGTGAATTGTTAATGGAAGTCGCCTTGGCCATGCAGTACGGGATTACCGTACATGGGGTGGCAGAGATGCTGCATCCTTATCTGACCCTGGGCGAGGGGATCAAACTGGCGGCGCAGGCCTTTGACAAGGATGTAAACAAGCTGTCCTGCTGTGCCGCCTGAGTACCTCGGCAGACCCCTCGTTTTTTTTCCGACAGCTGCGAAAATCGGGCACGAATCAAACCGTCTTTCCCTCTTCGTCCTTCTCGGTCACTTGGTCTGGAAAGCGATTGCTTATCAGCTATCAACTCAGCAAATTTGAAAAAACAACAGGAGGACTTATCTTGAAACGTGTATTATTTGCCATACCGTGGCTGTTCGGCATTGCCATTGTGCTTCTTCGTTCCGGAACCGCCTTTGCCGTTCCCAGCTTCTCTCGCCAGACAGGCGTTTCCTGTGCGACCTGTCACACTTCCTACCCGGGGCTCACCGCCTTCGGTCGCCAGTTCAAAATCAATGGATACACGTTGACAAGCCAGTCTCAGGTTAAGACCCAGCCTTCCCATACCTCGCCGGGGATGTCGATCAACAAGATCCCGAATTTGTCGCTGATCGTTCAGGCTGATGAGAGTTACCTGGCCCGGGAACTGCCGGGACAGGATAAGGTAAACGCAAATTTCCCCAAGGAGCTTGGCGTTTACTACGCCGGCCGGATTACCCCTCATCTGGGCACATTTTTGCAGATCACTTATGATTCAGGCGGCGACATCAGCATGGATATGAGTGATATCCGTTATACGAATACAACCGGCGACCATGTGTGGGGGGTCGATTTTAACAACGGGCCGACTTTTGAAGACATCTGGAACAGCACCCCGGGCTACGGATGGCCGTATGTCGAGAACTCGACCGGGGTTGACCCGTTAATGCCGTTCCTGGCCAGTGATGATGTCATGACCAACGTGCTCGGCATCGGAGCCTATGACTATTGGAACAATAAGCTGTATGGATATATGGGGGTCTATCAGTCCGCCAAACAGGGTGATACGCCTGCTACCGGCGATGCAATCAGGGGGGCGGCTCTTTACTGGCGATTTGCTTGGACGCCTGTCGACAACCTCGAGATCGGCACCTTCGGCTTTTATGCTAGATATCATCCCGGTTCCTTTACCACCGGTAATAACCAGCACGTACTTGACGCGGGACTGGACAGCCAGTACCAGATCTATCAGGACAATTCAATCTATACCTTTCACGCCCGCTATATCCGCGAAAGGCGTAGCGATATTCAAGGTAACAGCTCAGCTCTGGTAACGCATTTCGTCAACGTGGATGCCAACTGGTTCTATCAACACCGTTATGGGCTGGGCACCGGCCTGGTATTGGTGCGGGGGGATCGGAGTGACTTTTATAATGAGGTCGACCCGGATGGATTCAGACCGGATAGCAAACCGGACACTAATGGTCTAACTGTTCAGGCGGATTATCTGCCATGGGAAAATGTACGCCTGTCATTACAGTATACAGCCTACTTCAAATTCAACGGTTCCAGCAGTAACTATGACGGCAGTGGACGTAACGCCTCTGACAACAATGCACTGATATTAAACGCACTCTTGGGATTTTAAACATTTGGGATTATAATTGAATATTTAGAAAAGGAGACTTAACCCATGTTGAACATATCTAAAAAAACTTATTACTCTCGGCTGTTGCTCCTGCTCGCGGGGTTGGGCCTGGTGAGTGTGATTGTGATGGGCTGCACACAAAAGCCGGTAAAAAAACAGGCTGCTACTATCGCGCCGGTAGTAGCGACCACGGTGTCGGCGGAAAAAGGAAAGAAGCTTTACAATAATATGTGCAGCGAGTGTCACGGCCGAAACGGCATAGGTGTCCCGGGTGATGCTCCTCCTCTCTTGGGGCTTGTGGGTTCTCGTGTCGAGCTGACCGATGGGACAACAGTAACGGCTGACGATGCCTACATTCTTCAGTCCATTAGGAAACCCGGCGCAAGGGTTGTCAAAGGTTACAGTGCCATGCCGGATCTTGGTGTTAGCGGTGCCGATGCAAGGACATTGATAGGCTATATTAACTCGTTGAAGTAACGGCCTGATTGGTTTTCTCTTGTAGAAGGAATTCCTCTGAATTCGGTCCTGCCACCCCGAACTTGTTTCGGGGTGGCAGATCACGATTGTTTTTTTTTTGGCACTCTGCATTATTATTTGCATCTAAAACTCTAAATAATCACGGTGGGCAAAACCCTTACTATAGTCGAGCAGCCAGACTTTCCGGGGTGTTATCTTTACGAAACGATAATCAGGATTGGTAGGGAAAGTCTTTATTATTGGATATTTCTCTGAATAAATCCCAAAGACAAAAGGCAGCCGGTCTTCATTTACTACTTTCACCTCGCCCTCGACCTGGAGTCCTTTTATCTTCATCCAATCCGCCTCATCTTCATCTATAGTCAGCGCTACTTTGGGGTTCTTTTCCAGATTGGCAAATTTCCAGGATTTAACAGAAGTTGTAAAATATAGATCAAACCCTTCATTGACATATGCAACGGTACTGGCATGCGGTTGTCCAGGATCATTTGCATTTATTGTCGCAAGATTTATATAAAGGTGCTCATTTAGATAGGATAAGATATCATTTTTAATTTCATCAGACATGTAATTTTCCTCCTGTTCTGTTTATCTTATTTATTTTATTTTATTCGCTATAAGCCGATCCAATGACCAGCGGCCGCCACCGTTAATCATCAAAAAGGTCGAGATTGCGAGAACAAGAAGATGATACTCGATGCCTTCTCCTTGCAGTTTCCCGGACCAGTTCATAAAAAATCCGTACTGTAGGTGAATCATGAAAACAGCCACAACCATAACAATTGCAATACCAAGGGCCGCTATCCTGGTCAGAAGCCCGAAAAGCAATCCTAAAGCCCCGAAGAACTCGGCCATTATGGCCAAAAAAGCGAACAAAGCAGGAATTCCTAAAGATCCGGTAAAAAAATTCATAGTTCCGCTGAAACCATAACCGCCGAACCAGCCGAGAAGCTTTTGAGCCCCGTGGGCAAAAAATATTACCCCCAAGCCCAATCGCAGGAAAATAATCGAAACATCATTATTCGTCTGAATCAGCCTCTTTATCATCTGGCCACCCCCTTCATTTGTTTTTAATGACTGTCTTTGTGCCTTTGTGTATAATATGGACATTACGATCTATTTGCAAGTAGGCACTTTTTTGTACTATATGTACCTAAAAGTAAGTTTTGGCTGATATCGGTAACAAAGGTTTATGTATGAAAGAAAAATTGTCGGATTGCCCAGTGGAAATAACACTATCGTTGTTAGGTGACAAATGGAAGGTGCTCATATTGTGGGAATTGTTCGAAAGGACAAAAAGATATGGTGAACTGAACAAGGCTATCTCCGGCATTAGCCAGAAGATGTTGACACAGCAGCTAAGACAGATGGAGCAAGATGGCCTTATAAAGCGCAAAGTTTATGCCGAGGTACCGCCGCGCGTGGAGTATTCACTTACAGAGATTGGCGGGAGTCTTAAGCCGATTTTAGATGCGATGCATAAGTGGGGAAGTTGGTACCGTGATTTAACGTGCATGAAAAAGTGAACTTCACTATCCCCAAGCGATTATCCATTATCATCCTTCACCACGCGTAGCCCTCGGCCACCCTCATCACCCAATGTGGCCCGCCATCACCAACCTTCTTTTACGACAATGATGCCTTGCCGGTATCGACCTCGTGCTTGAAAAACTGCTTGAGACGGGCTGGAGCCCGGGATACGACAAGGGGAGGTTTCCTTGAGCGGTTCCCCGGGCCTTTTGTTGGTCGTTTTATTTTTTCCGCACCAGTTTTTTGAGCTGCTCCACGGTCCGTCGTTGTCCGGCAGCCTCTTTTTGAGCGGCAGCGAGTTGGCCGGCCGTTTTTCGATTCAGGTCCTGCAGCTTTTTGATTCTGTCCGCCGCCCTGCGCAGGGCCCCGGAGGCTGACCTGAGCCGGATGTTCAGGGTCTCGATTTCCTGCCGGGACGGCGCCAGTCGTCGGTTCTGCTCCTGGCCGTAGCGCAGCATGGCCTCGGCCTTGAGCCGGGCCTGGTCTCTTTCCTCCTGCATGACTGCCAGACGGGTGGTGGCGTTGGTCAGGCGGGCCTGCGCCCTTGCCAGAGATTGTTGTAACCGGGCAATGGTCCTTTCCGCGGCCGCCAGGTTGACACCGGTGTGTTTCAGCCGGGCAGCCAGGGCCTTGATTCGCGCCTTGGCCGTGGCCAGGTCGTCGGTTTTGGCCCGCAGCATTGCCATTAACCGTTCACTTTGCAAGGACGCGGCCCGGTATTTTCGGAGTTTTCCGGTGAGTTTTGCCAGTTTCCCTTCCAGTTCGGAAACGGTTGCGGACGTTTGCTTCAGCAACTGTTCCTTTTTTAGCAGGATCGTTTCAAGCTGTTGGATTTTTGCCTGCTGCGCGGTAATGAGAGAATTGCTGTCCCCGGTATTCTGAGAGGAAATATCGCTCCTCTGAGCGGCCTGTCTCAGTGCGGCCCGCTGTCTTGCAATCTGTTTCTTGTTTTTTTTAAGCTGTTGTTGCAGCTCGGCGATTCTGACTTCGCGATTGGCCAGGGCTTGTTCAAGCGCGGTAATCCGCTGTTGGGCCAGGGCCAGGGTTCTTGCCTCATGAACCTGAACCGCTCGCCGGTGTTCACCGTTCGGGCCAGCGGTTTGTGCCGCGGTCCGCTTGCCGTTCTCCGGCAAGGTGCTCACCTGCACCCATGTCGAATCGTTTTTCCCCCCGGCCGCCTGACTCCGGCCCTTGACCTGGCCGGCTACTTCGGGGATTTTTTTCAGCTGGTAACCGTGGTACAGGGACAGAGAAAAATAAACGAGAATCGCAAGTCCGATCAAGAGTGCAGTGCGTGGTTTCATTGTTTCCTTGCAAAATGTGGGCAGAGACTATGAAACAAATAAAAAATCCGTTTATATCCGTTTGAGCATCAGAGTCGACAGGGGCGGCAGGGTCAGGTCCAGAGAGTGGGGATGACCATGGCACGGTTCGTTAATGCTTGCCACTTCGCCCCCGTTACTGATCCCGCTGCCCCGGTAGACGTCCTGGTCGCTGTTGATCAGTTCCCGGTACCGGCCGGCGGCCGGAGTGCCGATCCGGTAATGATGGCGGACTATCGGGGTGAAATTGCAGACGACCAGGATGAAATCGTCCGGGGAGCGGGCAAAACGAATAAATGAAAAAACCGAGTTATCGTTGTCATTGGCGTCGATCCAGGAAAACCCGCTCCAGTCGAAATCTTTTTCATACAGGGCCGGTTCGCTGCGATA
>VAPE01016315.1_pt1 | contig 33576 bp, 29 predicted proteins | sample 3393911 | NCBI WGS metagenome assembly VAPE01 (sample SAMN08290436, study PRJNA428436) | hydrothermal vent metagenome | isolation source: Deep-sea hydrothermal vent chimney | place: Atlantic Ocean: South-mid Altantic Ridge
CACGCCAAGCTCGTAGCCGAGCAGGACCAGGGGGCCGATCCCGAGGATCCCGACGAGTACCGCGCCGTCAATATTTTCTGGGTGCCCAAGGAAGCCCGGTGGTCACACCTCAAGGCCAACGCCAAGCAACCCACCATCGGCAAGGTCGTCGACGACGCCATGCTGGCCATCGAGCGCGACAACCCCTCGCTCAAGGGCGTGCTACCCAAGGACTACGCGCACCCGCGCCTCGACAAGCAGCGTCTCGGCCAACTCATCGACCTTGTCGGCAACATCGGCCTGGGCGACAAGGAGAACCGTACCAAGGACGTCCTCGGCCGGGTGTACGAGTACTTCCTATCACGGTTCGCCAGCGCTGAGGGCAAGAAAGGTGGCCAGTTCTACACGCCTCGCTGTGTTGTTCAGCTGTTGGTTGAAATGCTCTCCCCTTACAAGGGCCGGGTCTACGACCCGTGTTGCGGGTCCGGCGGCATGTTCGTCCAGTCGGTCGAATTTGTCAGGGCGTATGCAACAGGCAACGGCAACGGCGGTAAGACAAAGGCCCACGTCAGCATCTTTGGCCAGGAGTCTAACCATACTACCTGGCGACTGGCGAAGATGAACCTCGCCATCCGGCAGATCGAGAACAACCTCGGCAAGGAACACGCCGACAGCTTCCATCGTGACCTGCATCCCGACCTCAAAGCCAACTACGTCCTCGCCAATCCGCCCTTCAACGACAGCGATTGGCGCGGCGACCTGCTCAAGGACGACAAACGCTGGAAATTCGGTATCCCGCCTGCATCCAACGCCAACTTCGCCTGGGTGCAACACTTCATCCACCATCTGGCCCCTGCCGGTCTGGCGGGCTTCGTTCTGGCTAATGGGTCGATGTCCTCCAACCAGTCCGGCGAGGGAGAAATCCGCAAGAACATCATCGAGGCCGACCTGGTTGACTGCATGGTGGCGCTTCCCGGTCAGCTTTTCTATTCAACTCAGATTCCTGTCTGCCTCTGGTTCATTGCCAGAGACAAGAAGAATGGACGTTTCCGAGACCGGCGCGGCGAAGTGCTATTCATCGACGCACGGAAGCTCGGCACCATGATCGACCGTGTCCACCGCGAGCTGACCGAGGACGACATCCGCAAGATTGCCGACACCTACCATGCCTGGCGAGCCAAGCGTAATATTACTGGTGCTGAAATACATCCTGTCCTCGAAGAAGAACGAAGCCTCCCGCCTTACGAGGATATTCCCGGCTTCTGCAAGGCCGCGACCATCGAGGACGTCCGCAAACACCACCATATCCTCACCCCCGGCCGCTATGTGGGAGCACCCCCTATAGAGGACGACGGCGAGCCGTTCGAAGATAAGATGGCTCGCCTGACCGCCGCCTTGCGGGAGCAGACGGAACAGTCCGCAAAGCTCGATAAGATCATCTGGGCCAACCTGGAGGACATCGGCTATGGGAAATGAGATGGCGCTCCCATCGCCCGAGGGCCGGATTCTGATATACCGGGACGGCGCGCTGCAGCTCCAGGTTCGGATCGATGGGCGCACTGTCTGGCTGCCCCAGCGGCTCATGGCCGAGCTGTATCAGGTCTCGGTCAAGACCGTAAACGAGCATCTCATAAACATTTACCGTGAAGGCGAGCTCGACCGCGAGGCAACTATCCGGAAATTCCGGATAGTTCAGCGTGAGGGAAAACGCAATGTTTCACGGAACGTCGACCATTACAACCTCGACGCCGTTCTCGCCGTGGGCTACCGGGTCCGCTCCTCCCGCGGCACCGCCTTCCGTCAATGGGCCACCGCCCGGCTCTCCGAACTGCTGCTCAAGGGCTTCACCATGGACGACGAGCGGCTCAAGGCCGGCCGGACTCTCGGCGATGACTATTTCGACGAACTGCTGGAGCGTATCCGCGACATCCGCGCCTCCGAGCGGATGTTCTATCAGAAAATCACCGATATTTACGCCACCAGTATTGACTATGACCCCGCCTCTGAAATCACTCAGACCTTTTATGCCACGGTGCAAAACAAGCTCCACTGGGCCATCCACGGCCACACTGCCGCCGAGATCATCCACGAGCGCGCCGACGCGGACAAGACCAATATGGGCCTGGCCACATGGAAGAATGCTCCACACGGCCCGGTCCGCAAGGCTGATGTAACGGTCGCTAAAAACTACCTTACTGAAGAGGAAATCCATGAGTTGAATCGCATCGTCTCGATGTATCTGGATTACGCTGAGGACCAAGCCCGGCGTCACCGTCCCATGCACATGGCTGATTGGATAAAAAAACTTGACGCTTTCCTCGAGTTCAACGAACGGAACATCCTGACCCACGCTGGCAAGGTCTCTCACGAATTGGCCCAGGAACGCGCCCATGCGGAGTTCGCCAGGTATGAGGAACAGCGTCGGAAACTGGAGGCCGAGCAACCCACGAGCGACTTCGACAAGGCTGTTTCAGAGGTCAAGCGGCTGGAGAAAAAGACGAAAATACCGACAAAGCCGAAGTGCGGAGCGCAGGGCAAGAAGAAGGCGGACGAAAAGAGGTTGCGCCCTCGCAAACCGAAGGAAGGACAGTCATGATCGAGGCTATCATCTGGACCAATTTGTCTACCTGCTGTTGCGGGCACGACGCAGGCAGGGAGGACATCGGCTATGGCGAGTGACGAGTGGACAAACATGCCGCTTGACGAAGCGGTCCAGATCAATCCACGCGTTCTGCTTGAACGCGGCGAGGTCTATCCTTTCGTCGATATGAAGGCAGTGGACCCGGCATCTCGGAGTGTCGGACCCAGCGAGATGCGCGAGTTCAAGGGCGGCGGCTCGCGCTTCATGAACGGTGACACGTTGATGGCGCGAATCACGCCGTGTTTGGAAAACGGCAAGATCGCTCGCTTTGCCGCACCCGACAACCAGCCGATGGGGCACGGATCGACGGAGTTCATCGTTATTCGCGGCAAGCCCGACGTGACGGACAACGACTTTGCTTACTATCTCACGCGATGGGATGGAGTGCGGCAGTATGCCATCTCGCAGATGACCGGAAGCTCCGGTCGTCAACGTGTTCCAACGAACGCCCTGACTCACCTCGAAGTTGATCTTCCGCCGCTTCCCGAACAACAGGCCATTGCGTGCATATTGGGAGCGTTGGACGACAAGATCGAATTGAACCGGCGGATGAACGAGACGTTGGAGGCGATGGCGCGGGCGATCTTCAAATCGTGGTTCGTGGACTTCGATCCGGTCCGCGCCAAGGCCGCCGGCCAACATCCCCCCGGCCTTGCTCCCCACATCGCCGACCTGTTCCCGGATTCGTTCGAAGATTCTGAACTGGAAGAGATTCCGAAGGGATGGGAAGCGTCCACCGTGGGGCGACACTTCCACCTCACGATGGGGCAGTCGCCACCGGGTAGTACATACAATGAGACAGGAGAAGGATTGCCGTTCTACCAAGGACGGAGAGACTTCGGATTTCGTTTCCCGTCACGCCGCGTGTTCTGTACCGCACCGACACGATTTGCAGAACCAGGTGATACTCTTGTCAGCGTCCGAGCTCCAGTCGGTGCTGTGAACATGGCGAGCGAGCAGTGCGCTGTGGGACGTGGTGTCGCCGCCATTCGTCATCGAAGTGGTGGCCGATCCTTCACCTATTACTCAATGCACCATTTGGGGGACTACTTCGGAAAGTTTGAGGCCGAAGGCACAGTCTTCGGGAGCATCAACAAGAAGGACTTTGAGCGTCTGTCTTTCATTGTTCCATCGCCAGAAGTTCTAACGGCGTTTGATCGGGTCGTGTCACCGCTTGACGACCGGATCGAAACCAATGAACGGCAGGCCTCAATCTTAGCAGCCCTCCGCGACACCCTTCTTCCCAGGCTCATCTCCGGTGAGTTGCGTTTACTGGACGCTGAGCGGATCGTCGGGAGGTGCGTCTGATGACTGTTGCTCTTGAAGAACCCGTCTTCGTTATGCACGGTGCCCGGGCGGCTGTCGCTGGGGGTATGTCTCACATCGAGGAGCAGGTCAAGGCGCTTGAACTGGCGGTTATCGGCAATACTGGGCTGGCCTTCGACCTCGCCAAGACACTGATCGAGAGCGCGTGCAAGACGATCTTGACCGAACGGGAGGTCTCATTTGAAAAGAACGATGATCTGCCCAAGCTATTCAGGTCGGTCACACAATGTCTGCCGTTGCTTCCGCCCGAGGCGAGTACCGAAGCAAAGGCTCGACAGAGCCTCGCTCAGACATTGAATGGGCTCAATACGGCGCTTCAAGGTGTCTGCCAACTCTGGAACGACTACGGCTTCGCTTCGCATGGCAGCGATAGCCCGCGACCCGCGATGGAGGGCGTCCAGGCCCTGCTCGCTGCACAGGCGGCGGACGCCATCGTTGGATTCCTCTATCGGGTGCATCGCCAGGATACGACTCGACCTCGGAAGGCACTGCTCGAGTACGACGACAACCCCGAGTTCAACGAGTGGCTCGATGATCAGACCGAGGCGATCCAGATCCTCTCGTTGCCCCCGTACCGCCCCGGGAGAACCGGCGGCTGAGCGTGAAGATTATGAACAAGTGATTCTGAAATCGCGCTTGCGTCAGGCGCTTCAGCGGCTCAATCCCCAAGTGCCGGCCGACGCTCTGGATGAGGCGTTCCGCAAATTGACCCGGCCGGACATGCCAACTCTTGTGGCGAACAACCATCTCATCCACAAGTACCTGGTCGATGGCGTTCCCGTCGAGTATCAGCGGGCTGACGGCTCCATCGGCGGCGACCTCGTTCGCGTGCTGGACTACGACATGCCTGAGAACAACGAGTTTCTGGCGGTCAAATCAGTTTACAGTGGTCGAGGATCGGCACGAGCGCAGGCCTGACGTAGTGCTTTTCGTCAATGGCCTTCCGTTGGCGGTAATCGAGCTGAAAAACGCGGCCACCGAGAGCGCGACCATCTGGTCGGCGTTCAACCAGTTTCAGACCTACAAAGAGCAGATCCCCTCTTTGTTCGCGTTCAACGAGGCGCTGGTGATATCCGATGGCGTGCAGGCACGGATCGGGACGCTGACGTCCGACCGCGAATGGTTCATGCCCTGGCGGACCATCGAGGGAGAGGAATTGGCCGACGAGCGGCTGCCTCAGCTTCAGGTGGTGTTGGAGGGTGTGTTCGAGAAACGGCGGTTCCTGGACCTGGTTCTGTATTTCATCGTGTTCGAGGACGGCGGCAGCGGAGTGCTGGTCAAGAAAATGGCCGGGTATCACCAATACCACGCGGTGAATGTGGCCCTTCAGGAAACGATTCGCGCCTGTGTTCCTCCATCTGATCCCTTTTCGGTCAAAGAATGAAGAGGGAACCTATTTTGCCAAGGGGCAGCGTGACGCACGGCCCGGTGACCGGCGCGTCGGTGTGGTGTGGCACACTCAGGGCTCGGGAAAAAGCCTGACCATGACGTTCTATGCCGGACGGGTGGTGTTGCACCCGGCGATGGAGAATCCGACGCTGGTTATCATCACCGACCGCAACGATCTGGACGACCAGTTGTTCGGGACGTTCGCACGCTGTCATGAACTTCTTCGGCAACAACCCGAGCAGGCACAGAGCCGGACACATCTGCGGGAATTGCTGCACACGGGATCAGGAGGTGTTGTATTCACAACGGTCCAGAAGTTTTTCCCTACCGAGGGAGAAGAGCAGCATCCCCTTTTGTCAGACCGGCGCAATATCGTGGTGATCGCCGACGAGGCCCACCGCAGCCAATACGACTTTATCGACGGCTTCGCTCGCCACATGCGCGAGGCGTTACCAAATGCATCCTTCATCGGGTTTACCGGCACGCCCATAGAGCTGACGGATAAGAACACCCGCGCTGTTTTTGGAGATTACATCAGCGTTTACGACATTGAGCGGGCAGTGAAGGACGGGGCTACGGTCCCGATCTATTATGAAAGTCGCCTCGCCAGGCTGGAACTCGATGAAGCCGAACGGCCAAAGCTGGACGAGGAGTTCGAGGAAGCCACTGAAGGCGAAGAGGTTGAGCACAAGGAACGGCTCAAAACCAAGTGGGCGCAACTCGAGGCCCTTGTCGGCGCAGAGAAGCGTATCCGGCTGATTGCCCAGGACCTAATCGATCACTTCGAGCGCCGGCTTGAAGCGATGGACGGTAAGGCCATGGTGGTCTGCATGAGCCGCCGAATTTGTGTGGAGCTCTACGACGCCATCGCCCGGCTCCGGCCGGACTGGCACCATAGCGACGACGATAAAGGAAGCCTAAAAGTAGTGATGACGGGGTCTGCGTCAGATCCGGTCGAATGGCAGCCGCACATCCGCAACAAGGCCAGACGAGAAGAACTTGCCAAGAGATTCAAGGTCGCTGACGACCCGTTCAAGATGGTCATCGTCAGGGACATGTGGCTGACCGGGTTCGATGTTCCCTGCCTGCACACGATGTATATGGACAAGCCCATGCGTGGTCATGGCCTGATGCAGGCCATCGCACGGGTGAACCGGGTCTTCAAGGATAAACCGGGCGGTCTGGTCGTCGACTATCTGGGCCTTGCTCACGAGTTGAAATCCGCGCTCGCAACCTACACCGAGAGTGGGGGCAAGGGCAGAACTGCCGTCGATCAGGAAGAAGCCGTGGCCGTGATGCTGGAGAAATACGAGGTATGCTGCGGCATCTTCCACGGTTTCGAATGGTCCGCCTGGATTGCTGGAGACCCAAAAGAACGCTTGGTGATTCTACCAGTAGCCCAGGAGCATGTTCTTAAACAGGAAGACGGCAAGAATCGGTTGGCCAGGGCGGTGTCGGAACTTTCTAAGGCTTTCGCTTTGGCTGTACCGCATGAGAAAGCCCTGGAGATTCGTGACAACGTGGCCTTTTTCCAGGCCGTGAAGTCGGTGTTGACCAAGAGTGCCGGGGTGGATCGTAAGCCGCCGGAAGAAATCGATCACGCCATCCGTCAGATCGTATCGAAAGCAGTGGCATCGGATGAAGTCATCGACATTTTCGCTGCCGCTGGACTCAAGAAACCGGACATCTCCATCCTGTCCGATGAGTTCCTGGCAGAAGTTCGAGGTTTGCCGCAGCGGAATCTGGCCGTTGAGATGCTGCGTAAGCTGCTGGAAGGCGAAATCAAGACGCGAGGGAAAAAGAATATCGTTCAAGCGAGGTCGTTCTCCGAGATGCTCGAGAACTCGATTCGGCGATACCAGAACCGGGCTATAGAAACCGCTCAGGTGATCGAAGAGTTGATCGCTCTCGCCAAGGACTTACGGGAGGCTGATCGTCGGGGAGAAGAGCTTGGCCTTACAGAAGATGAAATCGCCTTCTACGACGCTCTGGAGGTCAACGACAGTGCAGTGAAGGTTCTTGGGGACGAAACGCTTCGAATCATCGCACAAGAACTCCTTCGTGCGGTGCGGAATAACGTGACTATCGATTGGACCGTCAGGGAGAACGTCCGCGCACAGATGCGCGTGATGGTCAAACGCATTCTTCGACGGTATGGCTATCCTCCGGATAAGCAGGCCCGCGCCACGGAGCTTGTTCTGGAGCAGGCGGAAGTAATCTGTAGGGAGTGGGCTGTATGAGTGAACTTGTCTCCTTTTTCCTCCACACTCCTCAAGAGAGACAGCAATTCGTTGTTGAAGAAAGCAGTTGTAAGTTTGCTATGTGTAGACGATCAGAGAAGGAACGCACCTACACTAAGTATCACGTCGAACACCTGTCCCCCTATCTTTCAGGAGGTGTTTGATGATGACCATCCATGGGAGTGGTTGAGATGCGTATTTCGCAGATAAAGATTAAGAACTTTCGCTTGCTGCAGGATGTGGAGCTATGCCTTGAAAACAGTACTACAATTATTGTCGGCCGCAACAACACAGGGAAAACATCACTTACCGAGCTGTTTCGCCGCCTGATGTCGGAGAGTTCGCCAACTTTCCGACTCGAAGATTTTTCTCTTGGAGTGCATGAACGCTTCTGGAAGGCCTTTCAGCTTAGGCACGAAGGCCAGGATGATGACAAAATCCGGGAAGAACTTCCCATTATTGAAGCTACATTGACAATCGACTATTACGATGACAAGGAGTTTGGGCCACTCAGTGATTTCATCATTGACCTGGATCCAAGCTGCACAGAGGCTCTTGTTACGATTCGCTATCAGTTGGAGGCAGGTAAGATTGAGCCACTGTTTGAAGGTCTCGTTTTTGACGACGACAAGAAACAGCTGTTCTTCAAGTCATTCAGAGCCAAGCAAGCCGCCCCAGGAACACACTTGGTGTTCATCGAAGAGCCGGAGGCTCACCTTCATCCGCAGATGCAGGAAGTCTTTATCCGAAAACTCGGTGAGATAGCTAAAAAATTTGCTGAGACATACAGTGCCGGGCAACCGTGGCCTGTACAATTCATTGTAACCACGCATTCTTCACACATGGCCAATGAGGCCCCCTTTGACTCCATGCGATATTTCTTGACTACGTCTGAACAGCAAAACGGCGAGCCAGCAGTAACAAAAACACAGATCAAAGATTTGAGGAAGGGGCTCGGCGGCGAAGATGAAGAAGAAGATCGAAAGTTTCTGTATCGATATATGACGTTAACCCGTTGCGACCTATTGTTTGCGGATAAAGCGATACTAATCGAAGGAACAACCGAACGTCTATTGCTGCCAAAGATGATCGAGAAAATCGAGGACGGGAAACAAGTCGGCTCTCGATTATTGAGCCAATATGTTGCGGTTATGGAGGTTGGTGGAGCTTATGCGCACCGCTTCTATAACCTGCTGGATTTCTTAGAGCTTCGCACGCTTATTATCACCGATCTGGATACGGTAAATAAAAATGATAGTGGTAAGGCCTGCAAAGTTTCTGAAGGAACTGGCACCAGTAATGGCTGTATAAAGAACTGGTTCCAAAACGACATTACGCCTACCCAGCTTGCCAGTAAAACTGACCAAGACAAGATCAAAGGTTCCCGCTGGTTGGCCTACCAAGTTCCGGAACAAACAGACGATCCCTGCGGGAGGAGTTTCGAAGATGCCTTTATGCTCGCCAACCCGGCTTTATTTGGTATCGAGAAGGCTGACGACAAGGAACAAGCGGCGTGGGATCTCGCCAAGAATGTGAAGAAATCGGATTTCGCAATCAAATACGCTATAGAAGAATCCAACTGGGTTATTCCACGTTATATCAGGGAAGGTTTGGAATGGCTTGCTGATCCTCTCCGTCCTCCTGCTGCTGCAGTTGAAGATGAAAAGAGCCTTGGGGTAGAGAATACACCTCAAGAGGGTAAAACAGATGGATAAGATATCACTACTGAATCCGTCAGAGCAGGAAGCAGAAAAAGCCATAGCCGCTGTTTATGAGTGTATCGAGAGACGGAAGAATTTTCGGCTCGAGGCTGGCGCAGGTGCAGGAAAGACCTATTCTCTCATCAAAGCTTTGCGCCGCATAATTAATAAACAAGGTGCTGAGTTGGTGCGAAAGCATCAAAAAGTTGCATGCATCACTTATACTAATGTTGCCAGAGATGAAATTGAGTCGCGCACGGACGGGCATCCCGCCATTTTATCTTCGACGATCCATTCTTTTTGCTGGTCACTGATCAAAGATTTCCAGCCTTTTCTAAAGGAACAAGTCACAACACTCAATAACTGGATAGAAAGAATAGAAGAAGCTATCGGGATAGGTGAAAGACGAGTGGTCTACGAACTTGGCTATCCTACAATCACGGACGATTCCTTGTGCCTTTCTCATAACGATGTTCTGTCCCTTACTGTTAAGATTATGGCAGAAGAGAAATTTCGTAAGTTGATGACTTCGCATTATCCAATATTGTTTATTGACGAATATCAAGATACTAACAAGGAGTTTGCAGAGGCCCTCAAAGTCTACTTTCTTGATGCTGAGGAAGGGAGACCGTTGATAGGCCTATTCGGAGATCACTGGCAGAAGATCTACGGCGATGGATGTGGATCAATTGATCATGGGGCGCTGGAGGTAATTGGGAAAAAGGCCAATTTCCGTTCAGCCAAAGCGGTAGTAGATGTGCTTAATCGGATGCGTCCTGAACTTCCGCAGGAAGTTGTAGACATTGAAATTCAAGGTGAGGTATCGGTCTATTACACAAACGAGTGGGCGGGAACACGGCGAACCGGGCAACACTGGGGAGGTGATTTGCCAGAAAATGAGGTTCACAACTATCTTGAAAAACTCAAGAAAAGTCTCATCAGTAAAGGATGGGATTTATCGCCAGAACATACCAAGATTTTAATGTTAACCCATAATGTTTTGGCAAGCGAACAGGGATACATCAACCTTGCTAAGGTCTTCCGCTATAACGATCAATTCATCAAGAAAGAGGATCCCCACATAGCTTTTCTTGTGGATACACTGGAGCCGCTGTGTGTTGCTTATGAAGATAAGCGCTATGGGGAGATGTTCGCCATAATTGGCCGACGTATCCTCAGGTCGAAAAAAGACAAGGAGGCGTGGGCCAGTTTTATGGACGAACTCCTCAAACTCCGAAGTGCTGCAACTATTGGAGATGTCCTTGATTACTTGCGAAACACACATAAGACACTGCTGCCCGCTGATGTTAAACGTAGAGAACAGAAACTCGAACATCTGGCTAAGAGTCCTGAAGAAGAGAAGCCTTCTTGGGTCGACTCCCTGAAAAAGTTAAAGGATGTAAATTTTCAGGAAGTCATTGCTCTTGCCAAATTTATCGATGGTCATACTCCGTTTTCCACAAAACATGGAGTTAAAGGCGCAGAATTTGAAAACGTTATCGTGGTTCTGGGGAGAGGGTGGAATCACTATAATTTTGGTCAGATGCTTGAGTGGGTTGAGTGCGGGATTCCCACGGGAAAAGAAAGCACGTTTGAACGAAATCGCAACCTTTTCTACGTAGTATGCTCACGACCTAAAAAACGTCTCGCATTGCTGTTTACCCAAGAGTTATCCCATAAGGCTTTGCAGACAATCTCCAAGTGGTTTGGTGATGGCAATGTGCATTCGATTCTTGCGGATTGACCAAACATAGAGGCTGGGTGCTTCTCATTTTGCAACCAAGATCGGGATGGTTTTTAAGGGATGGTCCTGGGCTGAGGACAAGGCGCTGCAGCACCTCGATCTGGAGGCTCGTCCGGCAGGGTGATAGATTCAACTCACGTTTTCCATTCGTTTTCTGTTGAATTGACACTGAAAGCCTTGCCAGTCAAGGATTTCAGTAAACTGTCACCTTCGAGGACTGACACAGTCCGCTCGAGAAATGGAAAACGCAAATCCGCAAAAGTTGAATTGTTTTGGGAAGGGATTGACTTTTTTCGGAAAATGTGATATTTTGAAATTACACTCATAGCTCACATAGAGTGAGCAGTACCAGCAGCAATTGAAGGCGGCTGGGTCTTTATTGGCCCGCCGCCTTTTTACGCTGGTTTTATGCCCCCGTTGCGTGGCTCTTTCCAAATCCATCCACTATGTGATGGTCGTACCAGATGGATATAGTCCTTAAAATTTTGCAGGACTGTGCAGCGTCCCCACCTTGCATCCCTCTTGGGGTTTTTGTGGACGCCCTTCGGTGAAAGCCGAAGGCGCCGTCGGCAACAGGGCTGTAGCCCTGGCCCACTTCCTCCGTTTTTAATCCAGCGGATATGGTCTACGGAGTATGAAAACCGCCGCAGGTTTTCGTAGGGCACTAACACTAACCGACACCTACGGGCTGCCTTGCAGCTTTGATCTTAACCCCAAGGAGGTACACATATGCAAGAAATCATCAAACAAATCCTGGATATCTGCAAACACAACAGGGAGGGAAGTTTCAGTACTCAGAAGAAGAGACGCGATACCCTTGTGCGAGCAGGCAGGATCCTCACAGAGAAATTTCCAAAACTTCGACTTGGAAATTTGAAACAAAAACATGTCAATTACATCCTGCAAGAATGGAAAAACCACAAATCAATTAAAACAGAAGTTGCTCACATCCGTTGGCTCTTAAGAAAAATCCGCAAAGAACATTTACTGCCCGGAGACAATGCTTCACTCGGTATTGGGAGGAGATTCACAGTTGCCAGAGAAAACAATTCCCGGCAAAAAAAAGAAGTTGATGTCCAGAAAAAAATAGAAGAGGTCGGGAGATTTGACGAAAGAGTGGGTCTTGCTCTGGAGTTATGCATCAAATTTGGCCTCCGTATGAAAGAGGCTTCAATTTTCAGGCCTCACGAAAATATCAAGGATGAATATATTGAGGTTGTCTACGGGACAAAAGGTGGACGCAAGAGGGCAGTGGAGATACAGACCGACGAACAAATGATGTTCCTTCAGATGCTAAAAAACAGAATACCCCGGGGCAGAAGTTTAGTGCCATCTGGATGGGCATTCAAACAATTCAAGAACCGGTTCTATTACGTTTGTGGCAAATGTGGTATTAAGCGAAAATACAGGATAACCGTTCATGGCCTAAGACACACCTACGCATGTGAAAGATATATGGAACTAACCTCTTCTACTCCACCAGTGTTACAAGATAGGCCTCAGCGCATAAAGGATAAAGAAAAAGATCTGGAGGCTCGGGCAATAATTGCAAGCGAACTGGGACATGGACGAATCAGCGTAACCTCTGCATACCTTGGAGGACGGCGATAATGCTGATTGATGTTCAAGAGGTCAGAGAGATGCCGGGTGTGAAGCAAAAAATGCCGTATGAGTTGGCTGAGTTGGGACAACAAATCCCTTGTGTCAAATTACATGGCGCTCTCCGCTTTGACTTGAAGAAGGTTACTCTCAGGAGGAGCTTATTATCTTGACACGTTTACCTTCACATATATACACTATCCTCATAACTCAGGACCGGGGAGGACTGTGTATGAAGGGGAAAGTTCGCACTCGTGAGAAGTGCCCTCAGTGTGGTCAGAATTTCACCGTTATCGAGGAAATAGATGGTTCACAGCCAATTGGTGCACAAGTGGTGCAAATCGGCAAAAAGGCAGAAAATAAGTGATTGAAAATAAAGGATAATTTACAGGGATACGGAGGTTCGAGTCCTCCCGCCCCAGCCAGAAAAACCTCGGAGTCAAGCTCTTCGACCTAAGGTCGGGGCTTTCAACAAGGTGCACTGTAACAGTACTTATGTTTTCAACAGGCTCTTGGGTTTTTGAATCCCTCGGATGACAAAGGATAACTTATTAAAAGTATTAGCCACCATCGGCCCCCTGGGATATACACCGGTTGCTCCCGGGACGGCAGGAACGCTGATGGCATGCCTTTTTTTCGTGATCTTTCGCCCCGGAGACCAGGCATTATTGCTAATAATACCAATCCTTTTCGTCGTAGGCACGGTATCTTCATCAAAGGCGGAACTGCTCCTGAAGGAAAAAGACAGTTCTCATATTATTATCGATGAATTTGTGGGTTACCTTGTTTCCGTTGTCTTTATACCTTACAGCATTAAAGTATCCATTCTCTCTTTTTTCATCTTTAGGCTTTTTGATATAATAAAACCACCCCCGATCAGACAGATCGAAAAAGGGATAAGCGCTGGACTTGGTATAATGTTAGATGATATACTTGCTGGGATTTACACCAATCTCATGCTCAGGCTGATCCTCGTTTTCTGGAAATAAACTGCGTGTTTTACATGTAAGCTGCAACTCAGCACGTTGAATTCCGCTATAATATGCATGAAGAAGTCCATAAACTCTGCGGGCGGATACATACCGCCTTTAAAGAGGGGGGATTGAGTCTCTCTGTTGCTGAATCCTGCACGGGTGGTCTGATCAGCAATTCCATCACAGACATACCGGGTGCAAGTTCATTCTTTAAAGCAGGACTGATAACCTACTCGACCGAATCTAAAAGAACGATACTTGGAGTTCAGGAAGCCACAATCAGGAAATGGGGAGTTGTAAGTGAAGAGACTGCCCTGGAAATGGCGGTATGCACAAGGAATCTCACAAAGACCGACTTCTCAGTCGCCACCACAGGCAACCTCGGCCCTGATGCCCTGGAGGGTAAAGACGTCGGGATAGTTTATATCGCCGTCGGTAGCGGCGGCGGCTCATTTTCGAGGAAATTCAGTTTGGGGGGGGACCGGTTGGAAAACAAGATAGCTGCTACCGTCTCAGCCCTGAAACTCCTTCTGGAGGTGATTGACCTATCGGGATGAGATGTTTTATTGCACTTTCAATCAGTGACCCTGTGAAGAGAAACATCCTGGAGTTTATAGACCTCCTCAAGAGGTATGATGCAAATGTAAGGTGGCTCTCCCGGGAGGGGATTCATATTACCCTTAAATTCCTTGGTGACGTCGATGAATCAAAAATCGTTAAAATAGAAGATTCACTAAGAACAGTATCAGCCATGACAGGGCGCTTCAGTCTCGAAATACGCGGAGCAGGGGTGTTTCCCGACTTCTCAAGGCCGGGGGTCTTGTGGGTTGGAGCAGGGGAATCCGAAAAACTCACCAGGCTCCATTCAGATATGGAAGAGGCGCTCTGCAGGATCGGATTCAGCCGGGATAAACGCCGGTTCAGACCCCATGTTACAATCGGGAGGGTAAAGTCCCCGGTTGGGATAAGGACGCTTTTAAAGGAACTGAGAAGCCATAAAGAGAGCGTCTTTGGTACAATAGATATAAAAGAAGTTGATCTGATGAAAAGCACACTTAAACCTTCGGGGGCAGTATATGAAAGAATCTTCTCTGCACCCCTGGGGAAGGAGGATTAGATGGACAAGAACAAGGCCAAGGCCCTTGATATGGCCTTATCTCAGATTGAACGCGCCTTTGGCAAGGGTGCTATTATGAGACTTGGAGCGGATGGGGTTGTGGAGGGGATAAAGGTAATCCCCTCAGGATCCATCACTCTTGATTTAGCTACCGGTATCGGCGGATTCCCAAGGGGAAGGGTGATAGAGATATACGGACCCGAGTCCTCGGGCAAGACAACCCTCGCCCTGAATGCAATTGCCCAGGCCCAGAAACAGGACGGTGTTGCAGCCTTTATTGACGCTGAACATGCCCTTGATATCAAGTATTCAAGCCGTCTTGGGGTAAATATCGAGGACCTCCTCGTTTCCCAGCCGGACACCGGTGAACAGGCCCTTGAGGTGGTAGAGGCCCTTGTCAGAAGCGGAGCGGTTGATATTGTGGTAATCGATTCGGTAGCGGCACTTGTCCCGAGGGCCGAGATCGAGGGGGAGATGGGGGACAGCCTTCCCGGACTTCATGCAAGGCTGATGAGTCAGGCCCTGAGGAAACTGACGGCCGCTATCTCAAAATCCCTGACCACTGTGATATTCATCAACCAGATCAGGATGAAAATAGGTGTAATGTACGGTAATCCCGAAACAACAACGGGTGGAAACGCCTTGAAGTTTTATTCCTCCATGAGACTTGACATACGGAAAATAGACAGCATCAAAAACGGTCAGGAGATGATTGGCGGAAGAATGCGTGTCAAGATTGTAAAGAACAAGGTTGCACCGCCCTTCAGACAGGCGGAGTTTGATATTTATTTTAATGAAGGGATCTCAAGAGAGGGTGAACTGCTGGATCTTGCGGTAAAGGATAAGATTGTGGAAAGATCCGGGGCATGGTACAGTTATAACAGCACAAGGATAGGCCAGGGAAGGGAAAATGCAAAGGAGTTCTTAAAGTCGAACCCCGAGATGGCTAAGGAAATAGAGGATAAGATCATGAATCCCGTTAATGCAGGTAGTAGCGATGGAGATTAATGAATTACTAAAAGAAGCCTCTTCCAGCCAGGCATCAGACCTCCATATAAAGGTCGGCTCCCCTCCGATCCTGAGGATCAATGGGGAGCTGGTCCCCATGCAGTCTGAGAAGAGGATTACACAGGATGAGGCCATAAAAATAGTATTTAAGGTAATGAGCCCCAACCAGCGTGAAATCTTTAAGAAGAAACAGGATCTTGACCTTGCCTATAGCATTCCCGGTCTTGGAAGGTTCCGGTGTAACATCTTTATACAACGTGGGACAATAGGGGTTGTATTCAGGATTATCCCCATGAGGGTCCCCACTATCGACGAACTGAACCTACCGGAGGTTTTGAAAAAAATCTCACTTGAACCAAGGGGCCTCATTCTCGTCACCGGCACCACAGGGAGCGGAAAGTCCACCACCCTCGCATCGATGATAGACCATATCAACAACAACAGGACTTACAATATCATTACCATTGAAGACCCTATTGAATACCTCCACAGGGATAAAAAAAGCATCATAAACCAGAGGGAGATCGGATCGGATACCGAGTCCTTCAGCAAGGCCCTGAGGGCTGCATTACGTCAGGACCCCGATGTGATTCTGGTTGGTGAGATGAGGGATTTCGAGACCATCCAGACCGCACTAACCGCGGCTGAAACAGGACATCTCGTTATGAGTACCCTCCATACCACGGATGCCATGGAGACGATAAACCGGATAATCGCCGTGTTCCCGCCCTATCAGCACAAACAGGTGAGGATTCAGCTTTCTTCAATCATGAAGGGGGTGATCTCCATGAGGCTGGTCCCGAAGGCAGACGGCAACGGCAGGGTCCCTGCGGTGGAGGTTATGGTTGCATCGGAAACCATCAAGGACTGCATACTCGACCCGGACAAAACAAAGCTCATAAGCGATGTAGTTGCAAAGGGTAAGACCATATACGGGATGCAGACCTTTGATCAATCTCTACACGACCTCTACACTTCAGATCTTATTACATATGAAGAGGCCCTGAGGAGGGCAACGAATCCTGCCGACTTTGCGCTGAAAATAAAGGGGATCCAATCTACAAGTGATCTGAGCTATGAAGAGATTGAACAGAAAAAGTCGGATGACATCCCGGTCGAAAGATTCCATCAGTGATGCCGTCTCATACTCGATCCGCCTCCTGAGCATCAGGGGAAGGAGCGAAAGAGAGTTAAAAGAGAGGCTGACAAAAAAGGGTTTTAATCAAGGGACCATGGAAAAGGCAATAGATGTTTTAAGGGGTTACGGGTATATTAACGACCGAAGGCTTGCAGAGCGCCTGATCTCATATGCTTTTACCGACAGGAAGCTGGGCAGAAGGGGAACAACGTCATTCCTTCACAAGAGGGGTATCCCCGTAGAAATAATCACCGAGTCGGGCATAGAGAGTCTGGACGAAAGACCCGGTGCGGAAGAACTTGTAAGAAAGAAGGCCCCCCGGATTTCAGGACTGCCTGAGGATAAAAAAAGGAGACGCCTCTATGGCATGCTCTCAAGGAGGGGTTACTCCGGTGAAACAATTTCTTATGTATTAAAAAAAGTTCTGTGAAGCATCGGTCAAAACACTAATAGGAGGTAACTTATGAAGAGAGTCCTTATCGTAATCGCCCTTGTTTTTATAGTTTCCGGATGTGCAAAGTCAATGAGATACTCCTATGAGGAAATCAAGAACTATCCTCCGGAGATGCAGTCGTATATCAAAAACAGTGAAATTGCTATCGGTATGACCTTTCAGCAGGTCAGATATGCCTGGGGGCCGCCGGACCTTATAAAGGTGCTTGACCCTACCCCCGATGGTAAGGACAGGGTCCAATGGGAATACTCCAGAATGATGGGGGCCTTTAAGTCGATCCTGAGATTCACATCCGGCAAGCTCACTGAAATCATCAGCACGGAGCCCGGAGTTGCAAAATAAACCATGGTGTCATTCAGACGCCAAATACTTTATGTTTAGCGTCTGTGTATAAACTCAAACAGTTGTCGTTTTTCCGTCATTCCCCGAATGCGTTCGGGATTGCGGGAATGACAATGGTTCTGAGACCCTGAAACGAGTTCAGGGTGACACTTAGTGTAGTTTATAAACAGACTCTCTTTACAGAGGAAAGGCAGGTGCATGAACAGCAAAGAGGTACGTGAGAATTTTCTGACTTTTTTCAGAGAGCGGGGCCATGAGGTGGTCAGGAGTTCCAATCTTATCCCCTACAACGATCCTTCCCTTCTCTTTACCAATGCCGGGATGGTCCAGTTTAAAGGGGTATTCCTTGGTAATGAGAAAAGAGACTATGCCCGTGCCACTTCCTGTCAGAAATGCATGCGTGCAGGAGGAAAGCACAGCGATCTTGAAAACGTCGGACATACATCAAGACACCACACGTTCTTTGAGATGCTCGGTAACTTCTCCTTTGGAGACTACTTCAAGAGGGAGGCAATACAGTTTGCCTGGGAACTTCTCACAGAACGTTATGGTCTCCCCAAAGAGCGGCTCTGGGTGTCGGTTTTTGAAGAGGATGATGAGGCAATGCAACTATGGACTGAAAACACGGACATCTCCCCTTCAAGGATCGTCAGACTCGGAGCAGAGGATAATTTCTGGCAGATGGGGGACACCGGTCCCTGCGGCCCATGCTCGGAAATTTTAATTGATCAGGGGGAAGAGACCGGATGCAATGAAGACACATGTGCAGTAGGATGCGATTGTGACAGATATCTGGAACTCTGGAATCTGGTATTCATGCAGTACAACAGGAACCATAACGGCGTCCTCTCGCCCCTTCCAAAACCGAGTATCGATACGGGCATGGGGCTTGAGCGGCTATCTGCAGTGCTTCAGGGCAAACTCAACAACTTTGATACCGATCTCTTTGCGCCTATAATTACCGAGACAGCCATGATTGCCGGTATAAATTACGGAGCCACGAAGGAAACCGACGTCTCCCTGAGGGTAATTGCAGACCATGTCAGAGCGGCAACCTTTCTCCTTGCCGAGGGCCTTATTCCCTCAAATGAAGGCAGGGGTTATGTCCTGAGGAGAATCATAAGGAGGGCCTCAAGGCATGCAAGGATCCTCAATATCCACGAGCCCTGTCTTTATAAGCTGATAGAGCCGGTTATCTCGGTAATGGGTGACGCATATCCGGAAATCGGCGATGAAAGAGAAAGGACCGGGAAACTGCTTCGGATCGAGGAGGATCGTTTCACAAGGACCCTTGAGATGGGGATGAACATACTTGACGAAATCATCTCGGACATAAAATCCGGAGGCTCGGGAGTTATCCCCGGGAAAGAGGTTTTCAGGCTTTATGACACGTACGGATTCCCCCTCGATCTCGCCGTTGACATTGCAATGGACGAGGGCCTTGAGGTTGATACCGACGGCTTCAGGGTTGAGCTTGAGAAACAGAGGAACAAGGCAAAGGCACATTCCGAAGGCCCCTCGCTGAAAAAAACCTTTACCGGCTATCCCCTTTCCCTGAAAACCGAATTTACAGGTTATGAGACGATGAGCTGCGACGCCAGGGTAGTCGGCATCTACCGTGAGGGGAAATCGCTGGATGAACTCAGGGAGGGTGAGAGGGGTGAACTCGTGCTCGACAAAACCCCCTTTTACGGTGAGTCCGGCGGCCAGGTCGGCGACACAGGTATTATTGACTCGGAAAACACACACATACACGTTATTGACACAAAAAAACCCAGGCAGGACCTGACCGTGCATACGGTTGATGTAAAGAGGGGGGTCGTCAGAAAAGGAGAGACCGTACGCGCATCCGTTAATGAAGAACTCAGGCATGCAACGATGAGGAATCACACCGCTACCCACCTTTTACACCGGGCCTTAAAGGATGTACTTGGCGATCATGTGAAACAGTCGGGATCACTCGTAAGTCCTGTACGTTTGAGATTCGACTTCACACACTTTTACGCACTTCAGCAAGACGAGATAGAGAAAGTGGAAGAGATTGTAAACGAAAAGATTCTTGAAGACCTCCCGGTCAGAACCGAGGTGATGTCCGTCGATGATGCAATTGAACAAGGAGCGGTTGCTCTCTTTGATGAAAAGTACGGCAACTCCGTAAGGGTTGTCTTTGCAGGGGATTACAGCAAGGAACTCTGCGGAGGTACCCACTGCAGGTCAACAGGCGAAATAGGACCCTTTGTCATCATTTCAGAAGGCAGTGTGGCTTCGGGTATAAGGAGGATAGAGGCACTAACCGGCATGCAGGCCTTCCGGTTTCTGAACGACAAGAGAAAGGAGCTGCAACGGATCAGGGGAATATTAAAAACCGATAGGCCTGTTGAGAGGGTGGCGAAGCTTCTGAATGAACTGAAGAGACATGAAAAGGAACTGGAGAGGCTCAAGACAGGTGCTTCGAGGGACGTTGTTTTCGATGCCGTTAAAAACTCCCTCAACATAAACGGTGTGAACGTGATTCTCTTAAGGGAAAAGGGGCTCAATCACAGGGAACTCCGCATGATAGCAGACAAAATCAGGGACAATATAAACTCAGGCATAATTATCCTTACCTCTGAAAATGACGGCCAGGCAGCTATTGTATGTACGGTTTCCGATGATCTGAAGGAACGCTATAACGCCGGCAAAATCGTCAGGGACCTCTCCTCTCTGGCAGGGGGCAAAGGTGGCGGTAAGAAGGATATGGCACAGGGTGGAACAAAAAATCCGGATAAACTCAAGTCTGCGGTGGAGAAGATTCCAAAGATTATCTCGTCCCTGTAACCATCCGTCAGACCTCAAAGGCATCGATAATATGCCGGACCTGGTAAAAACCGGCCCTCAGGTATAACCCTATAACGTCGAACCTGCCCTTTTCACCCAGGATCTTATTGACCTTCATATAGTAGAGAGCCAGCCTCTTCATCCTCTTCCGCTTTTGCTTTGTAACCGCCTCGAAGGGATAGCCATAGGAGAGGCTCCGGCGGGTTTTGACCTCAACAAACACAACGGTATCTCCGTCCTGTGCCACTATGTCTATCTCTCCTATGGGGGTCTGGTAATTGGACTGAATGATCCTGTAGCCCTTGCTCTTCAGGTATCCTACGGCAAAGACCTCCCCCTCTTTACCGATCTCTTTCTTCATGTTCCTTATGATACACTAAACTCAGATGTCCTTAGTTAAACCCATAATGGCGTCGTAAAAAATCGATCTCCTGCGTCATAGCGGGTACGCCCAATGCTCAACATACAATATGTATGCCTCCGCTTGGGCGACACCACTACTCCTTGTATATCGAATTTTTACTTAGCCATCCTAAAACGGTACTATGGACTTTGGGGGAGCTTCAGTCGTCCTTGACCCTGGACATTATCCTCTCGTACTTTTCTGCTCCAACACACTCCTTTGCCGCCGGACACCACTGCAGACAGGTCATCTTCATGTCCCTTGAGACAGTCTTGCCGCATTTCTTACACACAGTATCGGCCTCATCAGACCAGATCTCCACCGTGCTACCGCAGGAGGCGCAGATTATTTCCTCCGGATATGGATTCCTTATCTCTTTGCTGCCTGGACAGCCTTCTTTAAAGTTACTCATACCTCTATTATAACAGACAATTCAGGAGTTTCCATGACATATATCATAAAGGGAATGATGAATGATTCTGTGTTATACTATTTTCTGTATGATCAGACAATGAAAATCATGCCGGCAGGCCGGCACAACGGATGGGTTTGGGGACTAACCGGGTATTTTCAATGAAAAAAAACAAAATAACCATAGTCGGCCTTGGAAACATCGGCATAGAGATTATAAAAAGGCTCTCCAGGGAATTTGAGATCTTTTGTATCGACCTCACCCCCGAACCTGCCGGGATACTCTCGACAATAAGAAAGGATGCGAGGTTCATTCAGGGAGATGCTACAAGCCGCCTTGTGCTTGAAGAGGCAGGGGTGGGTGATTCAGATGTCGTGATCATTACCACCAATAATGAGAAGGTGAATATCGAGGTGGCGACCCTCTTAAAAGAGCACTTTCAAGTCGACCGTATTATTTCGGTGGGGATCACCAGGCAGGGGATTGAAAAACTCGAGGAACTCGGTATCGAGGTTGAAAGCCTGTTCATGGCGGCAGTAAAGACATTTGAACTCCTATCTTTCCTGGGGCTGGCCGGTATCTTCCTTAGAGTCCTGTATCTGATTGCATGGTGGTTTCCTGAAAAGGTGGAGAGGGTCATGGAGAATGAGGACCCTATAGAGGAAGGCATCAGGGCTGTTTTTCTCATAGCGCTGATCGGAAGTATCGAGGCTTACAGTGTTGGTGTGGAACCAATCCTCGGATCTTTTTTGGCCGGTATAATCTTCAACTATGTCTTCAAGAGCAAGGAGAGGTTTGAAGAAAAGATCAATGCCGTCGGTTTCGGATTTCTGACGCCCTTCTTTTTTATAGGTGTGGGAGCAGAGTTTGACATCCAGGGGCTCTATTCCCTGAAAACAGTCTCTATCGCTTTCCTGCTCTCCCTGCTGGTCTTTGTGAGCAACCTGCTGCCGGTTGTCTTTTCCCGCTTCATGAAGATAAAGGGCCTGGAATCCGCAAGTATTTCACTCATCCTTTCCGCTCCCCTTACAATGCTGCTCGTTGCAACTACTGTCGGGGTAAAGCTGGGATTAATAAACGAGGGTATGAAGAACGCCCTGATCCTCACATCGATTATAACTGCAATCCTCTATCCCTTTATCTTCAGGATATCCGTCAAGAGGCTTACTTCTTCTTCAGAGCCCGCTCCACAGTCCTGATTGCACAGAATTCTCCGCACATACTGCACACATCGCTCTCTGTAGGGGGCACTTCAGCACGGTATCTCCTGACCTTCTCAGGATCGAAACTAAACCCAATCTGGCCCTCCCAGTCGAGGTTCTTGCGACATCTGGCCATCTCGATGTCTTTCTCCATGGCCCCTGGTATCCCCTTGGATATATCTGCAGCATGGGCAGCGATCCTTGATGCAACTACGCCCTCCTTCACATCCTCCAGAGACGGCAGTCTTATATGTTCTGCCGGCGTGACGTAGCATAAGAAGTCGGCACCGGCGGCTGCAGCAATAGCGCCGCCTATTGCCGCTGAGATGTGGTCATAACCCATGGCGATATCCGTTACAAGGGGACCAAGGACATAAAAGGGAGCCCCCTTGCATAGTTCCTTCTGTATCCTGATATTAAGCTCTACCTGATTCAGCGGAACATGCCCCGGACCTTCGATCATGCTCTGCACACCTGCTTCAAGCGCCCGCTGGTGAAGCTCCCCGAGGGTATTCAGCTCCTCTATCTGGGCCCGGTCGGTAGCATCCGCGAGGCATCCGGGTCTCATCCCGTCGCCAAGACTGATGGTCATATCATGCTTCCTGGTGATCTCAAGGAGCCTGTCATAATACTCGTAAAGGGGGTTTTCACGCTCGTTGCAGATCATCCATTCAACAAGGATGGCCCCGCCGCGGCTGACAACGTCAAGCACCCTCCCCTCATTCCTGAGATGATCTATCGACTTCAGTGTCAACCCTGAATGAACGGTTACGAAATCCACACCCTCCTCACCATGCTCCTCTATCACCTTGAAGAGTTCATCCACCGTCATTTTCATGATCGAGCCATGTGATTCAGCCGCCCTCAGCGCCGCCTCGTATATTGGAACAGTACCTACCGGTACGGTGGACTCCCTCAGCATAAGCCTCCTTATATCCCTCACAGATCCGCCCGTTGAGAGGTCCATCACTGCATCTGCACCAAAACGGACTAATACATCGAGTTTTTCCATCTCCTCATCAAGGGAGATATGGTCCTTTGATGTTCCTATATTGGCATTGATTTTCGTCCTGAGACCCTTCCCTATACCAAGGGGACGCACCTCATGGCTGTTGTTTCTGGTTATAACCGTCACACCTCTTAAGATATCAGATGCCAGTTCTTCAGGATTAACCCCTTCGAGTTCTGCGCATTTCCTTACGATATCGGTTATTCTTCCCTTTCTTGCCTCATCAATAATTGTCATGACATAGACCTCACATACTCCTCTGTTTCTTTATTTATACTATCAGATGCAAGTATACCCGAAATAAGGGCTATTCCCCTTGCACCTGCATCCCTGACCTCGCTTATATTTTCCCTTTTAATGCCTCCTATCGCAAAAACAGGTATCCTGATGTTTCCTGCAACCTCCTGCAATTTTTCCGTTCCCTGGGGAGGGCCGTATTTCATTTTTGAAGGTGTTTCATAGACCGGACCAAAGGTTATAAAATCAGCCCCTTCTCTTTCAGCCGCTTCTGCATCCCCGAGTGAATGAGTTGAAACCCCGATCAGCATGTCGCCACCCGTGAGTCTTCTGACGGAATCAACAGGCATACCCCCGGCGCCGAGATGCACTCCATCCGCCTCAACCACCATGGCAACGTCCACCCTGTCATTTATAAACAGCCTTGCATCGTACCTCGATGTCAGTTCCCTTAATCCTGCTGCCAGCACAAGTAACTCCCTGACGGACAGGTCCTTTTCCCTCAACTGTATTGCCCTTATGCCACCCTTCAGCGCCTCCTCGATACCGTCAAAAAAGGGGGTACTTAGCTGCCTCCTGTCCGTTACCAGATAGATACTGAAATCAATCATCTAAACAATGGTCTCAAGCCATACAAAGATTATATTCTCCACAATGAATGTTATACCTGCAAGTATCCAGAGCACCCTCTCGATCGTTTTCGGACCTGCCTTGAAAAAGTGCAACGCGGCAGAGATAACAAGAAACCATCCAACGGAAACCCACTTGAGGTTCCACGGCGAAACCCACAAGACAAGAAGGGATATAAAGGTTCCAAGCCCGATAAACGGTCCCCAGAGAGATACCCGGCTCTCAAGACTCAGAAGCCTTCTTGCCCGCAAGGCGCCTATTATATAAATCTGCCACCAGGCACCCATGAACATGAACATAACCCCATAACGGTCAAGGCGTGCAAGTGTGCTCTCTCTCAGGGGGAATGCCTTTGACTCAATTGCCCATATCGTGAAAACAAACATCGCCGGAATGAGGGCAAAAAATACAAATCCCCACAGATCAAGCACATATGAACCAAGCGGCGTTTCATTTTTGTCCTTTTTCTCATTTTTTGCCGTCATAAAAAATTCCAAACCAAGGGTTACCGGTACTATTAAATAAGCTATCTCCTGATACCTGTAAGCCTCCATATCCCTCGCACCTCCCGGATTTAATCTTTATTTATGTAGAGTGCTTATGTTGAACAATTTTTTTGTTTATTCAGACCAAAACAGAGCGATTCCAGGATTACAATGCACCTTGCCGAAAGTCCCGGCCTTTGGTCGGAGAACTTGACTTCAAGGCATTGGAGACCTCCTCGATAGTGGTTAAGAAATTCAATACAATTGCTGCACGGAGTGAGGCATACGTTGACCTCGCCTGCTACGTACCTGTTTAAATTGAGTTAAGGAACATTAAGATTTTATTCTTCAAATAAGCATTCCGTCCAGGGGGCTGCTTGCAGAGGCATAGAGCTTTTTGGGAATCCTTCCGGCCCTGTAAGCAAGCCTTCCCGCCATAACGGCATGTTTCATGGCTTCAGCCATTGCAACAGGGTCTTTGGCCCCCGCAATGCCGGAATTGATAAGAACCGCGTCACAGCCTAACTCCATTGCAATTGCAGCGTCAGAAGCGGTCCCAACACCAGCATCGACGATTACGGGAATGTCAACGGTCTCAAGAATTATCTTTATATTGTAAGGGTTTCTAATTCCAAGTCCCGATCCTATCGGGGCGCCCAGGGGCATGACGGCGGCAGCACCGGCATCCACAAGTCTCTGTGCCAGAATCGGATCGTCATTTGTGTATGGAAGCACGATAAAACCCTCTTTTGCAAGTATCTCAGTGGCCTTCAGAAGGGCGCAGACATCGGGAAAAAGGGTCCTCTCATCACCTATGACCTCGAGTTTTATGAGATCCGAGATACCGGCCTCACGTGCCAGTCTTGAATATCTGATGGCATCTTCCACGTTGTAACATCCTGCAGTGTTTGGAAGGATCTTGTATTTCCCGGGGTCTATATAGTCGAGGAGGTTGGGGACCTTTCTGTCAAAGATGTTAACCCTTCTGACAGATACGGTTACAACATCCGTCCCTGATGCCTCCACTGCCATGACCGTTTCCTCGAAGTCCCTGTATTTGCCGGTCCCGACCCATAGTCTCGACTTAAACTCAATACCTTTTATTACCAACCCGCCTTCCATAAGCTTCTCCTTTCTCTGTTCAGTCAAATCCCTCCGCCAACAAAACTCACAACCTCGACACTGTCGCCCTCTTTTATCATTGCACGACCGTAATCCGCCTTCCTGATAATCCTGAAATTAACCTCTACGGCCACCCTCTCAGGATGAACCCCGAGTTCCTTCAACAGGCCCTCCACGCTTACCGGTCTTTTCGCAGTGTAATCCTCTCCATTGAGGCTAATCTTCATCATACTTGAATCCCGTCCGTTTGTTCAGTTGTGTGTTCCATTCCATCCTCATACAGTTAACAGGGGTGTATTAAATCACCCCATTGCCGAACTAAGGGGGTGAATATTTTATTACAAAAACCATAAAAAAACCGTATCCCTGGATGGCATACGGCCCCATCCCATTCCCTACGTCGGTATTAACCGTTTCAGGTTCGAGGGGTCCCCTGTGTCATTCACAGGGTTCTCAGGTTTGCACCTCCCCCAGGGATTCTGTTATCTCAAAATAATCCGGCAATTTATGCCTTCTAAAAGTATAGTTAATACATATCAACCTTGTCAAATCAACACCGGTCAACACTCTGATTTGTCTCATCAAAAAAACTATCCCGAATGAGGCCCGGTTCCGGCACGATACCTTTTTATTTCGATTTTTGAAGAATTTATAAATATATGATATAATTATTTTATATCAAGGATGTTTGCGGTCGTCGTGCCCTGAAAGCGTTCTGGACATCCGGAGGCAGTGAAACGCCGGATTCCGGCCTAAAGACTGTCGCAATGACATATAGAAGAATAGAGGTAACAGTTCACATTCCTTTAGCAATGGGGGGGCAAGCGGGGAACTTTTATAATTTTAATGTCTTTTTGTACATATAAAACAATAAGGAAGTATCTCAAGGAGGGACCGTTTTCGTCTTTATTTAGTGTCTGTGTATAAACTGCCGTTTTATATTTTTGTCATGTCCCGAAAGCATTCGGGATATCCGGAACTTATTGAAAATAATAGATTCCGGACAAGCCGGAATGACAGAAAAACGACAACTGTCCGACTTTATACACGGACTCTATTTAGAGACACTATTTCAAGTATGTTCCGTTAATCTAAGATTAGTCTTTCTTGAGGAAACCCTGATGAGAACATTTTATGTATCAGCCATTCTGATATGTCTCTTTACATTTATTCCGTCAAAACCTGCCGGAGCTGATGGGCCCATCAGGATCGGCCTTACACTTGGACTGACAGGTAAATACTCTTACATGTCGGATATGCAGTTGAAGGGGTTCAAGTTATGGCAGGAGGATGTAAACAGCCGGGGGGGCATCCTTGGCAGAGAGATAGAACTTACTATATACGATGATAAAAGTAACCCCCGGATTGCAACATCCATCTATAAACAACTTGTATTAAACGATAGGGTCGACCTGCTCTTTGGTCCCTACTCGAGTGAAATAACGGAGGCAATTCTTCCCATAACTGAAAAGTATGGTTACCCGTTACTCCTGTCAGGTGCCTCAGCAGACAGTCTATGGCAGAAGGGCTACAAGCATGTCTTTGGTATCTTTACCTCTGCAAGCAAATACGTTGTCGGCTTCCTTGAACTGCTGGTCATGAATGACTTTGAGAATATATCAATTGTTTATGCAGATGATACCTTTTCCAAAGGTCTTGCAGCGGGGACAAAGAAATGGGCAGAGAGGTTCGGCCTTAAGGTGATCTTATTTGAAAGGTTTAAAAAAGGGAAAAGGAATCTTGATAGTATCACTGAAAAGCTGAAGGCATCACGTCCACAGGTTGTTATTGTATGTGGACATTTCAACGAGGCGGTGGATATGCGCCTTTCACTGAAGAGAGCCGGATGGTATCCACAGGCTTTTTATGCCTCTATTGGTCCTGTAATGGATGAATTTTACGAGATGCTCGGTTTTGATGCCGAATATACCTTTTCCTCATCCCAGTGGGAGCCCCGTTTGAACATTCCCGGCTCAAGGGAGTTTTATAACCGCTTCCTGAAGAAATACGGTGTTAGGCCGGCCTATCATGCTGCCGAGGCCTATGCAGCGGGGCAGATCCTGGAGTCTGCCATAAAAAAGGCAGGTAGTCTGGACAGGGACAGGTTGGGGAAGATATTGTCTGCAATGGATACAATGAGTATCATCGGAAGATACGGAGTAGACAGAACAGGGATGCAGACAAAACACTTTCCACTCATAATCCAGTGGCAGAACGGGAGGAAGGAGATCGTCTGGCCGGAGCAATTCAGGACTGCAAACCCGATATTCAAAAAAAAACCTATGTTCAAAAGTGAAAATAATTGAACAAATTTAAGAGGATAATGAACAGCATTTCAGTAAGGATTATCATTCCGGTGATCATTATAACTCTCCTGATAGGACTTGGCCTCTATTTCTTTGTCCTGAGGTCGGTGTCTGAGTTTACGGATAAACAGATAAAAGAGGGGTTTTCATATATGGCACTTGATATATACCGTATCTGTGATGAAAGCCTGAATGAGCTTTTACAGAGTGGTATGGCAGCGGATGAGAAGGTTAAAAGGATAAAGAAGGGTCTAACCATCGGCATGATAGAAGACTATATGAGGCAGAACAAACTCAAGGGCTTTATAATGGAGGGTGATAAAGGTGTGTTTTCAACCGGCGGTTTTCCCGCGGAATTTCCAGAGTTGATCGATAAAACTGTTAAGGAGAACATGGTTTCAACCATGTGGTACGAGGGGAAGAAGTATTATGTGTATCATATGCCTTTTCCTCAGTGGAAATGGCATATAGTATTGATAAAGGAAGCAGTGGAGTACGCAGCTTTGATAAATAAGATGAAGTTTGCATATGGTGCAACTGCGTTTATTCTCCTGTTAAGCACAATCCTGATTATTTATTTCCTGCACAGAGCTATCAAGATGCCCATTGACAGGATAATAAACCCCTTGAAGAAGGGGGAGAGGCCTGCGTATAAGGGTATCTCTGAGTTTGAGTACCTGAGTGATAACATCAGGCAGACAATGGAGTCATTGCAGGATGAGACAAAGATGCTCAATAACATATATCACATCGCTGCATCGAAGCGGGGTGAGGAGTTTCTTGATGAGGTGGTAATCACGATAGCAAGGATGTTCGGTCTGAATTCCCTTATCGCAAGGGTTGATCCGGAGGGGGAGACTGCAAACGTGATAACGATGTACCTCGATGGTGAATTAAAGAAGGGGATGAAAGTTTCTTTAATAGGTACTCCATGTGAGGGTGTCGTAAATAAAAAGCATATGGCTATTATTGAAAAGGATGTATATAAGCAGTTCCCCTCGTCAGACTTCCTTAAGAGTGTAAAGGCGGATGCGTATATCGGTTTTGCCATATTCGGCAGAAAGGGCAACGTGATCGGAATCGTGAATGCATTCGGAAAACACAGGGTCTTCACAGAGTCGGACATGAAGGTCTTCCAGACCATTGGGCAGATGGTTGCAACAGAGCTTGAGGTGCTCGATGAGGAAAGAGGCCGTGAAGAAATGTGGGAACAACTGCTCCAGGCACAGAAGATGGAAGCAGTCGGAAGGCTTGCCGGTGGTGTTGCTCACGATTTTAATAACATCCTGAGCGCCATTACCGGTTATGCCGAACTTGCTATGAGGAAGATGGAAAAGGATGATCCTTTGAGAAGAAATATCGAGATTATCCATAAATCAGCCAACAGGGCGGCAACCCTTACCCAGCAACTGCTTGCCTTCAGCCGTAAACAGATAATTAAACCAGAGGTGCTGAACCTCAACACATTGATTAATGACATGATGAAGATGCTCAAGCGGCTTATAGGAGAGGATATCAGGATAGAGATATTACAGGGCGAGGGTTTATGGAACATCAAGGCAGACCGCGGTCAGATTGAGCAGGTGCTCATGAACCTTGCTATAAATGCCATGGATGCCATGCCAAAGGGTGGAACCCTTACAATAGAGACTGAAAATGTAGTTCTCGGCAAAGGTTATGCTGAGGGGCATCTTTCCGTAACTCCGGGTGAGTATGTGAGGCTTGTGGTCTCTGATACGGGCCAGGGCATGACTGATGATGTGCAGAGGCGCATCTTCGAACCCTTCTTTACCACAAAGGAAGGCGCAAAGGGCACAGGGCTGGGACTTGCAACAGTATACGGGGTGATCAAGCAACACAGGGGCAATATCTATGTCTATAGCGAACCCGGCAAGGGGACGACCTTCAAAATGTACTTCCCGCGGGTTAAAGAAGCTGAAAAGCAATTTGAGAGGCAAGAACTACAAGTCCTGCCAAGAGGAACTGAAACCATCCTGCTGGTTGAGGATGAAAAAGAGGTAAGAGAGCTTGCCGCTATTGTCCTTTCCGAACTTGGTTATACAGTGCTTGAGGCAGAAGATGCTGAGGATGCACTGAAAATGGTGAAGATGTACCATGGAAGGATACATCTGCTCTTAACGGATGTGGTTATGCCGGGGATGAGCGGGAGTGCGCTTGCTAAAGAGATAAGGGAGTGCTGCCCTGAAATCAAGATCCTTTATATGTCGGGATACACTGAAGACGCCATAGTGAAGCACGGCGTTTTGAAGAATGAGATAAATTACCTCCAGAAACCATTCACTACATATGAGTTTGCCCAGGCAGTACGAAGGGTCCTGAACGGCGATGAAAAATGAGTCTCAAGGTGATGTTATAAATATGCACCGGGCTATATGGATAACGGCCCCGGTAGGTAGTGGCAAGAGCACCATAGCAGATGCCTTCAGAAAGAGGCATCCTGATGGGCTTGACTGGATTCCCGCTTTCGTTGGAATGATAACAACACAATTTAAGGAAGATAACCCGTAGGCTATATAGGCTATAATGGCATTGTCGTGTGGCCACACAGAGCCATTTTGTGGTACGACATCGGGTTATATAGTGCCTCATGGGCGACTACTGTCCTTATTCCCCATCCGAACAACACAGCCTCTGATGTTAAGGTTTCTGCAATTTTCAGGGCCTTGTCAGGTTCGGCAATCCCTGTATAAAGCACTTGACCTGCATTGGAGGAAACCACCCTGCATGGTCTCTTTGCACCGTCAAGGGCAAGCACATAAGTACTGATTTCTTCATCCCGGAAGACTTTTTTGAACTTCTCTTTCAATTCCGAAATTTTCAGGAATATTTAAGATTTTTGGGCATTTATTCAGATTATTATCTCATATGCGATTCATAGGAGTAAGGGGTCAGCCTGTTGATATGGGACATTCTCCTATCAATTCTATCTTTCTTTCTCCTTAGCCTCTTATCTTCTTCTAACTGCTTTGAAAATCGCTGATACACCTTGGCCACTGCCGAATAGCTGATCCCTCTAAAGAGTTTCCCTGCTTAATACTTTCGGATTTGTGTCTTCTTGAACCTCTAACGAGAGAGTTACAGTGTTCACGTAAAGTTTATAGGTGGTATCACCATCACATTCGATAACGGAAAAAGTCGGCGCTTTTTTACCACTTTTCATGTCCGGGATTGCAGGACAGTTAAAACCGGCATTGGTATAGAAAATATATTTGTCGTCTAATTTCGGGACATGAGTGTGTCCCAAGGCAACAACCGGTTCACCGGCAGTGGTAAAAAGAGAAACCGCCAGCCCGTCTGCCCAAACTGTTAGATCATCAAATACATCGGCATCCCCCAGGGCCAGAAGAGCGTCTTTCGTATTATTAAAGTAAGCATAGTATTTAGGATCAATATTTGAACCGTTCGGATAAGTTGATTGAGGATCTTCGAACATGCCGGTTAACAGGTTCGCATAGGCTTTTTCCACTTCATTCACAGTCACATCGAAAGGATTCCCCTGGTAAGCCGGCATATTGATGCTGTCTACCATTGGATTTGGAGGTTGCGGTTGCAAACCATCCATCACCAGATGAGGCAAATTCATTGAACCTCCGCTTTTCCATTCAGAATAAATATTCTCAAGTATTCCCAGGACGCTGTAACCCAGGGGATTTCCCTGTCCCTCCAGATCTGCAGCGCTAACAATGGATGGATTCTTTTTGTGTAATTCATTTATTTCTATTTCGCAGAGCAGGGCGGACATTCGGGTTAAGAAATAACCCAGCGGCAAATTCTGCCAACTTTCAGGAGGGTTGACATAATCCGGAGCGCAGAGCAATGAATAGATGTGCCCATGTGTCAGATAGACCGTTCTTTTCCCAAAATCAGGTATATAATAAAGTCTGCCGTTTGGCATGGTTTTGATTTTGGGATTAATCCATGTCTTTATCATTTCAGGTGTTAGAATCATGTCGTGGTTGCCATTTACATAAACCACATTACCTTCCCCCAGTACATTTACTGTTTTAGCCAGTTCACCGGAAGGGCCTAATATATTCGGATTCTCGTTCACAATTTCCTCAAGAGAAGGGAGGGAAAAGTCCGGCTTATATGTCCAGAAATCTACCAGATCACCCAGAATGACTAATTCCTTGAGAGAGTCGTTTTTTTGAGCCCATTGCAAAGAAGCTATCAGTAAATCCTCATGAACCTTTTTCTGATACCAGTTTGTCGGTGCATTAATCCCGATGTGAACATCACTGAGAATCATAATTTGATTTTTTGCCATTTGTTCCCTCCTACATTAAAGCATTATGAAAATTCTACAAATTGGCAGGTTGTTATGATTGATGGCGTCGTAAAAAGTCCATCATGATTAAATATACCCATTCCTGCCCAAGATAACCCCACCCCTGTTTCATGTTGTCAAGGAAAACTTATTTCGGTGGTATTCCGACCCCATAGCGAACAGTCATTCCGAAGCAACGCAACACTAATTCCGCTCTGAAAGCGAACACCAACTGAGGGGTAGCGTGAACTACTGATAAACAAATTATACCAGAAATCAGGTTAGATGAATTCGTAAAAAATCCCTGATTGTCACCCTGAACTTGTTTCAGGGTCTCATAAGTCCTTGATTTATATAGATTCTGAACCAAGTTCAGAATGACAGAATATAGTATTTCTGCTTTTTTACGAGTGCATCAGGTTTCAGAAAAGATAGAATTATAATATGCCGACGCTGCCCCCCGTTGTCTTCATGTATAGGCTATCTTAGAGTCTGTGTATAAATTACAGTCATTTGTCATTCCCGCAATCCCGAACGCATTCGGAAGTCGGGAGTCGGGAATCTCCCTCTCCATTGATGGGAGAGGGTTGGGGGGAGGGGAAATAGGACTTTTTGCGACCCCATCAAATTTAACCTGATTATGGATTATACTTGAAGGAAGCTCTTGAAGATTTTTTAATACAACCGATCGATATATAGATGATTCTATTGTGAAAAAGTTGAAATGACACAATTATCGTTAAATGAGAGAGCTTTTGTCCTAAAGTTTTTAATTATTTGTCCGATATAACTATATAAATAGTGTCCGTGTATAAAATTACTCGTTATTTGTCATTCCCACACTCCCGAACGCTTTCGAGGAATGACGGAAAAACGACAACTGTTCGACTTTATACACAGGCTCTAAATAGATATAACCCTGTCTTCGCGGGTTAGTTAAGAAAATCGTAACAGAGGGAGGTAACGATGAAAAGGAATGTTGTCACAATAGCTGTATCTTTTTTACTAACATTA
>VAPE01010502.1_pt1 | contig 33416 bp, 26 predicted proteins | sample 3393911 | NCBI WGS metagenome assembly VAPE01 (sample SAMN08290436, study PRJNA428436) | hydrothermal vent metagenome | isolation source: Deep-sea hydrothermal vent chimney | place: Atlantic Ocean: South-mid Altantic Ridge
CCTGATATAACCATCATACTTCACCTGCAGTTCAATTTCATCAATACAGGACGGATTCCCCGGCTCGATGGCCGTGCTCTGCCCGACCCGGCCGGCAAGAGTCAACAGGGCGGCGAGACTGATTTCGGGCCGCCGCAGCAGGTCGGCCAGGGATACGGTCTGTTTGATGGCCGTGCTGCCCATAGCGCGCAGGGCATCGTTGACCGGGGGAGTGGGGCGCAGCCGCTCCGAGTTGAGCAGGGCTACCGTCTGTTCGATGGTCTTTTTCTTGTCTTGAAAAGCCGTCCAGGTCTCCCGGTCCACCAGACCGATCCGGTAGCCGATTTCCCGCAGCCGCAGGTCCGCGTTGTCCTCGCGCAGGAGCAGGCGGTATTCGGCCCTGGAGGTGAAGAGCCGGTAGGGCTCCCTGGTTCCCCTGGTGACCAGGTCGTCGATCAGGACGCCGGTATAGGCCCGGGAGCGGTCAAGGATCAGGGGGCTGTCGCCCCGGACCATGAGGACGGCATTGATAGCGGCCATGAGCCCTTGGGCGGCCGCCTCTTCGTAGCCCGAGGTGCCGTTGATCTGGCCGGCCAGAAAGAGGCCGTTCACTCTTTTCGTCTCCAGGGTCGGTTTGAGCTCCAGCGGATCGACGTAATCATATTCGATGGCATAGCCGGGCCTGATAATCCGGGCTTTTTCCAGGCCGGGTATGGTGTGCACCAGGTCGATCTGGGTTTTGAGCGGCAGACTGGTGGGGATGCCGTTGGGGTACATTTCCACGGTGTCCAGGCCTTCGGGTTCGAGAAAGATCTGGTGGCGGCCCTTATCCGGGAAGCGCATCACCTTGTCCTCGATGGACGGGCAGTAGCGAGCCCCGATCCCCTCGATGATCCCGGCATACATGGGAGACTGGTTAATGGCGCTGCGAATGACCTCGTGGGTATGTTCGTTGGTATAGGTGATATAGCAGGGCCGCTGGGGCAGCGGCGGCGGACCATGGCTGGAAAACGAAAACAGGTTGGGAGGATCGTCGCTGTACTGGGCCTGCAGGCCGGCATAGTCGATGGAGGTGCCGTCGAGCCGGGGCACGGTGCCGGTTTTCATCCGGCCGACGTGAAAACCGGTCTCCTGGAACCAGCGGGCCAGCCGGGTGGAGGGGGTGTCACCCATGCGGCCGGCCGGAAAATTTTTCAGGCCGATATGGATCAGGCCGTTTAAAAAGGTGCCGGTTGCCACGACTACCGCGCGGGTGGAAATGGTCTCGTCCAGGGAGGTCCGGATGCCGGTGACCCGGCCGTCACGGACCAGGATTTCATCGACCACTGCCTGCCTGATTTCCAGGTTGTCCTGATTTTCCAGCACGGTTTTCATCCGCAGCCGGTACAGCAGGCGGTCGGCCTGGGCCCGGGAGGAGCGCACGGCCGGCCCTTTTCTCGTGTTGAGCCTCCGGAACTGGATCCCGGTGGCATCGATGTTTTTCGCCATCTCGCCGCCCAGGGCGTCTATTTCCTTGACCAGGTGGCCCTTGGCCAGGCCACCGATGGCCGGGTTGCAGGACATGGCGCCGATGGTGTCGGCGTTCATGACGCAGACCAGAGTCCGGCAGCCGAGGCGGGCCGCGGCCAGGGCCGCTTCGCAGCCGGCGTGGCCGGCGCCGATGACAACGATATCAAAGTCGGTCATAACAGGGTATTCCCGGGGATGGTGGTTGAGATTGCATTTGCTGAATCCGTGACGGCTTACGAAAGATCGTGTCGTCGTCGGCTGTGGTGGTGATGGAGCGGGCATAATTTTTCAGGCGTTTCTCTTCATGGGTGGCTGGGTTCTCAAAGCAGAATTTCTGCATGTGATCTCCGTTAAGGGGCGAAATGAATTGACATGATATTGCTCCTGTGATTAAAATACAAAATTTTCATAATGTAAATGGCAAGCTCTGCGCATGTGCCATTCATCTCGCCGATATCCTGGGCCTGTATTATTGTTTTCAAGAAACGCCGGGGCGATAGCGAACGGGTTTTAATCGTTGGCCGGGATGACAGGGATCGACATGGTGGCCGGCGTTATCGTTGCCGAAGGGTTATGGCGAAAATAAATATGAAGTTATTTTTGCCTGGACTCTCCAAAACAAGAAAAGGAAGTAAATCATGAGCAAGAGAACATTTCAACCCAGCAATATCAAGCGGAAGCGGACCCATGGTTTCCGGCTGCGGATGAGTACCAGGGCAGGACAGGCGGTGATACGAAGCAGAAGGGCCAAGGGGCGTAAGCGGCTGTCAGCGTGAGTCTGTGAAACGGTTTGGGCTTCCCAAGATATGTCTTCTCAGAAAACCGCGGGAGTTCGAACGGGTGTACCGGCAGGGGCGGCGGCAGAGGGGCAGCGGTTTTGCCCTGATTTTTATGGCCAACGGCCTGCTGTATAACCGCCTGGGGGTGAGTATGCACGGAAAGTTTCGCGGTAGCGTGCGGCGTAACAGGACGAAACGAATTATCAAGGAAGTGTTTCGCCTGCACCGGGACCTGTTCCCGCCATCATGCGATATCGTCCTTACGGTCAGCCCTGGTTTTCGGCTTAATTCGTCGGCATCGGTTCTGGAGGCTGTTGCTCACCTGGATCGGTCCCGGTGGCCGGCAGGCCTGATATGAACGGTCATTGCCACGAAGGAGCCGGTCTGAACGAGCGGCAACCGGACGCTGGTCCCCGGGCCGTGAAATCTGCTCCTGTTGCCCTCTGTTGCGTGGTATTGCTCAGAGGGTATCAATATTTTATCTCACCGCTTTTTCCCCCAAGCTGCAGGTATACGCCCACCTGCTCCCAGTATGCCGTGGAAGCCGTACAGCGCTATGGAGCCGTTCGCGGCCTGTATCTTGCGGCGCGCCGCATCCTCCGCTGTCATCCCTTCGGCGGGAGCGGGTATGATCCCGTAAAGTAAGAAACGGCCGCCGCCCGCGCGCCGAAGAGCTGCCCCCGGCCGTGTTTATCGGTCTGCGGCGGCAGCTGTGGAAAAAAATAATTATACATATAAGGCCGGCTCTTGCGGGCCGACGGTTAACATAGAGGAAAATTCATGGACTTGCAACGGGCCCTTATGGCCATCATTCTCTCCTTTCTGATTCTGATTGGCTATCAGTACTTTTTTGCGCCGCCGGCCGTCAGACAGCCGGCCGGGGTGCAGCAGAAAATCAGTGCCGAGGCGGAACAGAAGGCATCCATGGAGCAGGCCGCAAAGCCGGTAGCACCGGCGGCCGCCGTGCACAGCGTGAAGGTGAACCCGACCGCGCGTGATATAACCGTTGAGACACCACTTTATACTGCGGTCATCAATGAACAGGGCGGCGGATTCAAGAGTTTTGTCCTGAAGAAGTACCGCCAGGAACTGGCCAAAGACTCAAATTTGGTGCAGTTGATCCACACCAGGTTGCCGGCTGAACTACCCATGCTTTTTACCCTGGATAACGGCAGCGCTGCCACCTTGCCCATATTACGGGCGGACCGGCAAAAGCTCACGCTGACCGGCCCGAAGGGTTCGGCTCGCCTGGTAATGACCGGTACCCTGCCAAATGGTATTCAGATCATTCGCACTATGGTCTTTCATGCCGACTCATACATGGTGGATGTCAGCTATCAGGTGAAAAATACCTCTTCCTCCACCCTGCGGATTTCCCCGGCGGTGACCTTGACCAACAAGCCTTTTGCCGCGACCGCCAAAGCGACCAGCCGTTATCTGTTCAGCGGCCCGTCAGTTTATATCAATGGCAAGCTTGAGGAAATTAAAGGCAAGAAAATGCGCAAGGACGGCCCTCAGACGCTCCGGGGCAAGGTAACCTGGGCCGCCTATGAGGGCACTTATTTTCTCTGCGCGGTCATGCCGCTGTCTGGAAGCACCAATCTGGTGACCATGAGCGGGAACGACAGCCAGGCCCGGGTCGTCCTCTCCGACGGGCCGATGACCTTGGCGCCGCAGGGCGTCCGGGATTTTAAATATAAAATGTACTTCGGTCCCAAGAAGCTTTCCATTCTTGAGGCGGCTGATCATGATCTGGCCAAGGCTGTTAATTTCGGCTGGTTTGACGTGATCGCCAAGCCGATGCTCTGGCTGCTTAACTTTTTCTACCGCTATATCGGCAACTACGGTATTGCCATCATTCTGCTCACTGTCCTGATCAAGGTCGTCTTCTGGCCGATCACCCAGAAGGGCATGAAGTCCATGAAGAACATGCAGAAACTTCAGCCCAAGGTCGCCAAGCTCAAGGAGAAGTTCAAGGACGATCCGACCAGGATGAACAAGGAAATGATGGCCCTGTACAAGACCTACAAGGTCAATCCGGTGGGCGGCTGCCTGCCCATGGTCATTCAGATTCCTTTTTTCTTTGCCCTGTACCGGGTGCTGATGTCCGCCATTGAGCTGCGCCATGCGCCATTCTTTTGGTGGATCAACGATCTGTCCGCGCCGGACCGGCTGATGATCGGTTTTAATATCCCCTGGTTACACGGTATCCCCGTGCTGACGCTGCTCATGGGCGTCTCCATGTATTTGCAGCAGAAGATGACGCCGACCACGGCCGACCCGACCCAGGCCAAGATCATGCAGTTCCTGCCCGTCGTCTTTACTTTCATGTTTATCAATTTTGCATCGGGACTGGTCTTGTACTGGTTTGTCAACAACCTGCTTGCCATCCTCCAGCAGCACCTCATCAACAGGCAGAGCCGGGCATAATCGTGCTTCGATAAGGAATCATTCATGGCAAAAGAAAAAGATTTTTACGATAAGAGTGTAACCCAAGCCATTCAGCAGGCTTGTTCCGCATTTTCCACGGCGCAGGAGAATCTGGAGATCGAGGTCTTGGAAACCGGCACGACCGGTATTTTCGGCCTGTGCAAGAAAAAGGCACACATTCGGGTCAATCTCAAAAAGGAAGCAGGTGCCGGCACCGCCAAGGCCCGGCAACAAAACATCGCTGCAGAGGAACAATCGGTCCCGGAGGCGGAGCAGAAGGTCGAAAGGCGCCCCGTGGAGCAGCCGCCTCAAGTCCAACCAGTGGCCGCTGCCGCAGAAACAGCCGGTCCTCCAGAAACAGTCCTGACGGCTGAGTCACCGGCCGGGTCCGAGCCCATGCCTGAAGCACGGGCAGAAGCTGAAAAACCTCCGGCCGGACCGGAACCTCCCACCGAAGAGGTGCTGGCGTCCATCCGGACGGACCTGGACCGGATTCTGCATCTCATGGACTGTGTTTCCGAGGTCGAGGTCCAGGTTGAGGGAAACACGGTGCAGTGCCGGATTGCCGGCGAGCATGACGAGACGATTCTCGGCCCCGAAGGGCGGACCCTGGACAGCCTGCAGTATCTGCTGCGCAAGATGACCAGTTCCCGGCTGCCGGAAAAAATGCTGCTGGATATTGATGCCGGCAACTTTCGCGAACGCCGGACCCTGGAACTGCAAAAACTGGCCGGCGAGCTTGCCGACCTGGTCAAGGGCGACGGTAAAACGCAGGTCATCCCGGCCCTGAATCCGTTTGAACGCCGGGTGGTGCACCTGGTCCTCCAGGAGGACAAGGGGGTACGCTCCAGGAGTGTCGGCGACGGCCTTTTCAAGAAGGTGTTGATTTTCAAGCCCGGCAAGGGTCGGAAACCCAGGTCCAGGGGCCGAGGTCGCCAAGGTGACGGTTCTACCGGCAAGTGAGACCATTGCCGCCATTGCCACTCCTCCCGGTACCGGCGGCATCGGCATAATCCGCATCAGCGGTCCCCTGGCCCCTGCCATCCTGCAAGCCCTGTTCAAGCCCTGCCGCCCTCATTCTTCTTTCAAAAGCCATACCCTCTATTACGGGACGGTCAGCGACCGGAACGGCACAGTCCTGGACGAGGTGCTGGCCGTTTATATGCAGGCCCCGCGCACTTACACCAGGGAAGACGTGGTGGAGCTGCACAGCCACGGCAGTTACCTGGTCCTGCAGGCCATCCTGGCCCAGGTCCTCCGGCATGGCGCCAGGGCCGCCGAGCCCGGAGAGTTTACCAAGCGGGCGTTTCTGGCCGGTCGTATCGACCTGACCCAGGCCGAGGCGGTCATTGATCTGTTGCGGGCGCAGACGGATGCCGGCCGGCAACTGGCGGTCGGGCAGATGCAGGGCCGCCTTTTACGGCGTCTTGAAGGCATCAGGCAGGGATTGATCGCCATCCTGGCCGTCCTGGAGGTGGCAATCGATTTTCCTGACGACGATGTGGAAATCATCAATAGCGGCCGCTTGCTTGCCCAGTTGCAGGACCAGGTTGAAGATCGCCTGGTCGAACTGATCAAGATGGGTCGTCAGGGAAAAATAATTCGCGAAGGCGTGAATATCGTGATTGCCGGGCTGCCCAATGTCGGCAAGTCAAGTCTTCTGAACGCCTTGCTGCAGGAGGATCGGGCCCTGGTGGCCCCTGTACCCGGCACGACCCGCGATACCATTGAAGAGATAATATCCATCGGCGGTATTCCCGCCCGCCTGGTTGATACCGCCGGTATCCGGGACGCCGCCGGTTCGGTGGAGGAGCTGGGCATACAACGGGCCCGTCAAAAGGTCCGCGAGGCGGACCTGGTGCTTTTTCTCGTCGACGCCGCCCGGCCCCTGACGGCGCAGGACCTGGACCTGTATGCGTCGCTTGGTGATGCGGAGCGCCTCGTCGTTCTGAACAAGATAGACCTGGCCGACCGCCGGCAGACGGCAACCCTGGCGCAGGCCTTTCCCGGGATCAGGCCGGTCAGGATTTCCGCCCGTCATCACCAGGGGCTGGCCGACCTGGAGGCGGCGATATACAAGAAAATCGCGGGAGAGCAAGCCCTGCATGAACGAAATCCCTGCGCTCCCAATGTCCGGCACCAGGCGGTGCTGGAAAAAGTGCTTGCCACCAGCCAGCGGATACATCAGGCCCTTGAGGCGGGAGTTACGGCCGATCTCGTGGCGGTGGATGTGCTGGCGGCCCTTGATGATCTCGGTGATATTGTCGGCCTGACAACGCCGGACGAGGTGCTGGATAAAATTTTTGCCGATTTCTGTATCGGGAAATAGAAATCGTTTCGCCGAGTCCTTTTTCCACGGCCAAGCTCAACCTGGGCGGGCCACTGTTTTTCGTTGCTGTAAGCCGGTTTTGCCGGCCCCTGTTGTTTCTCCATATTCCTCAGTGAATTTATCTTTTGCAACAACCTGGGTCCGTGAGCGTTCGGGAAAAGGCAAAGCAAAAAAGATGGCTCATGATCTATCTGTTGACCGTTACGGCCAGGCCGGCAATCTGCACATTTCATCGGGTTGATCGTTTTTTTCTTGTAGCGGATGCCGTAATGAAGATGTGAGCCGGTGCTGCGGCCCGTGTTGCCGATCTCGCCGATGGTCTGGCCGCGGCTGACGGCGGCGCTTTTTTTGACCAGTAGAAGCTGTCAGTATGTCTAGCGGTTCAATTAGTTGATTTTTTATATTGCCGGATGTATATTTATTGTGTCAGTCAAGGGGAAAGGCACAAAAATGAATAGCAAAGAAATTATCAAGATAATTGAGAGTGATGGCTGGCAGCTGGTGCGAGCGAAAGGCAGTCACCATCATTTTAGGCACCCTACAAAACCGGGGCTTGTTACTGTTCCCCACCCTAAACGGACATTACCGAAAGGCACCGTTGCAAACATACTTAAACAAGCCAGGTTGAAATAACTCAGCGTAAAATTAAAAGGTGTTCATATGAGATATCCAATTGCAATTCACAAAGACGTTGATTCCTGTTTTGGCGTTTCGGTGCCGGATATTCCAGGTTGCTTTTCTGCCGGTGAAACACTGGATGAAGCTCTGAAAAATGTTCAGGAAGCGATCACCGGCCATCTGGAAATTTTGGCCGAGGAAGGAATTGTTGCTCCAAAAGCCTCTCTGGTGGATAAATACCAGGGGCATTCCGATTATACAGATGCGATATGGGCGTATGTGGATATAGATGTGTCTGCATTTTTGGGCAAAACGGAGAAAGCTACCGTCACCCTGCCTAAACTGCTTATCAATAAAATAGACGAGGCGGTAGCGGCAGGGGCGGCAAAAAGCCGGTCTGCTTTTTTGGCTGATTCAGCTATCAAAGCGTTAAGTAACAATCAAAACCCGCACCATTGTTGATCTGGACCAAAACAAGAGAGACTCCAAAAATAAAATGCAATCACGAGGCCGCTGATTTCCAGGCCGTGCACACTATGGCATGGACACAATGGGGCTCACGTTTTTCGTTATCAACAAAAAAACTGTGATAATACATTTAATTATTTAAAGTCATCTCTTGAGGTTACCGATATAAGTCCACCCTGGAAAAGGAAAATCAAAAAAGCAAAAAAGATGGGTCATGATCTATCTGTTGACCGTCACGGACAGGCCGGCAACCTGTACATATTTCATCGGGTTGATCGTTTTTTTCTTGTAGCGGATGCCGTAATGAAGATGCGAGCCGGTGCTGCGGCCCGTGTTGCCGATCTCGCCGATGGTCTGGCCGCGGCTGACGGCGGCGCCTTTTTTGACCAGGATTTTATGTAGATGGCCGAAAATCGTCTCGTAGCCGTTACCGTGAGAAAGGAAGATGTAACGGCCGAGAGCTTTATTGTAACCTGCTTTTTCGACCACGCCATCGGCCGTGGCGTGAACCGCATCACCAGTGTTTCCCCTGAAATCCATGCCGGGATGAAAGGCCGCTTTGTGGATCAGGGGATCAATTCGACGGCCGAATTTTGAACTGATCGCCCCGGGTACCGGCCGGCCGAGCGGAATTTTATTGAGGATGTCGAGATACTGATCGGTGCGGGAGACCAGCCTGTCTTCAGCGCTCCCGGCCGGAGCGATAAGGGGGCCGCCGCTGTGGCCGGAGTCTTCCTTGATTTTGACATTCACCCCGATACTGGCCATGACCAATTGGATGGTCCTGCTCCTCTCGTCAAGGCGGCTGATACTGACGGCCTGGTCTTCCTGCAGGCCGGCAATGGTCTTTTCGTAGGTTGTAACCAGCTTGTCTTTCTCCCGGCGTACATTCTCCAGCCTGGCCGAGGTGGTCATGAGTTGCCGGCTGAGAGCGGCCGCCTTGTTTTTCAGCCGGCTGTTCTGCCTGAAATAGTGCAAGCCGGTGCCGGTGGCCAGGAGAAAGGTACACAGGAGGAAGGCAATGATGATATTGTAGAGCGTGCTTTTTTTAAGAACCAGGGCCTTGCCCCGGCCCTCATCGCCGGTGATAATGATATGCAGTGTCCTCTTTGCCATGAGATATCAGCGGCGGCGGATAATCTGCCCGCCTTGCCGGTCGGTTTACTTGCCGAAGGAGTCGGCAAAGAGCTGTTCAATGGCCAGGCGGCCGGACTCGCTCAGGTAGCGGGTGCCGGAGCCGACAAAGGTGTTGTAGCTGATCTTGGGAGTGTCTTCCTTCCAGGCGCCTTCCTGCCAGGTAAACCATTGGTTCCGGTTCTGGTCAAAGACGTGGAGCGGCCGGTTGAAAAGCTTGGCCAGTTCCACCGCCCAGCCCGTCCCGCCCTTGACGGAATCGTCATCCAGGATCGTGCCGACGACAAAGACCTGGTGGCCCTGGTTGACCATGTGGAAGATGGTCTGCAGGACCCGGCGTATTTTCTCGGTTTCGTAATAGGTGCGGTTCATCATCCGGGAGGCAATCTCCATGCTGATATCACCGCGCTGCAGTTCCTCGTCGGACAGCACGGACGGATTTTTGTCGCGGTGCAGGCGATGGCCCTCAAAGGTGAAAATAGTCTCGGTGATACCGTATTGTTCGGCGGTTTCACCAAAGACGGATTCGGCCCCCTTGAGGCCGCCGTGGTATAGTGTGCACTGGTCAGCTTTCATAGTTTCAACCTTGTGTTTACTAGCATTATTTCTATTTTTGCCTTTCCTGGGGACTGTTCATTTTTTCGCTTTGAGAAAGACCCGCCGGGGCGCCGGGTATCCCTCTATAGTAAGCGCGGGACGCTCCTTGTCAATAAAATCTTCATATGATTCATAGCTCATCCAGGCGGTCCGCCGTTGCTCGGCGCTGCTCATGGGGTGGCTGCAGAAGAGGTCAATGTTTCGGAATCCGGTGCGTTTGAGCCAGTTCCGCAGGCAGGCACCGGTGGGAACGAACCAGGTGCCCGGCACCTTGGCATAGGTCCGGGCCGGAAAGAGCGCCACTGGATCTTTTCCCGGGATGGCCTGTGACTCGAGAATCAGGGTGCCGCCCGGCTTGAGGGCCGCGTGGATATCGCGCAGTGCCTCAATAGGCGAGGGCCGGTGATAGATGATGCCGAGCAGGAAAATTACGTCGAAACACTCCGGGAACAGGTTCAGATGTTCAATGCCCAGCAGGTCGATGTACAGGTTGTCCAGGCCGGCAAACCCGTTCAGGGTCCGGAAGGTGTAGTAATGCTGCACGTAGGGCTCGAAACCCAGCACCAGGCGCGGCCGGCAGGGGGCCATCCGGAACATGTAGTAGCCGTTGTTGCAGCCGATATCCGCCACGACCTTGTCCGCCAGGTCAGGCAGTTCGGGCCGCAGCCGGTTCCATTTCCGTTCACTGCGCCACTCGGCGTCAATGTCGATGCCGAAGACGTTAAACGGCCCCTTGCGCCAGGGCATGAAGCTGCGCATGACCTGCAATACCTGTTGCCGTTCCTCCGGATTGATCTCGTCCGCCCTGCCGATCCGCACCGTATCGCCGGAAAAGTCGCACCAGGAGGCCCGCAGGTGGCTGACTGATTCGCTCGGCTCCCGGTAACGGAGAAAACCGTTTTTATGCTGCATGGCCCAGCGCCTTTTTTCGGCCCGGACCCGGGCCAGTTCATCATGACGGGCCGTGGCAGGGAGAAGATCGATGTAACTCATGTCATTCAGCCTGCTTGACGGCTACCAGGGAGGCGAAGTTGAACCACTGAAAAAAAGTCTCTATGCTGTCAAAGCCGGCCTCTTTGAGCAGGTCGTGATTCTCCTGGATGGAAAAGGGGATCAGGACATTTTCCAGAGCCTCGCGTTTGGCGGCAATCTCCAGCTCGGAATATCCCCTCTGCCGTTTGAATTGATGATACATTTCAATAAATTCCCGGTTCAGTCTTTTGTGATGGCTGATGATCTTTTCACTGATTATCAGTAACCCGCCGGGCGGCAGGGCGTCGTGGATACGCCTGATGAATTGCGGCCGGACCAGGGGGCGGACGAACTGCAGGGTGTAATTGCAGATGATGACAGCGGGGGCGGTAAAGTCGGCGGTGAGGATGTCGTCTTCAACAAAATGAACAGCCGGGGGGGCGGCATACATTTCGGCCTTGCGCCGGGCCTTGCTGATCATGGCCGGGGCGTTGTCCACGCCGACAAAGCGCAGGTCCATGTCCGGCAGGCGCCGCGCCAGTTCGAAGATGGTCGCGCCGGTTGAGCAGCCGAGGTCGCAGACCGTTGCGCCGGGCTTGACCAGCCGCCGCAGCAACTGGGCTATCCCGTCGATCACCACGCCGTAAAAAGGCACGGACCGGTTGAGCATGTCGTCAAAGACCTCCGCGACATCATCGTTGAAAGAGAAGTCCTCGTGGACAATGCCGGACTTGTATAGTTTGTCTGCCTTCATACTTGCCATAGTTTTTATTGAATGTTATTACCGGCCACAGGTGTAAAATAGCCTTGCCATCTTGTCAAACTGAAAGTATAAACTTCGGTAACTATTCAGCGGCACTCTATCGATTCTGACGATCAGGTCGCCTCACATAGCAGACTATAGATTCGTTGGTCTGCTTACCCGGATATGGAGCACATCTGAATAGTTACCAGCAGCTTTCCTGCCGGGGTTGTGGTAGTTTTTCGCTTGTGTTTGTACCTGGATAGTTGGTAACCTGTTAAAGTTAAGCTCTGTTTTTGATGTGATTTTGCGGGAGGGGACATGGGCAGACAGTATTGGATCGACTATTGGGCAAAGGTGGTACTGTGTATCATTATGGGCTTACTGGTAACTTTTGCTATCACCCGGTTGAGTTCGGCCCTGACGCCGCAGGGGTTGCTGGCCAGTGATCCGGAGCCATCGGCCGAGGCGGTGCCCCTGTTGCCTAAGGTCGTGCTTGCCGGCTACCATATCGGTGAAGATCAGAACCACATGGTCAAGGCGGTTTTTTACGTGCAAAACAATTCCAAGCAGGATGTAAAAGATGTGAACATCCTGTGTAAATTTTATGACGGCAAGGGCTCCTTTACGGACCGGAAACTGTGGACGATCAGCAAGACCATCCCGGCCGGCAAGGGCTTGAAGCACACCGACCTCTCGCACCTTTTGGTTAATACCAGGTCGCGCGTCCTATCCTGCAGGATTACGGATCTGCAGGTTGCCAGGGCGCCATTTTTTGTTCTGCACCGAGCCCCTGTCGGCCATGGTGAAGAGGCCGCCGCTGGCCATGGCGCCGCTCACTGACGGCACTGTCGACTTAATCTAAACAACCAACTCTCTTATTCCACCGTGTCACAGCAGGAAATTCATTTTAACGAGATCATCAGCCGCTACCGGTCTGATCCTTATGATTATATAGACATTCATGCCATTCATGCCGGCTTGGTTCATTTCAAGGCGGCCGAGGGTAGCGAAGTGCAGGCCGAGTCCGGCGAATGGCACCATATTCCCGGCACGGCACTGTATGAAATTACACGGGAACGTAATCTCAAGGTGGTGACCGCCCGGACCAACGGGGTCGTGTCCTTTGTCAACAGCGCCCTTGACGGCAAATTCGTCGAGTCCGGCGAAAAATTGATGACCATCCGCCATCCGCTGAAGAAAAAGGAAATTATCGAGTCGATCCTGCAGGAGGTCCTTTCTCTTTTCCTGGCCCCGGAACGCGCCCGTTACTATTTTGCCATGGATATCCAGTCCCGCATTGACCAGAAGGGCCTGCGCTCGGTTTTTATCAATCCCGGCGACGAGGTTATCACCATGTCGCTCATGAAACGCGATACGCCGGTGTATTACGCCGGAGAGCCGGGGATCATTCATTCCGTTTATTTTAAACCCGGGGACAGCGTGAATCAGGGGGAGCCTCTGTTCGGTGTCTGTGCCGAGGATAAATTGCCGCTTATCCAGAAGGTCATCACCCGGGTCAAGGCCGAGTGGGAGTAGATTTTGTCCCGGTTGCCTGCCGGTTCGCTCAACTTTGGCGTTTCCTCCCTGGATCATTACGTCTTCTTTTTTTCACCCATTCTGAAACCTGGATCCGTGAGCGTTCGAGAATGGTGCAGATGCAAGGCGGCAACGAGGTTGATTATCCTAGTGTGATATCAACGAGTTGCCAACGCGGCAGATGCGCCGTTATCGGGCGCCCCGCAGGGCGGCGTGGTGCAGACCGGCAAATACGTTTATTCGGAGATAATGCAATAAATTCCAAATATTGCATGAAATATCACCTCAAGCCGTCACGGATTCAGGTGAAAAATAGTTATGCAATCCACTGACCGGCATCGGCAAGCTTTTTCCGTTTCGGCCGGCGGGGCAAGCCGGGTCCCCTTTGCCGGTCTGACTCCCGCCGCGATATCGGCGCGGATCGAAAGCCGGGAGCTATCCCGGCGTTGCGCCGGCCTGCCTGAAGACTTGGTGCGCAAGGTCTTTCGTTACGGCGCCCCGGCCGGCAGCCGAATCGAGCAGCATGTCAGGCTTGGCCGTTGCATGGACCGCCTGCAGGAGCTGGTCGTCGAAGCGGAACGGAAAGGGGAAGTGCTGGCCAGCGGCACCGTGGTCCTGGCTGACGAGTTAGGATGCGGCAGCGGTCGTTTTGACCGGCGGTGGTATGCGCCGCCGGGTGGCCTGTGGCTGGCCATGGCCTGGGCCGACACCCTGCTGCCTGATTTCGCCCGTCTGTTGCCGCTGGCCGCCGGGATTGCCTGTTGCGAGACCGTCAGGAGTTACGGTATCGATGCCGCGATCAAATGGGTGAACGATATCCATGTCCGGGGCCGCAAGGTCTGCGGCATCCTCTGCCAAACCGTCAGCGCCCCCGGTTCCGGCGACCGCTATCACCTGATCGGTATCGGTATCAACTGTAACAACAAAACCTTCCCGGCTGAACTCCGGGACACGGCGGTCAGCATGCGCGACCTGCTCGGCCGCTCCCTGGACCTGGAGCGGTTCGCCCTCGACCTCCTGGCCGCCCTGGCCTGGAATTTCGGCCTGGTTCACTTCCAGGAGGAGTGCGAGCTGGCCGGCGGCGGTTATCCAGATAAGCCGGAGAGTCCCGTGGTTGCCGCCTGGCGGCAGCTCAGCGATACCATGGGGCGGCGGGTGGTATATGGTTACGATGTTCGGCGGCAGCCGCTTTACCGGGCCGCCGTGCTGGATATTGATCGTGCCGGCGGCTTGGTCATGGCCCTGGAGGATGGCCGGCGGATAACCGAATACAGCGGCGAGATTCTGTATCTCGACGGCAGCGGCTCATCGGCTCCCCCTTCCTGATCTTTTCGTTCCGGCAGCTACTTTTTACCGCTGGCTGAGTATCTCCCGAGGTTGTTGCCCTGGTGATCTTTACGATTTATCGACGGTCGCCCGCAGGTCCCGGAGCTGCCGCCACGAGTTGATATCGTGCTGCAGGAGATGCCGGGTGTAGCGGTAAAGGATGAGCAGCGTTTCGTCCGCGGTCCGGCGGGGTAGACGAAGCCGGTCAAGATGCCGCAGGTCGAGAGATTGGGCCTTGCGCAGAAATTTCAGGGTCTGCACGGAGAGAGAGAATGCGGACTCCGGCACATCGTGGCGACACCGGTCGCAGACCAGCAGGCCGCTGCCCGGATGCAGGGTGTAGCTGCGGCACGGCCGGACCGGTTCGGCGCAGAGGCCGCAGCTGTCAAGTCTTGGTTGATACCCGGCCGCTCCCAGGAGCCGGAGATGAAAAAGTGCGGCAACCTGCTGGGGATCGCGGCCGCTTTCCAGGGCCTGCAGAGTCCAGAGCAGCAGGAAAAAAATGGCCGGATCCGGGTCCTGTTCCCGGGTAAAGCGCAGGACCAGCTCGCAGGCAAACATGGCGACAACAAAACAGTCATAGTGCTGCCGCAAGAGGAAAAAGGCGTTTGTCAGCTCCGCCTCGCTGAGAAAGAGAAGGCCGCCGTTCCGGCCGGAACGGTACATGAGCTGCAGGAGAGAGAAGGGCTCCAGTTTGTTGACAAAACGTTGCTTGCTGCGTTTGGCGCCCTTGGCGATTCCCGTGGCCCGGCCGATATCCGGGCTGAGAAAGGTGACCAGCTTGTCGGATTCGCCGTGGTCGCTCACGCTCAGAACGATGCCGCTGGTGCGACGGCTGATCATTTCAGGAGGCGTGTAAAAATCAGTTGGCCGGGATTACGCCTAGATTCAGGTGCGATTCGGTTGAGCCGATTGAGCACAACCGCAGGCGTAGTAATGCCACGCCCTTGGATTGTGCGATTGAGAATCGGCTCAAGATCGCCTGAAGAGATATGCAAGGTGGCCAAGTTATTTTTATGCACCGGCTTACCGGCGGTCGGGGAGATCTTTGGGAATCAGCAGGGTCGGCCGCCCGTTTCGAGATGCCGGGAAGGCAAGGGCTTTGCCGTTAAGCAGCAGGGTGGCGCTCCCCGGCCGGGCAAAGACCAGTTTGATGGATTCCCCGGCCTTCCAGGTCTGCCTGGCACCGCGTTTGAAAAACATGCTGAGTGTCGCACCTCCGTCACGGGTGACGGCCACCCCGGTGTTTTTGGAGAAACGGACCGTCAGCGAGTACCGTGCCTGGGTTTTTTTTGTCGCTGTCCCGGCCGGGACAACCTCGTTTTGACTTTTTGGCGCCGGGCTCTTTTTCGGGGCCGTTGCCGGAGCCGAGGACTGCTTTTCCCCGCTGGCCTGACCCGGTGGCGGGGCCGACCTGTTGCCGGGGAAGACGCCGATTATGGCGCTTTCTTTTCTGAGAAAGTTGAAAGGGCTCCATGAAGTGTAGAGGCAGAAAGCGGTAAACAAAACAACGATCAAGAACAGAAGAAAACCGGCCACGGCGGCGGAAGAGATACGGGAAGGTTCGGCCATGGTCTTGGGAGCCAGGACCCTCTGGCCCTGCCTTGTTGTTCTGGCGCGGCGTCCAGGTGCCAGGCTCTCGTCGCGTTCCTGCATAAATTTATCGACGAGGTATGCGGGATCTATGCCGAGGAAATCGGCATAGATGTTCAACTGGCCACGGATAAAGGCGTCTGCGGGCAGTTTGTCGAACTCCAGGCCCTCTATGGCCCGGACATTGGTTGCGGAGATCCGGGTCGAGCTGCTCACCTCTGCGATGCTCAGACCCTTTTCCGAGCGCAGTCTTTTCAGGTAGCTGCCGATGGTTTCGGATTCAGCCGCCCGTTGCTGTTCCCGGTCCTCTTCTTGTTTGGTTTTGCTCATGTTCTTTGTTTTTTACAGAAAAGGTGCCGATTATCCTTTTGGGGTAATTCAGAGTATCTTAATATAAGCCTGATTCTGCATCTTTGTCAGCCATTGTTTAAGCCTGACCTTCATTTCCTGCTGGTACAGCGTTTGATAAATGTCATCCTTGACCGACTTGAAGGGCGCCTTGGTAACGATTTTCCCTTCCTTGCTGGATAATACCTTGAATATCTGGTAACCGTCCGGAGTCTCACAGATCCGGCTGATCTCGCCCGGCTTTATTGTCGTGACCGCGTCACGCATGTAAGGAGCCATTTCATTCTTTTTGAATATCCCGATGTCGCCTCCGTCGGCGGCGGAAGGCAGGTCGGAATATTGATGGGCCAGTTCCTTGAAGTCCTTTCCCGCAACGGCGAGGCTGCGAACATGTTCTATTTTTTTCCTGGCGGCTTCTTTCGCCGCTTTCAGGTCGGCCTCGGACGCTCCGGTGTTGTTTTTCCAGCTGCAGCCGATCTGCAGGATATAGTAGTCTCCCTCGCCAATATGCTTGGTGTAGTGCGTGTCATAATAGTCAAGGACCTTGTCTTCCGGGACAATAATCTTGGAGCGGATTTCATAATTGATCAGTTTTGAGCTGAGGATCTGGCTGCGCAGGTTTTCCCGATACTGTTTTTCGGTCATACCCATGGCCGCGAGCTGGGTTTTCAACTGCTTCATGGTGGTATGATTTCGGGCCAGGATACGTTCAATGGCCTTGTTCACCTCGTCGTCGTTGACGGTGATGTGTTTCTTTTTCGCTTCCTGCTGCATGATTTTCTTTTCAATCAGCTTTTGGATGACACTCTGGCGGGCCTGCTGCAGGGCCGCCTGTAAATTCGCGGCCGGGACCTGTTCGGCGATTCGCTGAAAAAGGGGTTTGCCTTCCTCGTTTACTTCGGAGAGAGTGATCACATCATTATTGACGATGGCGACCACGCGATCAACGACATCGGCAACCGCCGTGCCGCGAAGGATAAGAAAAAGGACCAGAGCAGCTAGCCAGTATCTCTGTAATTTCATGATTTCATTGTATGTTTTGTGAATGTGGAAGGTGCGGGCATCTATTGATGATAGCACATGCCAAATAAAATATTAAGATGTATTTTGTAATCATTACTGACGAAAGACGCAATGTTTTTCAGTAGTACCTGAATCCGTTATCGGCCGGCCCGCAGGGCGGCTCCGCTGCGGGCCGGGGAAATTCACTGAAGTTGTTCCGGCCGGGGGATGTTGAAGCCGGGTTACGGTTGCCCGGATTTTTTTATAGGTTGATTTTCTGGGCCAAACAACTTAGTTTCAGGTGGATATCACCGGTATGCGATTCAGGTTTACGGGGACGGTTGTCCGGCCGAAAAGACCGGTTCCTGATGGGCACTAACGAGGTTTGGCAGGAGGACTACTATCCGTGCAGAATAATAAACTGAGGGCGCCACTTATCAAGTCGGCTGTTTTACTCGCCGTTTTTTCCCTTTTAGTCTATCTCACCAGTACTTCGCCTAACGGGAGTGTCTGGAATTCGTTCGGTCAGATTTTTTTCGGTGTGTTCCGAATCGCTCAGCTCGGCGTCGGTCTGATCCTGGCCCTGCTTTTCTGCCTTGTGGTCTTGGTCGGAATTTTTCTGGGCAGCGTGGCCATGGTATCCAAGGACAGTGCCGCGACGATGTATCGGCAGTTATACCGGGTCCTGGCTGATCATCTGCTCTTTTTGAAGAAACTGGTCAAAAAAAATACTCAGCAGCAGGTCCCGGCGGCGATACCGCCGGTTTTCAGCTCCGCCCTGGAGGCAATCGGCGAGAGACAGGACCGGCTGGAGAGCGGTCTGGCTGTCCTGGATTCCCGGCTTGAACAGCTTGAGCACCTGGCGGCAGAGGTCGCCGCTTGCCGGGAGGCCGGCAACCAGGCGGCGGAGAAAATTCAGGCCCTGACCGGGCAGGTGGAAGAGATTTCACGGCAGATCCGGGAAAGTAATCAGGGACCGCGACTCGCGGAGCTGGCCGCCGGGCCGGCCGAACTTGATGCCAGCGGCAGTAAAGATACGACCGAGGCCGCGGCGAATGACAGCGGCGACGAAGAGGGCGCTGCTCACCGCCTGTTCGCCTACCTGGATGACCCTGAGGACCAGGAAAAGATTGCCCGGCTCGTGGCCGACACCTTTGAAAGAGATATGACCTACGCCCAGACCGTGGACTACCTGGTACAGGAGATGGGTGGTGCCGCTGCCGCTATTGCCGCCCATCCTTCGCTGGTCAGGGATTATATCCGCTATTGCCGTAAGTCGAGACCAGGGGGCACTAAATAGGGGCATCGTTTTCGCCTTTTGGTGCGGGTGGTCTTCCTTCGTCCGGGATCAGCTCGTTGAAGTATTCGATGGAGGCGAATTCCCCGGAGTAGCGCACGGGCTGCCGGCTGCTGGGATGCGCCACGAAGATGAGATAGCGGATGCCGGAATGTGCCGCCGACCGCAATACCTTTTCCGTGTCGTCGGCCAGCAGGGTCCGCTCCCTGTCGTAGCCGAGCATCTCTGCCAGCCGCGGCCAGAATCTGAAATCTTCCTTGGCGCAGCCCACATCCCCGGCGCAGACGATGCGGTCGAATAAAGGGCCGATGGCGATCTTTTGCAGCTTGATGGCCAGGGTTTTGGAGTGAGCGTTGGTGACCAGGCAGATCTCTTTTTGCCGCTGCCGGCAGTATTTTAGAAAGTCCATGACAAACGGATGCACCGCGATGAGCTGGTTGACCCGCGATTTAAGCCCGGGTATGTCCAGGCCCAGTTCCCCGGACCAGTAGTCAAGATCGGTCCAGTCCAGGGTGTTTTCCACCTGCCGGTAGCGTTCCCGCAGCTCGGCCCGGGCCTGTTCGATGGAGAGGTTGCGCAGCAGGCTGTAATTCTCGGGGACATACTCTTCCCAGAAGTAATCGTCAAAGTGTTTGTCCAGCAGTGTGCCGTCCAGGTCCAACAGCACGGTATCGATATCGGGCCAGGAAACGTCGGGCCTGATGATTTGGGCCATGTTTTATCCTCTCGCCGGGGCGGTTCGTACCGCCGGCTGCCGCAGTGAGGCCAGCAGGGTCATGACCTGGTTGAAAAGGTCTTCATCCTCGGTACACGGCACGATGAGCCGGTTGTCCGGGGTCAGGCGCACGGCCGGCCGGTTTTTCTGCGGTTTCCTGCCGATCAGGTTGATGATGACCTGCGGCTCGACCGGGGCGTCGGGAACAAACGAATAGATGAGCGCGTCCGGCGCCTGCTCGAGCTTGGCGATCCCCAGTCGGCGCAGGTGGTGCTTGAGGGCGATGATCCTGAACAGGTTCCCGGTCTCGGCCGGCGGCATCCCGTAGCGGTCGATCAATTCATCACGCAGTTCGTCAAGTTTTTCCGGCGGTTCGTCGCCGCAGGCCGATATCCGGCGATAGATATGATAACGCTGGGCCGTATCGCTGATATATTGCTCAGGTATAAAGGCCGGCACGGCAAGCTTGATCTCCGGATCAAGCTCCGGTTCTATCGACTCCGCTCCTGCCGCCGCTTTTTTCTTGAGATCGGCCACCGTGGACTGCAGCAGTTCAAGGTACAGGTCATAGCCGACCGCCGCGATATGGCCGCTTTGCGACACTCCGAGCAGGTTGCCGCCGCCGCGGATCTGCAGGTCATTCATGGCCAGTTTGAAACCGCCGCCCAACTCGTTGCAGTCCATCAGCGCCCGCAGCCGTTTGGTGGCCTCGCCGGTCAGGTTCTCCAGCGAGGGCACCAGCAGGTAGGCATAGGACTGCCGGCTCGACCGGCCCACCCTGCCGCGCAGCTGGTAGATATCAGCCAGCCCCAGGTTGTCGGCCCGGTTGATGATAATGGTGTTGGCATTGGGGATGTCCAGGCCGGATTCGATGATCGTGGTGCAGACCAGGACATCGATTTCATGGTTGATGAACCTGACCATGATCTTTTCCAGAAGATGGCCGGGCATTTGGCCGTGGGCCACGGCGATCCGGGCCTGGGGTACCAGTTTTTCGATATTCCGGGAGATGTGGCCGATGGAGCCGACCCGGTTGTGGACGAAAAAGAGCTGCCCCCCGCGCTGCAGCTCCCGGACAACGGCCTCGCGGATAACCAGGTCATCGTGACGAGCCAGGAAGGTCTTGATCGAGCGCCTGAGCCGGGGGGGAGTGGAGATCACCGACAGGTCACGAATGCCGAGCAGCGACATCTGCAGGGTGCGCGGGATCGGGGTGGCGGTCAGGGTCAGGATGTCCACTTCGGCCCGCAGTTTTTTGATTTTTTCCTTGTGGGTGACGCCGAACCGGTGTTCCTCGTCCACGATCAGCAGCCCGAGCTTTTGAAAAACAATGTCCCGGGACAGTAACCGGTGGGTACCGATCAACAGGTCGATCCGGCCCTCGGCAAGATCGCGAATGATCTCTTTCTGCTGTGCCGGCGTACGAAACCTGTTGATACAGGCTACCCGCACCGGGAAGGAGGCCAGCCGTTCCCGGAAGGTCGCGGCGTGCTGCTCCGCCAGCACGGTCGTCGGCACGAGCAGGGCGGCCTGGTAGCCGTCCTCGATTACCTTGAAGGCGGCCCGGACCGCCACCTCGGTCTTGCCGTAGCCGACATCGCCGCAGACCAGGCGGTCCATGGGCTGTTCGGTGGTCAGGTCGTTAAGGACGTCTTCAATGGCCTTGCCCTGGCCGCTGGTCTCGTCGTAGGGAAAGGAGTTTTCCAGCTCCTGGTAGAGTTCGCCGGGCTGGCTGAAGGCGTGCCCCTTGCGCAGGTCACGGCGGGCATAGATGTCAAGCAGTTCCCGGGCCACTTTCCAGACCGCGTCGGTCACTTTCTTTTTGGTGTGCTGCCATTTGTCCGAGCCCAGCCGGTCGAGTTTCGTCTGCTGATCGGTCAGGCCCTGGTAACGGCTGATCCAGTGCAGCCGGTCCACGGGCACATAGAGCTTGTCGCCGCCCAGGTATTCGATCTGCATGAAATCGCCGCGCTGCCCCGCGACTTCCATGTTCAGCAGCCCCTGGAAGATCCCGATTCCGTGATCCCGGTGGACCACCGCGTCACCGGGGGTCAGCTCTTCGATCCGGACCTGCTCGTCTTCGGCGACAGCGTCTTTTCCCCTTTTGCCCGGCCCCAGTCGTTTTTCGCCGAATAGTTCACCGGCGGACAGGATATGCAGTTTTTCACCGGGCAGGTCAAAGCCGCGGGACAGTGGCTGTTCGACAAGCCGGATCTTGGGGCCGGTCCCGAAACTCGTGAAATCGAGGGGCGTGGCGGCCGGGCCGGTCGATACCTGGTAAGCGGCGAGCATCTGTCCCAGGTGATGGGCCTGGCGGGCCGAGCGGCAGGCCAGGATCACGGTATCGTCGCGGCCGGTCCAGGTCATGAGCCGGTCGACCAGGGGGGCGAGGGTGCCGCGCTTTTTTCGCTGCAGCTCGGTTTCCTGCCGCAGCAGGGTGTGGTCGCCGGTTACCAGGGTGAGCGTCTCGTTAGAACCGTCCGGATCAGGCAGGGGACGGAGATTGAGGACCGGCAGGCGGGCCGCCAGGCGGTCAAGTTCCCGGCGGTCAAGAAAGAGATGGTCCGGCGGCAGGACGGCGGCGTCCTTTTTGAGTGCCTCGTTGTAGTTGGCCAGGATGCGGTCCCGGAGCAGGTTGACCTGCTGGTTGATTGCGGCCGGGTCGTGAAAGACCATGATCGAGTCGGCCGGCAGGTAGTCGAACAGGGTTTGCACCGGGTCGGGTTCAGGGAAAAGCAGGGGCAGGAAGAATTCGATCCCGGTAAAACGGATATGTTCGCCGAGCTGCATGAGCAGGTGGTCGGCCCGCTCCCGCGGCCAGTCGAGCGCTGCCGCAGTTTTTTTCAGGAAGTCGCGCCAGGCCGGGTCCTGTTTCGGTTGCGGGAAGAGGATATCGGTTGCGGGCAGGAGAATCGCCTCGGGAAGTTCCGCCACGGAGCGCTGGGAAACCGGGTCAAAGATCCGGATCGAGTCGATGGTATCCCCGAAGAAGTCAAGGCGCAGCGGGCCCTGGACGGCCGGGTCCGGGGCAGGGGCGTAGATATCGATAATGCCGCCGCGCACGGCCAGGTCCCCCTCATGCTGGACCATGGAACACATCTGGTAGCCAGCGTCGATCAGCGAGCGGATCAGCGCCTCCCGGTCGGTTTCCTCGCCGGCCATGACCAGTTCGCTGTGGCGGCCGAGCGCGCTCTTGGGCGGCAGCCGCCGTAAGACGGCTTCGGCCGAGGACAGGATGAGACAAGGCCCGGCGTTGTTCAGCAGCCGGTGCAGGGTGGCCAGGCGGAGGGCGCTGGTCGCGGGATCGGGCGACAGGGGAGTATAAGGCGGGATCTCGAAGCTGGGGTAAACCAGGACCTCGGCGGCGCTGAAGAGGCGGAGGTCCTGGGCCAGGATCTCCAGCTGTTCATCGGCCGGCACGATACAGCAGACCGACCGGTGGCGTGCGGCAACAATTCTGGCCAGGAAAAGGGCCGCACTGCCGCCGTGCAGCCCGCAGATGTCGAGCTGCTCACTGCTGCCGGGCAGCCGTTTGATGAGTGACTGCATTATAGCCGGATCAGGTTGCAGAGTCGTGGGATCAGAAACCGCCGCCGATACTGAAATCCCATACCGAGCTGTCTTCGTCAGCGGTGGGATCAAGATTGTAACCCCACGCCAGGCGCAGCGGTCCCATGGGGGAAAGCCAGCGGAAGCCGATGCCGACTGATTTTTTCACCGAGGCGAAATCCCAGCGATGACCGACTGCGTACACGTTGCCGAAGTCGGTAAAGACAACGCCCCGTAGGCCCGCATTTTTGACCAGCGGGAAAATAACCTCGATATTGCCGTACCACATCTTGTCCCCGCCGATCCGTTCACCGGTCACCGGGTCCTTAGGACTGATATGGGCGGACTTGAAACCGCGGATGGAACCCAGGCCGCCGAGATAGAAATGCTCATACACCGGCAGTTTGTCGGTTTCGTTTGCAAAGGCTTGGCCGGCCGCGCCCTTGACGTGGAAGACGCAGTCGAGGGGCAGGGGGAAATACCAGCTGCTGGTCACCTCGACCTTGGTGAATTGAGCATCACCGCTAAGGGGCCCCCCTGCGTATTTGATGCTGAGCGTGTTCTTGGAGCCGGTACTGGCGCCGTAATAACGGTTGCGGGTATCACGGGCCAGCCCGATCTGAATGGCGCTGGTCACCTTGATGTCTTCGGACTGTTTGATGATCCATGAGGCATTATTGGCGACATCGGCAAGGGTGGTGGTGGCATAGGAGTAGCTGTAAAAAAGGCGCCATTTTTCGAAAAACGGTTGGCCGAACCGCAGCGCGCCGCCACGGGAATCCTTGGTGTAGTCGTCATACACCCGGCGCCAGTTATACAGGTCAATACCCGCCAGGACCTCGGAATCGAAAACACGGGGATCGGTATAGCTCAGATTGAAACGGGTGGAGATACTGCTCAGGTTGGCGGCCAGGGACAGGCGGTTGCCGGTGCCCATCAGGTTGTTTTCCGAGATCTCCGTCATGAACATCAGGCTGTCCGAAGAGCTGTAGCCTGCCCCGACACTGAACTTGCCGGTGGATTTCTCCTTGACCTTGACCAGGACATTCATCTGGTCCGGGTTGACGGTCGGTTTCGGGGTCACCGAAACGTCTTCAAAGAAGTTCAGTCGCTGCAGGTTCGCCGTTGATTTGCGGATGGCCTTGGAGTCAAAGATCCCACCTTCCTTCACGACCAGTTCACGGCGGATGACATTGTCACGGGTCCTGGTATTGCCTTCGATCTCGATCCGGTTGAAATGGACGAGTGCCCCCTTTTTCACCGTGAGAACAATGTCGACCCTTTTGCCGGTCGGAGCGCTGTTGATCTGCGGGCGGACCTCGGCAAAGGCATAGCCGTGTTCCGCATACAGATCTGTGAGACGCAGGATGTCGTCCCGCAGGATTTTACGATTCAGGAATTTTTCATGCCTGATTTTCAGAAGCGAGATCAGTTTATCCTTGCTTTCGATAAGATCTCCCTTAATATCTACGGTTCCCACGCGGTAACGGGGACCTTCCTGAATGGGAAAGATGATGTGGATTCTGCCGCCCTGCTGTTTCACTATGGGATCACCGATCTTGGCCTCGATAAAACCGTGGTTGTGGTAAAAGGCCCCGAGTCGCTCGGTATCATGGTTGAGAACATCCATTTTGAGGATGCCGCTATCGGTGATCCAGGAGAACCATCCTCTCGTGGAGGTCTTGATGACGTCCCGGAGGTCGCCGGCATCAAAGGTTTTGTTGCCTTTAAAGGAGATTTTGCCGATATAGACTTTTTTCCCTTCGTGCACGACAAAGCGGACCGCCACCTTGTCTTTGGCCGGATAGCTGAGTTTCGCCGTGACTGTGGTTTTGTAGTAGCCCTTGGATTTATACAACTCCTTGATCCGCTCTACGGCACCATTGAGGCGGGCGGGGTTCAGGATGGAGTTGGCGGAGATATTCGCCGCATCGCGGACGTCCTGCTCCTTGATTTCATCCGTTCCCTCGATCAGCACCTTGCTGATAACCGGTTTTTCCTTGACCCGGAAAATAATGGCCTTACCTTTATTCGTATCTGTTGATTCGATCTGCACGTCGTCAAAGTAGCCCATGGAAAAGACGGCCTTGAGATCCTTGCGCAGCTGGGCCGGATCATAGATATCCCCGGGCCTGGTGGTGATCTTGCGCATGATGGCCCCGGAATCGATACGTTTGTTGCCGGCGGGCGCGATTGAGGCGATGATAAAGTTACGGTTGGTATAGCCGAGGATATCGGTCACGGTCTCATGCACGGCCGTCTGCAGTTGGGAAAGGGTAAGGTTGTCCCTGTAGGATGAATGGGGAGGGCCGGCGGCCAGGGTGTCGAAAACCTGGACGTCCAGGCTCATCCGGCCGCCGATCAGGGTCAGGCTGCCCACGGCCACGTAATCGAAGCCGATTTTTTGGGCAATTTGCATAAGAACGGCGGCGGGAGGCGGCCAGGGACCGGCATAGTCAACGAGTTTGGCTGCTTTTTCGCGGCTGAGCATGGTGAAGTGCCTGGTTTGCAGCTCCTGCTGCAGGGCCGCGTCGGCCTGTTTTGCTATTTTCTGCTGATTGGCAGCATTGATCTTGAACGGAACAAAGACGGTATTCTGCTTGATGGCCCAAGCCTCCCCCGATGCCGCGCAGAGGATGGTGACAAGGACAAGGAGGAGTAGTCCGGGGGCGGGATGGAAACGGAACGGAAAGCGCGATGTCAACTGCATGGGATCAATTCCTATTTGATGGTCTGAGTGTTTTTTTATTGATTGCGGGCGGTTTGCATCTGATATGCTGAATTTGTTTCAGCCGGAAATTAATCCAGATCACTATGCCATGTTCGGCAAAGAGTTGCAAAACAATTCATTTCCCGGGCAGATCGAGCAGTTCGTATCCCTTCCCGTGGTTTGTAACTATGGGGAATTACATTGCTCAAAATTGTAAATCCCCGACCCGGTCGTGCAGTTGCCGGGCCAGTTCCTGCTTGTCGTGAGCGGTGAAGTCGGTGGTGGGAATGGGGGCGCCGACCCGGATGACCACCTCCCCGGATCCGGCCAGCAGTTTGCCCTTGGGCAGAATGGAGTAGGTGCCGTTAATGCCGATGGGCACGACCGGCACCCCGGCCTTGATGGCCAGCATGATCGCCCCGGTTTTAAAGGGATGCAGCCGGCCGTCCCGGCTGCGCGTGCCCTCGGGAAAGATGATGACCGAGGTGCCTCCGGCGATCTGCTCGGCTGCTTTGTTCAGACTTTTTAAGGCTTCGCGGCCGTGGGTGCGGTCCATGGAGATAAAACCTGTTCGCCGCATGGCGGTGCCGAAGATGGGAATACGAAAGAGTTCTTTTTTGGCAATCCACCGGAAATCATGAGGAAAATACCCTTGAAAGGTTAAGATGTCGAATTGGCTGACGTGATTGGCAACAAAGATGTAGGTCTGATCTGCCGCGATATTCTCGAGTCCTTCAATCCGAACGCGGACCCCGGCGATTTTACAGGTAATCCTGCCCCATATTCGGGGAAAAATCAGGGCCTTGGCCGGGGACTTGCGAAAAAAAATCAGGTCGAGCAGGGCCAGGATGCTGACCACGATCATCAGCGGCGGGGCGACGACGAGGACCAGAACTGCCCGGATATATTGCAGTGGCGACATGGCGTTATCAGGTAGAGATGGTTCGGTTAACGGGACAAAAAAAACGTAAAGAGCTTAGTGCTCCTATGCCAAACTTAACGAACTGGATCCCCGCCTGCGCGGGGATGACGCATTTAATAAAGCCTGGTCATGTGCTGGAATCCAGAGATCCACGTAGCACCCGCCATTATCGCGGGGTCGGTAGTCCCGTCATTCCCGCGCAGGCGGGGATCCAGAGTATTTAGAAAACTTATTATATTAGCTGAGTTTTGTTAAGAGCCACTCAACGTAATGAGATTCGGGTACAAGCAAAAAACGACCATAACCTCGATCGGGTAACTATACTGTATTGATAGGGATCATGTCAAAAAAAGGATCATACCTAATGGATTACAATGAATCTATAAAGCCGACAGTCACCGTGCCTGGCAGGTTGCAGGTGCCGGCGCCCGGTTGTCATCCGGCAGGTGCGGAATCCGGCCCGGTTGCTTGGCCGCTGACAGAGAGAAAAAACTATGAGTGAGGTAACCCTCAATATCGCCGTCCTGCTGGCCGTCGGTCTGTTGTTCGCCAAGGTCGCGCAACTGATCAAACTGCCTTCGGTGACGGGTTTTATCCTGGCCGGGCTGGTCCTCGGACCCTCCGGTCTCGGCCTGATAACGGCTGAGTCCGTCGGCCATAAGCTGGATCATTTTACCCAGATCGCCCTGATGCTTATTGCCTTCGGCATCGGCGAGCATATCGAGTTGCGCCGCCTGGGCGCTATTGCCAGGGACGTCACCTATATCAGCATCGTCCAGGCCCTCGGCACCTTTGTCATGGTCACTCTCGGGACCTTGTTGGCCGCCTGGATGCTCGCGGGTGCCGGTGGCCGCGGCCTTGATCCTGTCGTTCTGGCCCTGTTGCTCGGGGCCGTGGCCGTGGCAACGGCCCCGGCCGCCATCCTCCACCTGGTTCGTGAAATGGGTGCCCGCGGCCCCTTGACCTCGACCCTGATGGCGGTTGTCGCAGTTGATGACGGCCTGGCCATTATGATATTCGGTCTGGCCGTGTCGGTTGCGCACCAGATCGTCGGCCCGGGTGCCACCACTCCCGTTCAGGCGGTTGTCGCCTGTGTCTATGAGATCTTTTTTTCTCTGGCCATCGGCGTGCTGACCGGGCTGCTTATCGATTACATGCTGAATAAATTTCATAAACGCGAAGAGATGCTGACCGGCGGCCTGGCGCTTTTGCTGCTCTGCGGTGAGACGACCCGGCTCCTGCATCTATCGCCCTTGCTGGCCGGCATGGCTGCGGGGTTTATTATCATTAACCGGGCCGAGCGGGATGTCCGCCTGTTTCGGGCTATCAATGCCTTCGAGCCCCCCATTTACGTGCTTTTTTTCACCCTGGCCGGCGTTCATCTTGACCTCGCCGCCCTGAAGCTGGCCGGCTGGCTCGGCCTGGTCTATTTCGTGACCAGGATCATCGGCAAGTATACCGGCGCCTGGCTGGGGGCGGTGTTGTCCGGCGCACCAGCCAGGGTGCGGAATTATCTCGGCCTGGCCCTGATTCCCCAGGCCGGCGTAGCCATCGGCCTGGTATTCATGATCAGCAGTGATCCCCAGCTCGACGCCTGGTCGGCGGTGATTACTCCCGTAGTTCTGGCCGGCGTCGTCTTTTCGGAACTGTTCGGACCTCTGCTGGCCCGTTACACCCTGGAGCGGGCCGGGGAGGGGGAAACGATCCAGCACCATCCGGAATGCGGCACTCGCAGCCGCCGGGCCTGCAATGCATGGCTGCGTGGTTCGGATGGCATCAGTTTTGCCCCCTGGACCGGGGGCAAGCTGCACCCTGCCTCAAGGCCGAACGGCGTGGTCGTTTTCGGCGCCTTTCATTTCGCTACGGTGCGGGGCTTGGCCAGGATCGCCGTCATCCTGGCCCACCATTATCATGCCCTGCCCATGGCGGTCAGGTTCTCCGACCGGCCGAAGCAGGCGCGGCAAAATGACGGGGATCAAGATTCCCTGTTTCTGGCAGAGAAAGATGAAACCGCCAGTCTGGGCTATCCCCTGCAGACCGAGGTGATTCATGACGCCCCGGCGGCGGGGCTGGTGGCGGCCGCGGAGCGTTATAAGGCCCGGGCCGTTGTTCTGGGTTATCCTGTCGACAGCACCCCGCTTGCCTTTCAGAGGGTTATCGACCAGGTGGTTGCCGGAGTTTCCTGTCCGGTCATCGCCGTGCGTTTTTCCGGGACATTCAGGTGCGAGCGGATTCTGGTTCCGTTTTTATTCCCCTTTGAACTCGACGAACTGTTGCCGATACTGGAGGCCATGGCCATGACCACCCAGCCCCGTATTACCTTCCTGCACCTGCTTCATCACGACAGCAGCAAGGAGGAGGTTGCGGCCAGCGACCAGGAGCTGCAGGGATGGCTGGCGACGAATTTATTCGATATCCAGACCCGTCACCTGGTCGAAGCGGCAGAATCGCGCCTCGAGACCATCATGCAGGTGGCCGAATATCATGATATTGTCATCCTGACCGCGGCCCGGCGTTACGGTTTCAACCGGATGTTTTTCGGCTCATTGTCAAGCAGCGTGGTGCGGAACCTGTCCCGGCCGGTCCTGGTCCTTTGCCCGCCGGGCAAGCAGGCCGCCGAGCCGGCATCCTGATGAAAGAGGGCGCCTGACCGGGGCTGGCCGGCCTGGTCATTGTCCTGAATCCGTCATGGATTCGGCAACTGTTTTGAGAGGAGACGCATGGGGATTGAAATTGAACGGAAATTTCTTGTCAAGGGCCGGGCCTGGAAAGACCTGGCCCCGGCCCTCAGGTGTCGTCAGGGATATCTCTGCCTGGATCGGGACAAGACGGTGAGGGTCAGAACCATGGGCCGCCTGGGCTTCCTGACCGTGAAAGGCGGGGGCGCCGGCATCGTCCGCTATGAGTTCGAGTACGAGATTCCCGTTGCCGATGCCGATGAACTGCTGGAGAAATTCTGCCGCCGGCCGCTCATTGAAAAAGACCGGTACCGGATAGAACATGAGGGGCTGGTCTGGGAGGTGGATGAGTTTTTCGGCGAAAATCGCGGCCTGGTTGTCGCCGAAGTGGAACTTGAGCGTGCCGACCAGGTCATTTCCCTGCCGGCATGGGTCGGCCGGGAGGTGAGCGGCGACCCCCGCTATTTCAATGCTGCCTTGAGCCGGCAGCCGTTTCGTTCCTGGAAAAGGTAGCGGCAGGCCGATTAGGGCGTCTTGCCGGTCCTGTTATGCTCAAACCTGGATCAGTGAGCGTTCGAGAACGGCCTGTAGATACGCTATTTTCTGGCGCCCCGCAGGCGGCGCGGTGAAGGCCGGCAATACTGCATGGAATATCACCTCAAGCCGTCACGGGTTCAGGTCAAAGTTGACTGGCGGAGCACAGGGGGTATAGTGTGTTTGAGAGAAAGTTGCTCCATGAAATCCACGACGCACCTCTTTTGTTGTATCCGATCACGGGGTCGCTGCCGGGTTGCTACGGGCTGCTATTATAACCAGTGTTCGTCGGGAAACGGGGAATGACAATACACGAACAGGCGGAGAGGCCGGAACACGGCGGCTCGGCCATTGATGCCGAGCTGGAGCGGTATTTTGTTGACATCACTGTTGCCTGCCCCTACGGGCTCGGGCAACGGGCGGTCTACCACCAGGCCCTGTTCCCCGCTATTGATGACGAAACCATGGGCCGGTTGCTGGCCAACGGCTACCGGCGCAACGGCAACTGCGTCTATGCCATGCGCTGTCCGACCTGTCATGGCTGTGTGCCGATCAGGCTGCGGCCGGAGGAGTTTCGCCCCGACCGTAATCAACGGCGGGTCTGGAAGAAAAACAGTGATGTGAGGGCCGGAGTCGCCCCGCCGGCCATGACCGGGGAGAACCTGGCCCTGCTCGACCGGTTCCTGCGGACCCGCTTCCCCGAAAGTCGAAGTACGGCCGAAGAGTATTACTCCGGTTTTTTTATCACCTCCATCAGTCGCTGTTTCGAGATCAGGTACCGGGTGGAAGACCGGCTGATCGGGGTGGCCATCGTCGACGGCTCGAGCCGCTGGTTGAACGCCGTCTATTTCTATTTTGATCCGGACGAAGGATGGCGCAGTCCCGGAACCATGAATATTCTCTACCTGATCAACTTCTGCCGCGGCCATAAAATCGATTTTTTCTATCTCGGATACTGGATAGAGCAGGTTGGGGCCATGCGCTATAAGGCATCGTTCAAACCTCATGAATTGCTTATTGATCACAGCTGGCAACGGATCTGCCGCTGATCTCCCCGCTGCCAAGGATTCAGGACGGGGTGAGGTTATACCCGGCCATCCTCCCGTCTGCCCGGTAATGCTTGAAAACTGCTTGCAGTACGAGACAAATTCCTGTATCCGTATCCACGAACTTGCCAGTATCCCGAGACAAAATTGCCGGCCGGTACGGGTAAAAAGCGAATATTGAGCACGGCCTGTTTTTTCAGGCGTCCCCGCCGCGCCATCATGCACTCTATACAGATTACGGATGATTAATAATTTTATTGAATTTTTTCAGCTGGTCTGGTACCGCCGCCGGCTCATTTTTTCCATGGCCGCCCGGGAGGTGAAGTCACTGTATGTCGGCTCGTCCCTGGGACTCCTGTGGACCGTGATTAACCCGGTAGTCATGATTACCGTATTCTGGTTTGTTTTCAGCATCGGCTTTAAGGCCAGGCCGATGAACAATGTCCCCTTTGTTGTCTGGCTGACCGCCGGCCTGGCTCCCTGGTATTTTTTTTCCGAGATCGTCAGCGGCTCGACAAACATCGTGGTGGCCCATTCCCATCTGGTCAAGAGAACGATATTTTATCCGCATTTGTTGCCCCTGGTCAAAATTCTCTCCAGCATGGTCACCCATATTGTTTTTATCATGGTCCTGCTCTGTTTGATTTTTTTTCAACACCAGCCTTTTTATTTTACCTTTTTCCAGTCTCTCTATTATGCTTTCTGTCTCATCGTTCTGGCCCTGGGGATATCCTGGGCAACGGCGGCCTTGAACGTTTTTATCCGCGATGTGGCCCAGATCGTTAATGTGGCGCTCCAGGTGGGATTCTGGATGACCCCGATTTTCTGGGATATTCACATGATGTCGCCGCGCATTCAGTGGTATCTTAAGCTCAATCCGGTATACTATATCGTCCAGGGATACCGGGACTCTTTTATTACCGGCACGCCATTCTGGCACCATCCGATGTATACCCTGTATTTCTGGGGTATCGCCGGCTTGGTGCTCCTGGGCGGCGCTTTTATTTTCAGACGGCTTAAACCGCAGTTTTCCGATGTCCTGTAACCTGTGAATCGACCTTATGTCCGACATTGTCATATCCATTAACGACCTGTCAAAGAAGTATTATCTGTACAGCAAACCCGTGTACAGGATTCTCGAGACCTTTAATCCTTTCGGCCGAGCGTTTCATACCTCTTTTTCCGCGCTTGCCCATGTCAATCTCCAGGTTGAGCGGGGAGAGTCCATCGGCATCATAGGGCGCAACGGCTCCGGTAAATCGACCCTGCTGCAGATGATCTGCGGGAATCTGCAGCCGACCGGGGGCAACGTGGAGGTCAAGGGGCGGATATCGGCCCTGCTGGAGCTCGGGGCCGGATTCAACCCCGAATTCACCGGCCGGGATAATGTCTATCTCAGCACGGCGATTCTCGGTTTAAGTAAAAGGGAAACCGATGCCCGGTTCGGCCAGATTACCGATTTTGCCGATATCGGTGATTTTATTGACCGGCCGGTCAAGACCTATTCCAGCGGGATGTATATCCGGCTCGCCTTTGCCACCGCCGTCTGTGTCGATCCCGAAATCCTGATCATTGACGAGGCCCTGGCCGTGGGGGATATTTTCTTTCAGCAGAAGTGCATGGAGCACATGAAGAAAATGATGAAGGGGTGCACCATCCTGCTGGTGAGTCATGATATGCACGCTATCACCAACATGTGCGACCGGGTGCTTGTCCTCAATGAGGGCGAGGTTGTCTACGAGGGGGAGCCTCCCGCCGGAGTTGCCAAGTATACCAAGATTGTGCACAGTGAGAAATGCGGCCGGCAGGCCAAGGATGAGCTCCCGGACATAGAGGTGCTGCCGGCAGAGATGGCCGCCGCCGCCCGGCAGCTGGTCGTGGATTTCGATGACTGGTTTGTCGTAGCGCCGGAAGACCGGGGCGGCCTCGGCGAGGTCAAGGTTCTGCGCGCCTCGGTCACCAGGGACGGCCTGCCGGTGAATGCCGTCCAGCAGGGAGATCAAATCGTCTTGCGGCTGCTGGTTTATGCCGACGCCGACAAGGACAACATAATTTTTGGCTATACGATGAAGGACCGGGTCGGCAATGCGATTTTCGGCCAGAACAGCCTCTGCCTGGGATCCTCTCCTTTGTCCCTCAAGCAGGGATACAGCGTCGTTGAGTACAGCTTCCTGTGGCCGGAGGTTTATCCCGACGAATACACCCTGACCGTGGGGATCGGCGAGGGGACCCATCCGCTTATTCATACCGTGCAGTGCTGGGCTCATAACATCGTGGCCCTGGCCGCCGTCACGTCCGGCGTCGCCGTCCATGGTATCTTCAACAATAACCTCGAACAGATCGCCGTTGTGCCCGTCGACGCCGCGAGTTCGCCGCAGTAAGATGGATACCTGGGTTATCGGCCGAGAGTCCCCGGAGCGGATTGCCGGACATCTTCTTGCGGCAACGTCTTCAGCGCCGCCTGCCGTTTTCTGCTTTGATTATTTCGACACCCTGGTGGTCCGGGATATTAAACCTGAATACACCAAGCAGCTTGCCGCGCGGCTACACAGTCAGCTCCTCGATAGTGCCCTGTCGGCAGGGGAACTGTATCGGATCCG